>Ga0126336_10000488_pt1 | contig 16334 bp, 9 predicted proteins | sample SidCmetagenome_FD_92530 | JGI IMG/M metagenome (GOLD analysis project Ga0126336, IMG submission 92530) | Coral microbial communities from El Islote,Puerto Morelos, Mexico - Siderastrea C C metagenome | ecosystem: Host-associated > Invertebrates > Cnidaria > Coral | place: El Islote,Puerto...
GCTTAACCCAGTTTCTGTAGCATGAAGCAACTGAGAGTATTGCTACTCCACCCTGGATGGGATGCTAGTCCATCGCAGGGCTACCCCCCGTAGTAAATCGCGAATACCCATTTACACACCTGGATGCATATACGAAGAGAGACAGTATGGGAAAAAAGTTTCATGTCCACGGAAACAACACGATGGCAGGGACTCGACCTAGAACCCCTGACCCCACCCCACTGGGGCAAAAAATGCTGCCAGCGACCGTTTTTAACCGTCTTCGACTCTCCGGCTTTTTCAAAAGGATTCTTAGGGGATTTTTAAGATAAAACCATTGATTGAGAATAATTTGCGTGGGGATGTTAGTATATGGAAACACCCGCTACATGTTTTGTCCGCAGTTTCCAAGTCAACTGAAACCATTCCGTCCTAGACTGGTCTGAAACTTTCAATAGCTTACTAATAGTTTTCGATTGCAGCCCCTTTTGTATCGCTGTTTGTATTACTTCTTAATTCTCTTACGAATAAGTTGTTTTATATTTTTAATACTTCAATTTATTATACTAAATCGCGAAAACTCTCTTAGCTATCAAAATACATAAAAATGTTCCGCGACTCCAGCCGTGTTTTCTCGGCAGAGGTTTTCTCGTCGGAATTTATATGAGTAGCTTCTAATAAGAACAAACGTTAAGTAAAAGGTGACGTTTAATGTTAGGACATATGGCTTCACGATCATAAATGTTGTGATGGTTTCCATTTTCACTGTTCAGTGGAAATCCAGACAAATTTTTTCCATATTATTCATGACTCCACAGCCTCACGGCTCTAAAGTCTCACGGATCAACCTCTCAAGGCTCTAAATTCTCACTAAAATGAACAAAAACTGACGATTGATCAAAGTTTTAGAACATTTTAATAAAGTTAACTCGTACTTTGTTGGCTTTGTAAAGCACTGCTGTTTGGTTAACTTTGATATATCCCTAGTTAACCGAGACTCTCCATGAATCTGGAAGTGCTTTTGTTAGACCAAATATCAACAAATAATTGATCAGATTAAGGCCTTTTTCCCTAAATAAGTCCCGAGGTTTTAATTTACCGTTCGGGAGGAGGATGTCTTTTATCTTTACGATTTTAGCCATATATGACTTTTTACAAAATTGAGGTTTGCCATCAATACGCGGATGTTGATTATTCCACAGTATTTGATCCATAATGTGGTCTCGAGAGGATATTTGTTTAGCATTGACAGTAGCCCAAGTTTCAAAACACTCGCGGTAAAATTTAGGAAGGTGCTTTGGTAGGTCAGTGTGGAAAATTGACCACTCGTAAAGTTCGGAGAAACTGCATCCGGGATATTCCATATCCCCACCAGTGAGGATTTCCAGCTTTTACAGTGTTGTTTGTGCAAAATGCTCTTGTCTATATAACAAAAACAAAATACACGGAGGCTTGAAGATATGAATTTTATTTCCTCTTGCTCTCGTTCGTAAAATATTGTTTATGCCACTCCAAAAAAATAAAGTTCACATTTTCGCACCGCCATGTAATATCCTTTATATATTATTGACGAATAGGCTACAATGTAACGAACTTGTAAATGACAACTACCTTTGTAATTAGCTTCCTCTACTTTTGAAATCTTTCCGAGAATGATTGTGTAAAAAGAGTTTGTATGAATTTTAGCCCCTGGGAAGGCCCCAAAATGGAGTTTTTTCCCTAAGGATCGCACATATCGCGCTTTCTTGGTGCTTTTGCACAAAAGGTTTCTTTCCTTATTGTCGGTTTCTTTCCTTATTACGGTTTCTTTCCTTATTGTCTACATTTCCCCTCAGCTTAAGCACACCAATAATGGAATAGGTTGTCCTTATTCAGTAATCCTGTAATATCAACTTCTCTTTCTGTTGTTGAAAATAAAATCAACTTTGTACAGATAAATGGCTACGTGAAAAATATGCATTCATTGAGGACATCCTCTGAGGCGGGATGTTGATAGCCTGCCAATCCTGACAACCTGGTTGGGAGCTCTTTTCCGAATAGGCTAGGTTAACAATACGATCGCACTGATCTTAACAGTGAACAATGAATTTAGAGTTCAAGAAGAATGGAAGCCAATTAGCAAGGAGAAACCCGTTTTAACGTACAAGAACGAAAATTCCTTGGTTAACATTTTAAAAATCCTTGATTAGTATCACAGTGCGATGCGCAATTGAGATGGTTTTGGGGGGTGACTATCACGGGGTACTCGCGTGTTCTAGAGCGCTGTAAAAATCATGTTGATAAAGAGAAACGGATTCAGCTGTGTTTCAAGTGTCATTTGCCCTCCAGCTCGGCGGATTTTGTACCACGTGACCAATGCAAGTGGTGTAAAGGGCCCACACCGCGAGAACACTTTTTGCAGACTTGTTAACCACGATCTTTTATCGCGCGTCGGAAACTGGACTCTAGAGAAACGTTACTTGCTTTCTCTTGTTTCTTCTATATGCGTGTCAATTTTAAAAACGTGACAAGCCTTCTTGGGCAAAATCGTTGAACGGATAGAACCTTGCTCTGAAAGCCAGTTTCCGACGTGCAATAAACGAACGTGTTTGAAATTTCCTGAAAAAACGGTTCTTCCCAAATCCACTCAAAATGACACCAAAACACAGGTTAGTCAATTTGTATTCGTTACACAATTTTTAGATCGCTACAGAAAGTGTGTTTTCTTTTTGGAGCCGACCTCGAATTCTGATCGGAAACTTGAGCTAACGTAAATATGAAGACGATATCCGTATTCAAAATGGCGGTGAGAAAGATCACGAGAATTAATTTTGAACTCCAATGTATTTGAAGAAGCGTGAGATATTATTTGCCAAGGTACAAGAGTCTTCTCTTGCCGCTATTTCTGAATGCCGAGAGGACCCTGGGAGAAGTGACCGAACCCTGATCGATCCTGAGATACAAACGACACTAAAACGTGAACATTTTGGAGTTGTTTCTGACGTTCGTTGATAGATGGGAAAACTCTGCTTAAAAGTCCTACTGGACTAAACGCTTTACCATTGTCTTCAAGTCCACCACAAAAATATATAATAAGGTCGTTAAAAATTGAGCTCCACTTGAAGCTTCCTCTTAAGGCATGTTTCATTGGGGCATTAAGTACATTGTCATGATTTTAGAAGGGTGACAAAATCCGTATGAACCAGTTTCTTCAACTGGCACCAAAGCTACAAACTGTTGTGTTATTTGTGTCACCTGTACGCATCTACACATCAATCCACACGGCACCTGTTGATGAAAATCGACTTCGAAATTAGCTCTGTAAATTCATAATTAACAGCTAAATGCTTGAATCGGCCAGCAAAGTGAAGCGTTTGCTTACAAATACTCTTGCAGTTGTCTCGCTAATACCGCTTTTTTCGCAAAGAATCAATCATGCTTTCGAACAATCACCATGTTGGTGACATCCAAACAGACATCAACAGAGTCAAACAGGAACAAACTTACTTGTTTGTCGATAAAAACTTTCAAGAGTCCATCATCGAATACTTTCAATTCCTGCGCAATTCCGAAGCGATGTAACGCTTCGGATCGGAACTCACAAGTTTTCGTGTCATCGTAACATTCTCGGAGTGGCCAGTCCTTTTTTTTTGGTTCTCTGTTCATAGACAACGAAAGCGGAAGGTTCATAAAAAACGTAGACCTACCACAAGAAATCGACCGTTCGACAATGGAAGCTCTCTTAGATTATATGTATGGAGGAAGAATTTTCATCAACACTGGAAATGCTATTGACATTTTTAAGGGCGCTAGTTTTTTAAAACGCCAAAGTTTGCTCGAAGAGTGTTCTTATGTGTTAGTGAAATTCTTAACACCTGACAATTGTCTTAGAGTACGGGAAGTTTCTCTAGTCCATGGACAAGAAAAGCTCTATCAGCGATGCCAGAGATTTTTGTGCGAACATTTTGTGAAAGTTGCGAACTCAGTACAGTTCTTGGAGCTATCACAAGACGAGTTGGAGAAGATGCTGTGAAACAATGACATTAACGTTAGCAGTGAGCAACAGGTAGCTAAACAAAACCGCTAGGCTTGCACCACTTAAAAGCTCTATTCTATCTCATTGTTCTTATTAATGTACACTTCTTTTGTTTTTAGAGCTACTTGTAGGTGAATTGTTTGTGCTCTTTCCCTGCTGTCTCTGCTGGCCAATTCTGGAGCACGATGCAAATACTGCAGGTTGCCCCAACTAAATAGCACAGGATAATTAACTATTATGTAAGCTATCTTCGGAGTTTGTTGGAAATAAATTTAAGGGCTAAAACCGTTGTCGAATCATGAGAATTCTAGACGGCAATTTCTTTTTAGATGAGTTTCTCGTCCGACTTTTCTTGGACCGGAAAACTGGGCGGATACAATTTGAGTTGGGAGACTCGGCCATTCACGGATTCTTATTGTAACGCTTTTCTGTCTCACAGCAGACGCAACTTTCCGACGCCAACATGTGAAAACCGAGTTAAAGTGTTATTAACTTGTAAGGCAGCAAATTAGTGATTGAACACAATCCTCTGTAGGTATTTGATAGTCTGGTTAAATGGACTGAATACGACCGCAAAGAACGCGGCATCCACTTTGCCAAATTACTGCAACACGTTCGATTGCCTTTACTGCCCACCAACACCCTTATGGACCACGTGGAACGACAGGAGCTGGTGCAGCGCTCACCCACAGCTAAGGAAATGGTTCTAGAAGCCATGAGATTCAACACGGCGCAAGAAGATAGGAAAACGTCCATGAGTAGTCCGAGGACGGTACCGAGAACATGTTCCATACTCGTGGATGTGATTTTATTTGTTGGGGGGAAAGGGCGGAACCCGGAGGAAGGGCGCGTCACGTTTTGTTATGAGCCTGAAGAGGATCAATGGTACAGCTTAGCTCCTTTGCAGTGAGTACGAATATCTCTTTCTAGTTGTTATAACCTGACGGGTGAAATCGCGTACAGTGGAAACCCGATAACACAAACTGCCAAGGAACGGGTACAATTTATTCGTTTTAACGGGTGTTCGTTGTAAACGAAATCCCTTTATAACCAACTGGTGGGAAAACAACCGGGATATGGTCGATAATTGCTGGTCTTCTACCTTAAAAGTAAACAGATCTATATTGCAACAGGCAAATCCAGAATTTAAACCAAGGCTTATTACCATTTGCACGATAAAAACAATCAAGATGACCGTTATAGGGATTTAATTTTCGAAATCGATACCAACCGGAAAATTTAGGTCGCGCTTGCCAGTTTGAAACCTACGCGACTCGCCACGATGAGAAACGGAAACGAGAGAAATGACAAATGGAAAGGAAACTTTTCACGTTTTGTTCCAGCCGGGAAAGGAAGGGCACCTCTGGAGGTACCGCAAAATTGTTTTGTGTGCTTCAACATACATCTTCAGAAGGGACTGTTGGGTTAAATTACAAAAAAATTTCAATGTTAAGTGAAAGACTGGTACCTAATCAGGAAAATGGAATACTGTAATTATTAACAAACAGACTTATTGCCTTTTAAGTTAAGATGGCAGAAGAATAAGAGTGCTTTTCTTTCTTTCTTATAGTATTATTTTCCTTTTTGCCTCAGCAACGGGTAAATTTGTGCGGAGAATGTTTCTGTGGCGACTGTTAAGCAATCCACTAATCGCAAAAATTGGAAACCCGCAAAAACCCCACACGTTAAGCAATCAATTTCTGCTGTTTTTCCAGATCACAGTTGTGTAACCATTCAATAGCCATAGTGGATGGCTGCTGGGTCCATGGAAGGCAAGGCCTCCCTGCTGTTTCAAGATAATGTACAGTGCTATGACTCACACCTTAATCACTAGGACCTCGTGGCTCCCCTGCAGGAAGCGAGGGCCAAAGGTGCTGCCACGGAACATGAAGGGCTGCTGTATGTGTCTGGTAAGGGAAAGATCGCTATGGAAGAAGGAAAACTCATTACAGCTTGTTAAATAACCAACAAGAAAAGCCCCAGGGGCATTAGATCCTTCCGTTGTTGTCCCTCCCCTTGGGGTGTACATATGTTACGGTCACTCAAGATACATGCCCTAGCCTGTGTAGCGAAAGACACGACGAGTATTTCCTTGGCCGAGCGAAAACCGGAGGTCTGGGGCAAGTGACCACCAAAAAAATGGAAAACAAGAAAAGCCCCAGGACCATTAGACCCCGCCGTTGTTCTCCCTCCCCTCGGGGTGTAGAACATGTTAAGGTCACTCAAGATACAATTCCTAGCCCGTGTAGAGAAAGTACACGGCGAGTATTTGTCTGGCCGACAGAAAACCGGAAGTCTGTGACAAGTGACCAAGAAAAAAAGGAAAATAATGAAAAAAATGGGTATTACTAGACCCCGTCCTGACGGCGGGGTAAAGAAAAAAAAGAAAAGCTCCAGGGGCATTAATCCCGCCGTTGTTCTCTCTACCATCGGGGTCCAAAATACATTGCGGCCACGTAAGATACAAGCCAAGTGGTGTAAATTTTTGAAGTTGGTGATTTATCGTACCTTTAACGTGTTTGCTATGATAGCCTAAATCAAGGCATGACCAGCGTTTTCTTCGGTCAACCACACTGTTTCAGCGTGCGTGAAAAAGAGTGTGATGAAATGTTGTGATCATAGCGTGACTCAGTCTGACCCAAACAGTTATTGCGCCATGAGATGCAAATGAATGCCAGCTTGATTCGTTGGCTTTCAAAGCTCGCCAGCACCTTGGACCTTGCTCTCATCGGATAGATTTTGGCTTCTTTGAATTCCGTGTACTTTTCTAAACTGATTTCTCGAAAGACGTTGGCGAAGTAAACAAAAACTACCGAAAAATGCTTGCATTTCACTGTTGAATATTTAACCTTGTTCGGTCGAGTGGCGAATATAACAACTTTATAACAAGATTGAATCGGTGGCTTTCAAAGCTTCGTTCTTGCTCTTATCGAAGGGCTTTCTATGCCATTAATCACCAGTTATCTTCTACACCAAATTGCATGAAAATTCTGGCGAATAAATGCTAAACAAACGAAGATTACCGGTAAGTATTTTTTGGCGAAGCGGAAGTCTGGGGCAAGTGACCACCCCCCCCCCTAAAAAAAAACAGGAAAAAAAACGGGTATTACTAGACCCCGTCCTGACGGCGGGGTAATAAGTGGCGATTCTGGCCTAAAACCGCCCAAATGGACCAAGGTCCTTGTAGGTTTGTGAAGAATAAAAGGAATTTTATCGACTTCAGCCAATTGTGATGAGCAGCTGGTGCAGCAGGCAAAACGTTGAGCAAAAGGTGCTAAACTAGAAGGATCACACAAATATGACCAGAGTCCCACACAGGAAAGCGAGACGAAAAACTAGCAAATACCGTAGCCCCCCTACGAGAATATTTTAATTCTCAAGAAGTAAAAAAGGCCAGGAAAAAGAGTTATTAATTTAATTTTCTAATTGATTAAGAGGGATATGCTAAGGGCGTCTTGTATGCAAACTGACCAAGACTAAATTATTCCTGTCGGCAGAAGAAAACGTCTCAACTTAGTTAACTGGTTTAACTACATGTTACTTCATAAGTGCGATTTTAAGTAGTAGTACAGTAGTAGTAGTAGTAGTAATAGTAGTAGTAGTAGTAGTAGTAGTAGTAGTAGTAGTAGTAGTAGTAGTAGTAGCAGTAGTAGTAGTAGTAGTAGTAATAGTAGTAGTATTAGTAGTAGTAGTAGACTTTATTAAAGTGTCGAGGTGTTTAGCAGGCCCGTAGCAAGTCTTAAATAACTAGGGGGGCCTAGTCAAAGCCCCGCCCCCTGTCAAAATACAGACGTTAACAAATGATCTATAAGGCATACAGAAATCCATGTCAGGTAGATACTAACACTGTTCACAGTGCCACAGTTGTGTCGAGTTCGTCAAGAAGGACACCTTTGTGGGGACATCGTTCGTTGAAAATTTGCCAAAAACCTGCCTCCTGTTTGCTTTTTCGCCGACAAAGTTGTTGGCAACATCCACCAGGTTCAAGCATCAGTTTTAAAAAAGTATCAAGGTTTGTTAAAATTCAAAGATTTCAACAGCTAAGCTACGAACTTCGGACCTGTTTTACCTAACCTTCGTAACGCTTACGTAGTTTGTCACTCGATTGGTGATTTGTTCCTAAGACGTGTTTTACAGCAATGGGCTTGAAGCCTGCAGCAAATACACAGCAGTTGCTTAGCTATTAAGGGTATTAAGGTCCCTCACAGTCTTAAGCTATGCTGCCAGGGTCAACGTGATATGGGTGAAGAAACACATTGGTAAGGAAACTGGGCGAGTGAAATGTGTGGTGGGCTAGCTAGTAGATTTTTGAAGCCCACTTGCCCGGTGGCTAGTAATTAAACTCAACAGATGTCGAACCCTGTTAAAGGCTGTGAAATTATAAAAGGCACTTCTAGCATCAGCATTCTAGACTGATTGTTGCACATTAATTTGTTTTAATTACATATTTTTTGGCACATAAATGTTAATGTTTTCTTAACTTCCAAAAATTCTACGGGCCTGTGTTTAGCTTTTAACAAACTGATTGGGGATACTAATAAAGTGCTAGAAAATAAGACAAAAGAGAAAACAAATGAAAATTTGCATATATAGATAGATAAGAGGTAAGCAACAATAAAACGAGAAATTAAATCGCGCTCTAAGTTGTTTTAGTAGCCTGCGTCGCATACGAATTCATCTGCGTGGTGCTAATGACTTAATAGTTGTCCGTGAGATTTAAAGCATCGGTCCCAGAAGAGGAAAAACGGTTTCTTAATGTTTTAATTTCATGTAGGTGGAATGATTAATGGTTCCCATGGCAACTCATTTGAAGTGTACAACCCAATCAACGACAATCCCACGAACTCTTCACGCTATGGTTGCCACGGAAACACATACTTACGTCATCGGCGGTGAAGGGCAAGGAATTGAGCCTGAGATCAGCCTAGAACGATACGATCCAGCGGTTAATCTCAGGAGCTTTGTGCTACCAATGAGCTGTGGAAAAGTTGGTGCACGCTCAGTGGAATTGAAAGGAAAGTCTACGTTATGGGAGGAAATAATGGCTATAATACGCTTCGGCAATGTGAAGTTTACGATGTTGAGACACACGGGTGGAGCATGGCTAAAGGTAAACTTGACACTCATGCGTTTCGTGTGAAAACGCAACCGTTTCAGTGCATTTTTGCCTGTTAACTACAACGATCTAAGAAACTTATGAAAACGGCGTTTTTTGAAATGGGTTCGATAATATTTCGAAGCGCATCGTTTAAAAACGCTGTAGTGTGTGGACGGGTGAAGAAAAACTTTTGAAAAGAATGACGGTATTTTATATTTTAACTGATAACGATCCTTTTAGGGTAGATAACAGAAGAAAACGTATGCATAAAAGATATCCTTATTTCAGCGGAAACGAATTTCGTGTAATTCGTATTTTGCTACGTTTTTGCTAGGTATTTTTTTTATTTTGCTCAGCTATTGGGCATCTGAAAATTTTATTCTATTCAAACTTGAAACCTGAAACTTCGAACGAAGCAGCGGTCTCCGCGCTCGAGTTTTTGCTCATTTATTTATAAGAAAACAATTCAATTAGTGGTAAGCCTTTACCTCCACTTCGTTGAATAACTGTTTATCATTAAACCGCCAAGTGCACTGAGCTACAGTTGTACTCTTTAACTGAGATGCCTGTCAGTAAACGGTTAAACTGGCATTTTTCCCAGGTTTTGCAAACGTTCATACAACCAGCTTTGATTACTGTTACTGATTTCCGCATCGCGCAGCCTAGTACCCAGGCGTTCTCTTCTCGCTCACACGACTTGGCGCGAAATTTCGTGACGTCACCGAGTGGCATACCGCGAGAACGCCTAGTGAATAACGCCAAATCCAAGATGGCGCCGTCTGCTTGAAGGAGGGTCATCAAACTCTTCAAAATTTTGCTATTGATACCTAGCGGGAATAGCGTGCTATTCTTGCATTTGAAAGCATCTAGGCTCACCTACTTTCAAAGATGCCTCTTGATTTTTGGCTTGGCAGCTGATTTTATCTGACCTGAGCAGAAGTGCTGCACGATATCGAATCACGACTCATACCATTTCAAAATTTCAAACTACCGGGAATGGTTTATGTGTTTTCTGTGCTTTTCCATACGTATACATGACCATTAATCGAAGCATTTGGATATCCATGTTCGTTTTCCGATTGTACAGGCAATGATTTGTTTGGATGCAGATATTGGTGTAGGGCTGTGTTTTGAGAGGAAGCAAGAAATAGCGTACGACGTGGGACCGCTAGTTTCTGGTGGCACTTGCTAGCGATTGAGCAGTGTCGTCAAAAGAAAGGTCAAAAGATTTCTTTGTGAAACTACTTCAGCCGAGGTAAATTTTGTATTAAAGTTTTGTTCAAAATGACTGGACTTCTGAAGTACTTGTATCAATCCTGCCTAATTATATTGATATAAGCTTTTAAGCTTAAAAGCTTACTTGCCAAAAGGGCTTTGTAGTACACAGACAGGGGAATTTCTCTCATTAAAAAGGTTTATTTCTACGAGTTTTAGCTTCATAAGGAACGTAATTAGTGAGCATTTGCAACTTGCAGTCTCCTAAAAAAATGTTGCAAATTTTCCATCGAACTTGTGTTCTGTTGTCAATATATTAGGCACGAAATGCGGTTACTCGGATTGACCTTTATCCTTTATTTACTAAAAAAAATGCTATCTATCAGAATCTAGGACTTCTGCACATTTGAGACAACGTTTTAGCGAATATTAAATATATAACAAGAAAATAAAGCAGTTCTGTGATCTGAAGTTATTTGATGAGTTTGGATGGTCTTCAGAAAGACTGACACTATCCACAGTGTTAAATTTGTAAGTCTTTCAATGGTTTTAATGGCTGGAAAAAAAAACAACATTTATTGGCATCCTTCCCAGTGGAATGGCCTCAATGAATCCTGTGTATTTTATCAAGATTTCAGATAATTCCCTTATCATTTCACTGATATCAAAATTGCAATAGCCCTGATAACAGCCCTTCAGACAAAGTGAACAATGCCCACATGGGTTATAATTCTGGAGTGAGGGGATTGTGAACACATTTTGGATTTGGAATTTGTGATTGTGGCATTTTTGCAAATTAAAAAAAATGCCAAGTATCTTTTGGGGTACAATATAGTAAGTTTGGGTTTGCTGACATAAACAAAAACTGGGCATCATTTGGTTAAGAAATTATCATGGTATTTTTGAGTGTTTAGCACTGGCCCATAGGTATCTTGGGGGTTTAGTTCTGACCCCCACTTTTTTGTAATTACCGCTCTTCCCCATAAGTCTATGCCCCCAGTGTTATCCCAAAGGACTGTGTTGATGAGTGCTCAAAAACAATGTTGTTACTTTTTGGGAACAGCAGAGAGAGTATGTTTTCATGTTGCCAAGGACCTGATTTTTGCCTTTTTGGAGTTGGTTATGTTGTGTGACAAAAGTTGACAGAGGACAGGTCTGTAACTTAATTGTCTGGCTCTGCAACGACTTTGAAACTGCAAAATGAAAACCACTAGTCACCAAACATAATACCTGAAAGCATGACCTAAAGGAAATAGGCTCTTTAAGCAAAAAGTGACTTTTTGGCCAAGGCAATAAACGCTGCAACTTCTTCAAATAAACAATAAAATATAACCTTTACTTTGTTTTATTCTGGTGTGATTGGGAATCTCTTACAACTGGGATGTACTTCAGGTTTGAAAATGAAATTAAAACATTAACCGCAACCTCTAAAATATATGAAGTCAAAGGATATACTAAACAAATCCCAAAGTAATGACCCAAGCATGCAAGTGACAGACGCACTCCATCAAAAGGACACAATTCTGCCTAATTTCTAAATTCTTGATAGTTCTCCATCCCTCGCCTGTCGCTACTTTCTAAGTGTCTTGAACAGAGCAAAGTGAAAGGAAATTTTGTATGATGTGGACATAATAGTTTGGGCAAATTGTGCACAGTATCATTTACCTTTTGGGTGCTCAATTTCAGGTCGTAAACCTGGAGCATGGCAAGGGCTTAAGAAAAGTTTCTAAAGTAAAATGAGTCCTTAGGCTGTCACATGACATTACAAGATTGTGATATTCCTTGTACAGATGTCCACACACTTGATTCTCAAGAGACGTTTAATAAGCAGCAGCTCTTATTCAGAAATCTGCTTTATTGATTTCCCATATAGTTATTCAAAGCTTATGATGCACTGGGTTTTATTTCTGCTTCACTTGAGTCTAGTCTTAGTTGTTGCCTATGAGTGGAGGGCTTATTAGTGGGAACTCATTAACCGCTGCAGTATAGATGACATAGTTGGTAGTTACAGGAACTTTTCTCTTTACAACAGCTGCTCTGTTTGTTCAGAATCCGGCCAGCCTGTCGAAGTGGATCAAAATTAGCGTCAAATGTTTGACTCATTCAAGTTATTACATATGGTTAATGTTCAAGAAATACACTTAAAACTGGAAACAGAATTGTGCCCGATCTAAAGATGTTATTTTAAGTTGCCGTTGAAATTGGTTTTGGATATATGACAGCTCTAATATGTAAGTAAATAAATCAACAAAGAAAACATTTTCAACATGTTACGTAAAAATGATAAGAAACATATCCAAGACATGCTGAGGTATATGTACAAGACAGCTGACACGACGAGCAAGTATATATCTATAGCCTCGCTGTTTCTCCACTAATTTTAGGGATTCCAGACTGTAATTATGGCATTCAATTGGAGCAAAAGATTTAGTACATCGAGGCACCAAAGGAAGAATAGATTCAGCAATAATTCAGGGAGAAAAGATACAATTAAAATGTTGAAACTATTTAAAAATCAGTGAAAAACATACTTTCCTGGAGTCGATCAAGTCTCTGGAACCCTTTGCTTTTTCCAACGTATTTTTCTTCAAACTACATAAAAATTCTTCAGCTTTGCCCCTCAGTTAGGTTGAATGAGGTTGGTGCTTCCAAAAAATGCTTTTCTTATCCTTGTGCCTGCTCTCGGGGGGCAGAAATATCGGATTGAAATCAGGGACAAAAACGTGAAATTCAGGGGTTGTTTTGGCATTTTTCCCTTGGGGGTCCCCGGGCCCTCATTCGGTGACGTCACGACATTTCGCACCAAGTCGAGTCGAGTGAGCGAGAGGAGAACGCCTGGGTACTAGGCTGCGCATCGCGGTCTTTAGGTTAAAAAACAGACAACAATAAACCAGCGGTCAAAAATTATAATGGGCAATTTTACTCTCTTCTGCTGCTGGGATTTATTAACCAGATAAAATTACCTTTTTTCAGCAAACCGAAACTAAATACGTACGATGTTTAGTGTATTCCTCGAAACATAAAAAAAAAAACTTTCAAAACCAGTTGTTCGTCAACTGATTAAGGCCCGCCTATTCCTTCACCCCACCCCAAAAATAAATGTTCTCTGACTACTCCTGAACAAATGGGCCTACGTCATGGCATCTTTTAATGGGCTTGTGCACATTTTCTTAGTTAGTCACCAAACCTTTTCTTTCTTTCTTTCTTTCTTTCTTTCATTTGTAGACATGACAGAGTTACGTGAAGGCGCAGAGGCCGTTTGCCTTAACAAGAGAATCTTCGTAATTGGTAGCCGAGATTATAAAGGCGAGAGAGAGAGTCCTGGATTCCATTGAGTGCTTTGACATATCAAAGGGGAGTGGAACAAAGTCACTTCACTTCCGGTACCGAGAGAGGGCTTCCGTTGTGTGACGTGTAGAGTGAGTCGCGATCACTTCACTCCTATGAAACTCAAATAAATCATTTTCCTCTCGTCTCCAGAGCTTCTCAATTTCTTAGTCGTGGCACTCGGCCCCTCCCATGGGGAATTGTGTAAAATCTCACTTGGATTAAGGAATGGAGGGGCCAAAAATGAATTTTCGAGGGAAATAGTAACGTAAAACCTGTCTAAAAGAAAACTAGTCTGTGAAAACGCCGTGACATAGGCTTTATAGTATGGGATTTGCACGCTCCAGATTCTGGACTCCTGGAAAGGGCCCCTCATGAAAATATCACCTTTTTTTTTTCGACCCTTTTGTAGTAGGGCTTTTATTTCAGATAGAATGGCTTACAATTGTGTAATAGAAACAAATCATTTTTTTGATAATATAGTGTGTTTGCCGCGGTCACATGCTCGACTACGTCCTAATAATGCAAAATTTTCAATATTCGGATTACAACATAATAATCACCGTGAAAAGTTTAAGTAATGATTCTCACAAGACGTAGGCATCTGAAATCCAAAGCTGTCAACAACTAATCCATTAATTGAATTAAATTGTTGGCCTTTGATTGGCTGAAAAGTCAAAATTGGCGTAAAAATGGCTTTGAAATTAATTTTTGTTCTATTTTTATAAACTAGGTCCCAGCATCATTTTCATTGTATATACCGAGTTTCGTTACCATGGGATATGGGGAACTGGCTCTAATCGAGAAGAATTCTCTTCCCATATCGGCCGCCATATTGGATCGAGACATCACCGTGAAGTTCTCACCTTGATATCGGTATTTTTCGCTTAAATTTCAATATCTTTTGTGAGTTTAAAACTAAAAGAAGCTGAATAGACAGGTCTTATTTAATTTTCGGAATGTAAAACGTAATTTAAAAGTGAAGAATGCCTCCAAACGCTTCGTGTTGCTGTCCGCAACATAACACGTGGGGACATTCCGATATCACCGATCTGAGGGTTGCCACAGAATTTGAGGCGAAGTTTTGTGGTATAAACAAGGATGGCCGGCACAAAGGTCGCAAGAGAAAGATCTGCACGTCTTGTAGAAGCCGTATCCAGTTGGAAACTAAATACGATAAGCTGCAGGTAAGGTTAAACCTTGCAATGTGTTTTTGCTCGAATATTCCAAAATAATGCAGTAATTTACCACACCACGACTTCTTCTTTATTTATCGTTTTCATTATGTGAAAAGTTTTTTTTCTTGGCGAGACGTTAATTTACCAACTTTTGTTGCTCAAAACCAGAAAACAGTTTCTGATGCCTTACAAGGTGAAGACACAGCTGAACATTTCGAGTTTGATGATCCTTTGCCAGTGGTACATGATGTCTCAACCCAAACTGACCATAGCAGACATATGGTTGCCATGCCCCCTCCATCCACACAGCCTGTTACAAACCAAACGACAGAAGCTGGTCCACTGCCACCCATTCGCCCATATCAGTGTTATGGGCGAAGTAAAAGAACTTACATGAGAGCGGAGATAATTGAACGTTTTCATGACATGTTGGACATGTATGTACACGGTGATGGTATTGCACTCAATGACCTGGTTGACGACCTGCTGCAGTCCAAAAAATGGCGAAGCACTTTTGGAGAGTCTGGGAAGAAGGAGGATGATAGGATGACCAGTGCATTTCTGTCTTCACTCGTAAAGGAGTGCCAAGAATGTAAAAGTAAAGAAACTAAAAGTGTTATTAGAAAGCAATCCAAAAAGCTTCAACAGCCAATCAAAATTTCTGGAACAAAGTCCAACAGCCAGATTGCTTTTCAAGGAAATACCCCTCAATCCTTCAAGACAAGAGTTGACGCTGCTAATAGCTTGGGAAGACTCACCACCTATTCGGCAGAGAGAAGGCGGCTGTTACCAATAGTAGCAGCGGACTATCCTCAGACATTTCTTACAGAAATTTTCAAGTGTTCGAAAAGCACAGTGACTGCCGCACGTGTACACCGTATTTTGTTTGGTAGAGGAGGTGTGCCACCTGAGTCCTTGAAATTTAGCCGTCAGTGTGTGTCACAGGACACTTTGGATCAATTGTCGGAGTTCCTGTTGCGTGATGACATATCACGCCCTTCATCTTGCAGGAGTGTTGTGATTGATGGAGAAGAAACCCCAGTACGCTATTGGCAAAGTTCAATTAAGGAGGTAATTCCGCAGTACATGTTGGAATTCCCTGGAGGGGTGAAAAGGAGCTACATCTATGCCCACATTCCAAAGAATTTTCGCAGTAACACAATGCTGGCTGGTCTGTGCAATTTATGCGAAGATTAAGGATATGCAAACTTCTCAAGTTTAAAGGAACTTATCCAAAAAGTAGCAGCTGATTCTCCACAGTATGTTTTAAGTGGCACTGAGAAGAATATCACCACTCTTCAAAGATACCTCAAGACGAAATTTTCACATGAGGTATTTTCATGTTTATCATACATGTATTGCATAGTCTTAGGTTACAGTCATGTAAAGTTGTTTCTGCTGAATGTCTTTTGTCTCTTGCAAATGCTCCAACTTTGAACAGTTGGCACATTTCAGACTATTTTCCATTTTGTTTAGTATAATGAGTAGTAGTAAAAACAATGTGTACTGATTGTGATTCAAC
>Ga0126336_10000489_pt1 | contig 16333 bp, 10 predicted proteins | sample SidCmetagenome_FD_92530 | JGI IMG/M metagenome (GOLD analysis project Ga0126336, IMG submission 92530) | Coral microbial communities from El Islote,Puerto Morelos, Mexico - Siderastrea C C metagenome | ecosystem: Host-associated > Invertebrates > Cnidaria > Coral | place: El Islote,Puerto...
ATTTTTTTTTTAAAAAAAATCATAAATTTGGTTTTTTAAAAAAAAAAAAAAAAAAAAAAAAAAGGGGGGGTAGTTGGTTTTGTCCTTTGTGTGGGGGGGGGGGGGGGGGGGGGGGGTTGGCACCTCCCCAAATTTCTATTTGTTTTCCCCTAAGAAATATTAGGGCTAAAGGGTCGAAATTTTCTTAACTCTTTTAACTACAGGTCCCACGCGATAGAAGTTCTGGACCCGCTACTAGTCATAGCAACTCAAAGCCATCACAATAAATAAATGGATATCATTCCTTCTAGTTATCATTGCACAAATAAGCCACTGCAGTCTTATATATTGTATTATATCAAATGACCATTCTATATTCTTAAATCTCGGGTTACTCACTTTTTGTGAGCCGCCACTTTTTATTTCAAAAATCTAAGAAATGATCACTGGAGGAATTTCTTTACGTTCAATGTCACAGCAAGGTACCTGATATCGAAACAAAATTGCCTACTCATTAAAAAAAAATCAGTTCTAATGGATCAATAAAATTCTTAGCATGTTTGGCTTTCAGAAGTATATTTTTAATTCGAATGTGCACTGCCTGGTACGGTAATTTACAAAGTCGTTTTGCACATTGCAATAAAACTAAAATACCGTTATCATTTTTAAATCTGCGCATATGTATTTCACTTTATTCCAGACATGTTAACCACACAAAATCTCTTTCATGGCTGAGGACAATTTACGAACTCGCCAACAATAAAGAAGCGGATTGAGTGACGAATTAAGTTAAACGATAGTTATAGTTGTCTAATAAACAGTAAAGGAAGCCCATAAGGTGACAAGGACTGATATTTGAGGCACATAACAACAAATCAGAAAAGCAAAGACAAGAAAAGTGTTAACAGCCGACTTCTTCAGGCTCTTTACTCCGAAAATGTTGTCGTTACTCCCTTCCGGCTGCTGATGTTGAATCTGTGTCTGATGGCGCCGAACAATGAGATGAATTTTCAAATAAATAGCAAAGTTTGTAACCAGATAGGCAACCATTGTTGCCGCTACAGCCCTCGAGCTTTTAGATTCCCAAATCCAAAGTACGGAACAAATTCCAGGCCACAACCAAATACCAATTACCACCAAACTTACACGAAAAGTAGTCATTAGAGAATTGTACCTCAAATGTAACTGAAGGACAAGGAGTCGGTCCAAAGCAATCGCTGTAACTGTGGTAAAGGACACTCCACACAAATAATACGCCACATAGTTAAAAACTAAATAACTGATTAGACGAATTTGCAGATGGCCATATATTCCTGCGAGTACGTAGAAATGATATCAACAACGGTTAGACAATCAAACCGTTGGAAAAATCCGTTACAGCAATACTTGCCAACAAAAGGTTCCCTGGCGAATGTAAAGAAGTAGTTTTCCAAATTGTGACTAAAACTGCAGAATATCCAACTGCCGCAGCTAAACAGAGAGGAACGTTCACCAAACAGATTGCTAATGCTTAGTATTTGTTTTGTTGAAAATCAAGATGTATTTACTCAGAAAGACAATTATATGCAGAGCCATAACTACTCAAAATGTGGACGAACGCTGCCTGAAGGAGAAGAAGTGCTAAAATGTTTATCGACCATGCCAAACAGAGAGACTTTTTGTGCAACAAGAAGTTATAATAAGGAGTTGTTCAAACTCTGCATGACATTCATCAAGTAAAACAAAAAATAGATCATAAAAAATCCCCAAGACTATCTGTTAATTAAGAATTTAGTTTATAAAAGCACATAAAAATAAAATACCATGTCACCTCAGAGTCATTCAACACAGCACAGCAAAAAAGTGACAACAATTAAACTCATTTTTAATTTCACCTTGGTTCAAATATACAGGCGTTTTCCCATAGAGTATACATAGTCCGACTTTTTCTCTACACAACTATGTAGGAAATCACATCGTGCGGTTTTTAAGAAAGACTATACCAACAATAGCTAACAGTGGCACTTCGTATTTATTACATCACTGAAAAGATTCATCGAGACACATTCCAATTTTATTTCATGTTATGCTTTTCATGATCTAATGCACCCAGAAACGAGTTGAGACTAGTTAACATTAGAGGCCTGTTGGTGCAGTTCAAAAGTGTGATGATTCAAATGAAAGGTATCGGACAACTTCGTGTTGTGGTTCTAATATCTGAGTGCGAGCGAAATGCTAGAGTGAGACCATTGAACTTTGATTTGAACAGTAATTTCCTTTGGAAAGAGCCTTTATTTAATCTATGCAAGGTGGATTCAACTTTCCAATCTATGATCAAAATCCTTAAGGAAGATTTCTCAAATTAAAACTATTGAACATTTAACATTCCTGTGAATTGTACAGTGTAAGTGCATAGGGGGTTGCAACTTTCCGATTTGTGGTTGAAATCCAGTTAAAGCTAGCCCATTGTAATTGAAGCTGTTGGACAGTACTTTGCTTGTACTGTGCAAGATGGGTCCAAAGTTCTAATCTATAATGAAAATCCGCGGCCACTCAAGTTAAAAATCTATTGAAATAACTTTCCTGTGGTGATGTCTATTACTGTGCAAGGTAGTTTCAACGATCCAATCTATCGGAATTGGGCCATTTAATTTAAACCTTTTGAACAGAACTTCCCTGTGCTCGATATTATATATGCTTTGTACGAGGCGGTCTTAATTTTGGAGGTTGTGGACGAAATCCGAGAAGCTGCATCCGTTCAGATATATAAGTTATTAATCTGTACGCCGTTGCTGTGGTGCTCGTTTATTTCACAGTTTGCAAAATGAAACTTGGGGTTTTCAATTTTCGATATGGACGCTGCTGGAAGTAAGTTAGTACTTCGGTAGATGTAGGAAATTGCTTTTTTATTCTGCATGCCGCTTTTGTCGACTAGATTTTATCCTGAACCCAGTTTACCTTAAATAATGTTATTCTGTACTTGCTGTCTTCAGTCTCCCGCTCTCCCCAAGATTTGTTTTCTTTGAGTTCTTGTGAAAACTAAAGCTGGGAATTAAATCTCACTCCAGGTTTTACACATGCAGAGATTCTGATAAAAATATGGCTACTAGGTAATCCACCGTTCATTTAATATCAAACAGCAAAAGATGAACTATGCCAGACTACTTTGTTTAGAAGGCAGTCTGAGGTTATTTGTGTTAAATGCACTGGAGAGCTCGCTTCACCCTGACAAAAAGGCCTTTTATTAAGCCCCTGAATGTTTGCTCCCCCTTCAATAGCACAATTGATTAAACTAGTTCATCCGTACAACTAAAAGAAAAATAATTTCTACATTATTAAAACGAAGATGCAAATGTCTGGATAAACTCAATTTAAAATGCAATATTGGATGTGCATTTTCTTTTCTTTTCTGTGTACATTGTTAGGTAAATCTTAAATTAATGACTTTTAAATAACGCTTATAATTGTTTTTTTTAATCCACCGAATAGGTTCAGCTATATATAAATAGGATAGAAAAGATAAGACCCAATAAGTGACTTTTATGAGGAAAACTCTATAACGGTGTCATGAAGAGCAACGCAACTCTCCACTCCCATATTTTTAATTCTTCTAACTCAAGTTTGCAGTGTAACTTTGGCACACAGTTTAACGTCGCTCAACAGAAGGGAGTTTCTGAGCTAGAAAAGTTCTACACAATCGCCATCTGCGTTTTAAATGTTTTTCTCTGCCTTACAGCGCTCTTTGGAAACTTGGCGACTTTAGTGGCAATTTGGAAAACGCCTTCATTTCATTCGCCTGCAAATACGCTTCTTTCAAGTCTTGCTGTATCAGATTTCGCCGTTGGCTTGATTGTCCATCCCATTTTTGTAGCAAGTTTGTCAAATTGTATGTACGAAAACACAAATACATGTACTTGTTACATTCTCTTTGGCGTTTGTAACCTCGCATCTACCTTTTTGTGTTCTGCATCTTTCTTTTCCACAACGGCAATTGGAGTCGACCGTTTGCTCGCCCTTCAATTACATTTGCGATACCGGTCCATTGTAACGAAATCGCGTGTTTCTTGGGTAGTAATTTTCGCTTGGGTTTACTCTGCGTTCTTTTCAAGTTTACAGGTGTGGTTTATGTCTCTGTACGCCATGGTCCTTGCTCCAATACTTGTGACTCTATTAGTTGTTAACTTCGTTGTTTATTTGAGAATCTACGTGGTTGTTCGACGCCATCAGGCTCAGATTCAACAACACCAACAACAAGAGGAATACGGAAACATTTTTAGCCTAAAAAGATTTAAGAAATCTGCTTTGAATACATTTCTTGTATATATCTTGCTCATCTGCTGTTACGCTCCTTTTGCTGTCGTTATTTCAATTAGAGGCTGGAATGTATGGTCAAGTACTTTGGGCGCAACTGGTACAATAATTTTACTTAATTCTTCTTTAAACCCTTTACTGTATTGCTGGCGAATTCGTGAAATGCGCTTAGCCATAAAGCACATTTTTTGTTGTTAAAATTGCACAATAAGAGTAGCACGACGGTGCATGTTTACATTTTCAATACAATTCTTAATCTTAATTGTTAGGATCTATGCTGAATAATAATAATAATAATAATAATAATAATAATAATAATACTACTAATAATAATAATAATAATAACTTTATGGTATCTGATTGTTTCACCTCCGAGCTAGCTCAGTTTGGACCACAGCACTGGCCCTAAACAGCTGACGCTATGTTTGCCAAATGTGACAGTATTAACTCTTGGTATGGAAAAGTCTGAGTTCCTAAGGGCATAGTTGCAAGAAGTCCATTTGAATAGGTCACTTATGTATTTAGGTCACTGGTTGTGTTTTACTTTATACATAAGCGTTGCTATGTCTTGTAATCGGCGATTGTACAACTTTGGTAACTTAGCCATCTTTAAGAGATCCTCGTAGGTATCATTTCTATTGCAATAAATGGCTCGAAGGGCCTTTTTTCCTGTACACGCTCTAATTTTCTTGTGTCTGATAAGCAACAGAAATGCCAAACCACGTGAGAGTACGTAAGCAATGGTAGGACGGCAGATTTATAGATTTGAAGTTCAGCATGCATTGGTATCATATTACGTAGGCGTAGCAGTACTCCTACTTGTTTCGATGCCCTCTTGCAGACTTTGCTGACATGGCGTTTGAAATTCATTTGATTGTCAATAGCGAGCCCCAGCAGTTTTAATTCCAGATAATTTGTAACTTCTGTATCCATTATTACGCCATTGACCTCTCTATTCGTAAATTTTCATCCCAAACATATCGCTTGGTACTTGGAGAAGTTACCATGAAGCAGATTAGTAGTATACCATTTTGATCCATCATTTCCTTCGTTCTTCAGGATCTTTTCAACATCGTAGTTCCTTTGACCGATCGAGTAAATCTGGTGGTCGTCTGCATACATGGATAATTAAGAAATATAACATAGCTGGTATATTCGTGTATTAAAATTCAATGGCGTGAGCGTGCTTCATAATCCTATTGTGCACGCTGATAACGTCAGCAAACAAATGCCTTGAGAAAAAATTTTCTCCGCGAGTGAGCATTTTGCATTCAAATATGGGGGAAACTTTAGCATTAAGTTAAACTTAACGTGACAACAAGCGAACCCGCCGATGAAGAAGATCTGCCTACCTTGTGGTCTGAATGCCGGTATCCAAAATCGCCATAGCAACTCTTTACGCATCTTTCGTGCTCTCCAAACTTCCCGCGTGCTTCATATCTCGATGAAGCACGCTGACGTATGAACCAATTGTTAATTCAAAAAACAGTGCAGTATCAACTAGAAAGACCAAAATAAGCAAAGTAATTTATGTAAGTTATAACAATCTCAATACGCTGTGCTGCAAATTTCCAAACTTGAAGATATAATCGACTAATAAGGCGCTTGTTAGATATCTATTAGATCGAGGTTTCAGATTTGTGAATTTTTTTTACTGAATGATATCAATTTTTGCTCGATTTTACCCGCAATAATATAAGCCTTAGGGTTGTTGATCCAAGGGGATGTTAATCGTTTATAGCTGCTGCTAAATTAAGGTCTGATTACTTAGATGTGTAGATATGATTCAATCAGGGGGCACCCAGCTGCTTTCTGAGGTTGTTTCAGGGCTTTTTTTTAAAGTGTTAAGCACTCGCTTGGCTTCACGAGAGGTACTGAGACTCTGCTGGGGTAAGCTTCTTTATTGCAGCGACTTTCAGCTTCTACAAAATCTCTACTGATACTAATCAACTACTAGCTAAACGAAGCTTCCTTTATACTGTGGCGTAAACATGTTTGCGACCCTAACTGTAGGAAGACCAGATGGTGCCAGAAGAAGATATATAGAGTTGAAAGAATTCAAAAAAAGAACAGCTGAGACCAAGGAACCATTTGGCAAAGGGAAGACAGATTCAAGGAGGTCTTGGTCAAGGTTACAGGAAATCGCAAACCTGTCTACAGCACGCCCTCAGTTACGTAGACAAACAGGAAAACTATTAGGAGGGAAGGCATTGCACTTGATCAACAATTACACCACCAAAATTATTTCAAGGTTAGAAAAACAACTAAATCAATACCCTAAAATTAGCTTCACAACAAAAGGCACATTTGTGTAAGCTAATACAGCTGGATCTGTTCGGCGTTTTTAGCTGAAAAATTAGGCCGCTGAAAATTGTAGAAAACAGAATCCAATCTGCCGAATTTCCGAGCTGCTGATAGCTCTCCGAAAATGCTAGCTAACCTTATTTTACACTCTAAACGACACATTTATCCCTCCGAAAACAATCGGAATTGATAATTCCTCTTGTTACGAAATTCTCAAATTCCGCCAAACTGAAATCTCTAGTTTTCAATAGAGCTAAATCCGAACAGAAATTTGGAACAGATACTTCCCGAAACGAATCGTTGGGTTCCACTGTTCTATCAACAGAAAGCAGATTGGTTCGTGTCATCCTCTGTTAATATCTCTTTTTATTAGTGGGGATACCAGTTTGCAGTCCTAACCTATCGTATCTTTTAGTAGACAGATGTCTAATCAAATGAATGTGATTTACTCAACAGAAACCAGATCGGTTTTTCAGCCGCAGTTCAGAAACCAGATCTGTTTATGTAAGCCTCAACTGATATCTCTTTTTTGTGAGTGGGGTGTTTATGGATTGCAGTTCTCACCTATTTTATAACGATAAAATAGACTCCCCACTATCATCCAAAGCTGGAAAAGGGAAAGGAAAAAGCGAACCAGAGGAAAAGAAAAGAAAAAAAAAACAGAAACGAAGGACGGAAAAAAGTGACAAACAATGAAAAGTCATACTGGTGTGAGTTAACCCCGGTTGCTGTACTGGATCGGGAATCTTATTCCGGTACGAAAACTAATACCGGTATCAAGGAAGCAGTGTGACCGGTTTATGTACACACTATACAAAGTCTTTAGTTTTTTCTCTTTGAAGCGCTGGGTTTGCTGGGAATTATTGTCAGTCTTTGGATTGGACATTATGCGAACGTTTAGACGTTGAGATGAAAAACTTTGTCTTGACCAAAATTTTTGCCGTCAGAATGCAAAGGTGGTCAAGAATAGCTAAGGTGTGATTTTCCATAGACCCAGAGAAAGAAATGAATCGTAGCTTTTCGGAAACGTCAGCTTCACCCATTTGGATTGAGTTGAACTTGACATATATTTTCTTCCTCTTACAGCATCAAACTTTAGACTTGTTTACACCTGTTCTGTTATTACGTTTCCCATGTTATTCGATTTGCGAGATTGGATTTGTGCGTTCTTTAGAAAGTGGGACACTTTTCATTGTTTATTATAATAACTAGATAACAAAACAATACTAGTTTGATTTTGTATATGAGCAGTAACTGACATATGACAGAAACCCATTAAAAAGTGAATATTATTGAATGCGGTGAGGAAGGCACTAGATCACACACAGCATGGACGAGTTTAAAAATGCATTAAAATCGGCAAAATAGAAAACATAACAAAAGTGGTTCTATTTTGTGTAAAAACAAACACACTCAACAAATGACAGTAATCCATTAGAAAGTGGTAGCAGCTAAGCTAACGATGACAAGTATGGAAATGAACCACAGCATGAACAAAATTGTAAAGAACACAACATGGACGAACATGAAAACGTATTAAAATCTGCTAAGTTTTATTTTGTACAAAACACTCAACAAATGATAATGGTCCATTAAAAAGTGATAAAGGCTAAAGATGGCAAGTATTGAAATGGACCACAACGTGGAAAAACTTATAGATCACGACATGGACGAACTTGAAAAAGCATTAAAATCTGCAAAAATAGAAAACTAAACAGAGTAATGTGTTTTTTCTTTGTACAAAACTCTCGACAAAATGACAGTAACCCATTAGAAACGTGATGACGGCTAACGATGGCAGGTATTGAAATGGACCAGAATGTGGACAAACTTTATAAAACTTACGAGATCCTGAATACTGGTTCAGATGATTTTGAAGAACAACACTCGACAATTAATCCATTCGGAAGTAAGGGAGACCAGCCATAACAAGACTAGAAATGAATAATATTGACGAAAATTCGATCTTGTGATTTACAATTTTGCTTCAGAATTCCAGTTAAAACAAGAAATCTTCTTTCATTATCAGAATTCTGAAGTTCAGACTGATCGTAATCACTTTGGAACAAACCCAATTATAACGAGCAAAGCCCGGGTCCCGCTAATTTTTCGTAATATTAAGCGGATATAATGATCGTATAAATAATTTAAAAAGCTCGAAAATACAGTCTTTGGTCGTGTTTGTTCTTACTACCTGAACGATATGTGACATGTGACAAAACAAAAAAAAAGTGTTGTTAACATGTTGTTACTTTATTTGCCATACTGTTTGGGAAAATAAAGACTCAGCAATGTTTGGATCCGGGCAATCTTAAGATGCTTGTCAGTTAATGGTAAGTGTAAATTTCCTCTGAAGCCCTGGCACTTTGATTCCCGTGACACTTCCTCCTCTAGCACTGAACAAACTTAAGATAAATCTTACACTGAGTTCACGCTGAAGTGTTTTGTTCCGCTTAAATGCAAGGCTGGCAATTCGATAGTAAGAGAGAGACCTCTTAAAATTCATTCAGTCTAAGTTAGATCTAGTATAAATTCTGGACAATCTGGAGTTAAATCACAACGTTTTGGGCTACAAGGAAGCAAGATGAGTAGAAGCAGAATTGTCTTTGTGTTTTTGATGGTTGTGTTTTCGTTAACGTTAAATTCGTTACACAGCGAAGCTTTTACTGGTCCTCTGCGAACAGGCAAAAGAGGAATTAACAGACAGGTAAAGTTGAGTTATTTATGAGATATTCTTACCTTATTCGGCTTTTCAAAGTCTGTTGCTATTGTTGTTGGGGGGGGGGGGAGCAGTTTCTTTACATATCAGATTCCTAACCGTGATTTTTTTTGTTTGTTTATTTTGTTTTGGAGCGACACTTCTTTGCTGCTAAGTTAGTTTGATTCGGATTTTCTAGGGAAAGACCAGGTTTCATTTAGCAATCAACAACGAATAAAGTTATAGTTATTTATCTGTCAAGGTTTAAATGTCTAGTGAAATTTATAAAGGGACACAAACGTTTTTCATCTAGTTACAAGCTTCCCAAACTAAAATCTAAATTTGGTGATCAAAAGTGAGAGGAACCAAATACCTTTTATTTGTTTAATAAGGCCATTGTTTTTAGCTAATGGCTCCCTTCTCTGGCTATTTCTCCCTCATCCGACCACCTCGGAATCCCACTGTACTTCTGATGCTCTTTTTACCCAGTCTGGCTCCCTTTTCGTGCGAGTAAAAAATAACAGTTTCTTCGATCCTAAACGCTGCATACGCTGAATTTTAAGAATGGGTCAGAAAACTTCTGCATAAACATATTACAGCGACAAGAATCAAACCCCAGCACGCGCATCCTGTTAAAATGTTAATGTTTTCACTGATGTCTCGATTAAGTGCCCAATTTATTTGTTTCTTATCTGTACGGGGCCCTCAGATGGACATCTTGGACGTAAAATCTCATAAAATCTTGGGGCAGGGGCCAGAACCGGAAGTAAAAGGTTCAGGAAAAGGGGAGTTCAGGTGCCCCTGTCTTTAGAAAATGGTCGTGTTTTTCTTTCATTTTTTAAAATTAAAAACAGGTTTTTATTAGATTGGGGAGTAGGGATTGATACTGTTTACTTTCCTGGGATTTGAAAAAGCAACACGTTGTGCCCATTAACTGAAATAAAAGATGTGATGCAAAAATTTTTATCTAATCCACAGTGCCTTGCCAGTTGTATCAAGAGATTTTGCACGGAAGGGAGAAGAATCGTTCCTGAAGCGATAGGAAACCAAGCCAATCAGTACCATTTCCAGGAAGAAACGAAGAAGAAGCATTGACACCATCTTTACTGGCTGACTGAAACTATAAGAATGGAATTAATCCGTGATATTTTATACTGGTTTTCAGTTCGGACAAATTACTACTGTCAATTGATGTAAATTTAGCTATTTGAACTACAAATAAAACAGCATTGAATGTATAAAACAAAGTGAGTTTATCTGGTATTTATTACGCTCCTCCTAAACCAAGGAACTCGTTTTGTATACCGACCAATTATTCACTTTGTTCTTTCGTCAAGACGAACCATTTCGGCCGGTTAACTGAGTATTACGTTCTTTGACTTGTCAGGTAAAACCATATGCAATGATTTAATTCATAGTCACATATTCTAAAAGAAGATAACCTGTGGTTTATCAAAGACGGGCCCTTACAAGCTGGAGTTATTCAGTTGTGGGCACCTGGATGCACGGATTTTTTTCTACTAGATATAATCAAAGATAAATAAATTTGCGCGGTCGATTTTGGAAATTGCAAAAAAAAAAAAAAAAAACCATATCGCAAAACTGAAAACCCGCAGTAAAAGTTTCATAGCAAACCGTAGATGCTAGAATTAAAACTTTGAATTCTCCTCCAGCCACTGAATTTTCAGTATTTTGCATTACAGTAATAAAAAGCATGCGTTATATAAGATTTATACGTTACCCGTATTTGCGTGACTACTTGTCGAAAGTTGATCTCGAGCTAAAAGCCCGGGGTTAAACGTTCCTCTTGGTAATCAAGTGTTATTATGCACTTAATTCAAGGTTAAGTTTGTATTATTTCACTGCTAAATGTTTTGATTCGACGAAATTAACCTAGTGTGTTCGTTCCGTCTTGATATGAGCTAGATTTCAAATGCATGAATTTGCATATTCTGTGTGAGCACAGTAGCAGATGTTTCAATTACACGGTCATAACAAATAAACTCGTTGTTATACGTGTAATTTATTTTCCTGTTTTATCTAGAAAAGGCTACAAAAAGCTCAGGAATTCCAACAAGGCCCGAAATATATGCCTCATTTATCAGTTCCCGGTACTCAGATAAGTCTTCTCTTGATGAATATGCTATATTCTGTCCTGGAACAATTAATTTGTTTATATTTTTTGTGCAGCTTTAAGCCCTTCAATGTCCAGTCTATTTGAATCAAGTCTTTCAGAGTTTTCCCATTTGTTTTCATCTTTTAAATGGCGTATTTTGATCCGTGGAATGTCCAAAACCCTCTTGAAAACTGTTGCGTAGAACAATCGATCGGACCACCATTTTCAAAGGGTCCCCTTTAACCTCCAAATAAGCGTGGTGGAGGCATTAAAATATATGGCATGATTGAATCAACAAAAGACACTAAAGATTTCCTCCTTGCAAAATAATTAAACGAAAATCGTTTCTGTAAAATTTAAAAAAAAATGGAGATTTTTATAATCTTCTCGGCATCAAACTTTCAAAAGCAACAGTTTTGTGGCTTAAATTTGGATTTTAAAAGCAAACATTTCTTTTGCGCTGACATAAAAATGCCAGCTTATTAATGCTTATCTTCTTCTCACACCTTTAGGGCTATATAAAAACGTACAACATACGGGAGCATATCAATAATGACTTCTTCTTCTTCTTCTTCTTCTTCTTCTTCTTCTTCTTCTTTTTCTTCTTACTCTGAAAAGAACCGATCTCTACAGTTTTCTAGAACAGTCGGTCGCTATAGTCTAACTTCCCCACTCAAACTTTAGTTCGTCAAGTTCATTCTTTTTCGTGTACACAACAGAGGAAAAGTTATAGTTTCTTGAGTTCGCACCATAAGAAACTGATTGAACTTCTTGGTTTCTCCTCATACTGGAAGTATTACTGTTCATCCACGATGTAATTACTTTGTAAATGGCTTTCCTTATATTTTTACTTCGCCAGCAACACACCAAAGGATTCAAGGAGGAATTTAACAAGGCAACAGTCTCGGCCCAGCTGTAGTAATTATAACTGCTAAGACTTCCGCGAACTATTTGATGGTAAGTCGTTACCACGAGGACTGGCAGATTAAGAAAACCGTAAATACCTACGATGTAAGCGATGTTTACGGCGAGTTTAAGCTGGCGACGGTAGCTGTGCGCGTGCGAATTCAGTTGGATTTCTTGTCGTCGGATGTCATCATGATGCCGACGAACAATGCCGACAATTTTAAACTGAAGTAATCCCGAGGTTAACAAGCACACAAACCATAGAGTCAAGTGTATTGCTCGTATAGATGTGTTAATTCCAGCAAATTGAAGGAGAGTAAGAAATGTGTTTAAGATCCAAATCAGAACTGCGAGCATTACAATGCGACGTTTGGTAACCAGTGCTTTGTATCGTAAGTGAAGCGCCAATGCGAGGTATCTTTCGTAACTTATGGCGTTTAAAGTCAGGAAAGATACTCCATAGCATAAGTAAAACGACGTCGAGTAAATCAGTCGCACGGCGCAAGGTACAAAACCATCTCGGTTTTCGCCGAGTCTAAATGCCACATAACTAGGTTGGACGATAATACCGACCAGCATGTCAGAAATAGCAAGGCATCCCAAGAGAAGGTTTGATGGTTCCCGGAGCCATGGCGTGCGATAAATTATAAACAGAACAGCAAAATTCCCAATAACAGCGACCGGGGAGAAGATGCCATTTACAACACTCGTGGCAAAGTTCGTTGTGTAGCGGTAATGAACTTTATCGAAGTCGGGATTAAAAAGGAAAAAGCACTGCTCCGTTTGATTCGGGCTCATTCGGAAATGCTTGGTAAAAGAAAGCGATTTAAGGCAAAATAGCTTCAACTGGGAGTAATTTTTCTCCTCGCAATACTTCTTGCCACAGAAATCCTCTTAAGTGTATGCAAAATGTCATCCCGATATCTTACTTAACGATATGAAGCTTTTTTGAAATGCTACCATCAATTTCTAGTGTCACTGGCGTCAAAATATGATTTCTCTGCGAACACTGTTGCCGCCGCTAACTTGTTAGCATACGCTACAAAAAAGGTATTGTTTTATTTTAATCAACAGTTATTTTACATACCACAGAGTTAAAGTAAATAGTTGTGTTTTTAGAGCCATAATATGAAACACGGTGTTACAGCAAAACGAAATTAAAATTCACATCCCCGGTTTCACCCCGTTAGATAAATTTGTCTTCCTCGCTGGATGAGGCAAACGGAATAAATACCTCTTTTACATGACATTCGCCGTGGTCTATTACAAACACGCTTGAAAAAAACTCTAATGGAATACTCGGTCTAAAACCCAGTTGATTGCTCCATTTATGCAGTGCTCTGTCAAGAGTTCTAATTAAAAGAACACTTCAGAAATGAAGCAATCAGTCGGCTTTCGAACTGACATATGAGTTTTCGTGTGAGCTATTATGAATGAACGAAATTAAATTTCAGACTCCTGTTTTTCCAGTAACGGATTACAAAGTAATGAATAAAACTTTATTCTTTGTCGAAGTTATAAAAAAAGAAACCTTTACAAAGGATTATGAAGTCTGCTAATTTATTTCACTAAATCTGCACGAAATACGCAATGCGTTCTGTACTTTTTAATTAGCGTTGTTTAGTTGTGACGTATTTGTAACACAAGGGTTGCTGTTATTAGCAAAAACGTAATACGGCGAATTTAGCAATTCTATGAAAAATCGTTACGTTAAGTATACACCTTATGTTGTCGTGTGAAAAGCATATAACATGAACGATACGATCCAATGGTTTTCTGGGAAGCGGAAAACTTGCTTCCATTCTCACGCACCGTGGAGATAATATTAACACAGGATACCCAAATCTACTCCAAAACCTTCTTAGGAATGAAAATATCTTGAATACCAATGAGTAGCAAGCTTGTCAGTGCTTTCTTCCCAGAATTCCATCGTGTTGCATCGTTCATGGTTTATTCTTTGCACCCGACAATGTTTTATCAATCAGGCGTATACTAAAAGTAAAATTTGTTTAAAACGTCCTAAAAAAACCATAGAAATCGGTAAATAGCCTGCAAAATCGTGAAACTAAATACTCGCTAAATCGTATTAGAAAAAAAAAGACTTTAAAATAAGGCCGCGTTTTGAAAAAGCAACCTCCCGGTAAAATGTGGTCACTCGAGTGACTGACTAGTTTTTCTATCCAATGGCAAACAAGCATAGATATCCTTCGTGACGAACAACTGAGCTTTTAAATTATCAATAGACACGGATTCACATGATTAATTTTTTCAGCCTACGATCGAGTCTTCTATGCAGCTTTCACGTAATTTTTGTTTTAGTTTTTGTTTTACCTCAGTCTTCAACCCTCGTGTTTCAAAGGCGTCAAAGCGAAATATACGCTAATAAATTTGTTTGAAATCCAAAACCACTGCAACTTGCTGCCGAAAAGCAGATCGTTAGTGTACATTATAATTTAATCCAAAAACTTAAAGGTCAGAGCTTGCCTTGTCTTCAGCATAATAGTCCGTATTACATTTGCATTTTTTCATTTTGTCCATCTTCAACTCTGGCGCTCTAAGACCTCTAAAGGCGTCAAAACGAAACATTCCTCAATTTATTTCAAACGAAAAACCACTGGAATTGGCTTCTGAAAAAAATTCTTCAGTTACACTTCAGGATTTAATCCAAACATTTAAGGTTAGAACATGCCTTATATACAGCACAATGGAAGAGCCGTTCAATAGGGCCCAATAGCTGTCATTTGAATGTGTCTAGGATAAAGAATACCATCTGTTCAGACCCAAAAGCTACAGCCACCTTGTACAGCATACTAAACAGCACCACTGGAAAGTACTGCTCAATAGTTTTCAATTGAATCCGTCACACTTTAGGATTTCACCCACAGACTCAAAAGTTAGAGCCAATTGTACAGCATAATAAACAGCACCACTGGAAAGTAACATACAATAGCTTTTTTTTATTTTTGAATGTTCACGCGTAATAATTTCATCAGGCCTGACTCGAAATTAAAGTTAGAATAACACAACAATCAATGGCACCAGTTGAAAAGAACTTTGAAGAGCTTTTATTTTAAATACTTTGATTTTTATCGGACACCTATGCTTTGCCTCAACCAAATTATAAATTCAGTTGACTCTTGAAGTGAGCAGATTGAAGAGTTCAAAGTTTATTTGAATTAAGTTGCAAATTTTGCATAAACGTTGTTATTCTTCTTTCGACTAAAAATAAACTAGAGATTATGCTACCTACGCTTATTTTGGTAGGTTTGGTAAGTTCTTTCTTTGCAATTACCAATGGATAATTGAGATCTGGGCATTGTCCACCCCTACTAAAACGTTTTTGGAAGAGGGGGACCATGTCTCAGATCTCAAATATCCAACTGCAAACTAGTAACTCGGTGAGATTTAGGTCTCTGTCGCAAATATGGCGACATCGACAAGAGCAATATCGACAGTTGATTAAGTCTCGATTACATATTCTATTTGCGTTTTCAATAGCTGCCGTTCTGTGATGTTTTTAATCTTAGCGCAAATCGTCTTCCATCGAAGCCAGTTGTCAGTCAATTTATTGCTCCTCGCAATATCTCCGACTGGCGTTTGTCAAGTTATCGACCTTCATTTCCTGCGGCGGCTCGTTGTTGACTTTATTACCGCCTCTTAGAGCAACCGATGAATAACCCATATCCACCTGCATCGTCAGTTTTCGCAAACAAACGACGTTGGCTAAAACATTGACGATTGCACGGCGAATTCCCCTATTCCTCCAGCAACAAATAACAGGATTAATCAACGAATTTAGAAAAGCAATAGTTTCAGTCCAGCTAAAAATATTGAAGCTTGCAAAATGTCCTCCAGCAAAGAGATACGCCATTGCAATCAACACTGGTATATTACACGTGACATAGATGACCACGATGTAACCCTTGCGAAATGAAGCTAAGAATTCCTAGGAATTCCTAGGAATTTCCTAAGAATTCCTAGGAATTTTTTCCTAAGAATTCCTAGGAATTCCTAGGAATTCTTAGGAATGAAGGTGTGAA
>Ga0126336_10000490_pt1 | contig 16330 bp, 10 predicted proteins | sample SidCmetagenome_FD_92530 | JGI IMG/M metagenome (GOLD analysis project Ga0126336, IMG submission 92530) | Coral microbial communities from El Islote,Puerto Morelos, Mexico - Siderastrea C C metagenome | ecosystem: Host-associated > Invertebrates > Cnidaria > Coral | place: El Islote,Puerto...
AAAAATTTTATCAAGTAGAGAACATTCCCTCAGTGTTAGGGTGCATTCTTTTGGGACTATTCTGGCTATTCTTTTTCCAGTTTAGGAATAACAATACACGGAATTTCAATTTTGAGAAGACCGCTCCTTCTGAAAACGGAATACCCTTGGCGGAGGTGACCTGAGAACTACTAGTGTGTCTGCGGCCGCGTAGGATTTCCCGCCAAAAATTTCCCAAGTGAACGAGTATTCTGTTTATTCCGAGGGAACCGTATTCCTTTCATTCTGTTCATTCTGCTATCGGGAGCAGAATGAACGGAATGATATTCTGTTCATTCCGAAAACGGAATAGCTCTCAAAAGAACACAAATACCGTCTATTCCGAGTATTCCTATTCCGGAATAGTCCCTGAAGAACGCGCCCTTAGTATAGAGAAATAAGAGCGGAAGAAGAGTGTAGTGCTGGACTATATATTTACCCTTTACCTTTAAAGAGTACTAGGCTTTTATGTATTCAATGGTCGCACTTCATTCATCCCTAGAATCAAAAGTTATAACCACCTTCTACACCGACTCAAATGTAAGATCCGCCTTGTACGGCATATTAAATAGCTTCGCAAAGTAACGTGTGTTTAACATGCCTTTTTAATACCTGAGCCGGATTGGTTTTCATGTCTTATTTTGCAGTGCCAGTCGTTGTTCCACTCACTTCTTCAAGTGCTCAACCATTTGGTAAGTGTTTGTGTTCGCTTTATTTGAACCCCTTCACAGAGTTATCAGAAAAGGCTTTTCATTAGCTTCTTCAGCAAAATGGGACTCTCTTCCCTTTCCTCTGTTTAGTACAGCTGAATTGCACTTCTTATTTCAGCCATTATCTACAAGCTGCAATTATTTGTGGTTATTTTTAAAAACCAGAGAACCAAGCCTGTTTCAGGCTCTCAGATATTAGAAAGGGCACGAAAATTAGAAAGGGAACTCGAAAATAAGACGCGCTGTGAAGAGAACCCAGAGAAAAAACTCCCGGGGCAAAGCAGAGACCCACAGCAATCTCAAACCAAATATAACGTCAAGTTCGGATTGGATCCGAATATGACATGTAGATTGAGTTTGCTGTTGTTTCTCGTCTTGATTCGATTGCTTTTCTCGGGATTCTTTAGTTCGCCTCCCTCTTAGTTCGAAATGTTAGCTATATCTTCCTCCTAATCCAAGTGGGCACGAGCTGCGGTTTAATTATCATTGATTTGTCGCTATTTAACAGTGTGTCCTCACGTTATGGATCTCGTATTTGCGCTTGACTCATCCACGGACGTGGCTACGAACCAGTGGACTCAGCAAAAAGATTTCATGAAGAAGGTTGCCGGCGGTTTCCAGGTCCAAGAGGGTGGTACGCACGCGGGTGTAGTGGCGTATTCCACGATACCTTCAATTAGCATGAAACTTGGAGAACGAAACGTGAAAGAAGAGGTTGATAAGGCTTTGAATGATCTGCCACGTGACCCGGGCAATAGAAATCTGGTAAGTAGTGTTACATTCTTGTACCCAGGGTCCCGTCTGTAGAAACTCGGGCCCTTAAACTATTTCATGTGCAAAATGTTCTTCAACAAAGACTCAATTTTTGTTTAGGCTGAAAGCTAAATTTCAAAATCTCTAAAATTGTGTCGAACACATTGCCAAGTCTGCAGTAACAATTACCAACAATCGATTAAAAAATGGATTTGAAAAATGCTTCTCGGGAGTTTCGAAAAACTGTCCACACGTGGTGGAAGATATTGGTGTGGGATTAGGAACATAACAAACGCGAAAGAGCGTTTAATTTGTTTATGTTTTCGTAAGGATATCCAATCCACCATCTCATGCAGAGATCACAAATCGGCGCTTTCTGCACGAAATGTAAAGATTCCGATATCGTGATGAAAATCTCTCTTTGGAGGCACTTTCTAAGTCGACAATAAACCAAGAAAATCTCCATAATTCACGATAGTAAATAGACGTTTCCAGAGCTTCGTTTGCTAATGCAGAGACAGGCGAGGTGATGAAACGGTTAGCACGTCGGGCTTTGAATCTGAACATCTCTGCCCTTTCGTTGATTAATTAGACGAGAAACCTCACTTGACATTGTCTCCCTCTACCCTGGTGTCAAAAATGGTATAAAAGGGTGCCGGTAAATATTTAGACAAACCCAGTAAGGTGCTGGGGGAAACCCTGAAATGGGCTAGCATCCCATCAAGAGGGGTACCAACTGATTCCATGTTGCTCCTTGCTAAGTAAACCAGGGTAATGCTCCGTCATGAAGGGCCGCGTGAAGTCTGAGTGTAATTTTGAATTGATGTTTGACGCATATCTTCCTCAGGTCATTCTGCTGGAGATGGCTAAATTTGAGGTGTTTACCAAGTCGAGTGGTGTGAGGACCCATATACCTAAGGCCCTTGTAGTGACGGTCCTCGGACCTCAAAATGACCACAATACTAATGCCGCCAAGAGCCTAAGGTCCTTTGCTAAACAGCTGGAAATCAGCGGTGTGAAGGTGAGTGAAACGAAGCTAAAGAGAATGCAAGTCACAGTTGTCATTAGTTGATTTAAACTATTTATGATGCATGGCTTTCTAGTAGCTAGCGCGTCGGTCTTGAAATCGGAATATCATTGACTCAGTCGATCAATTTAATCATTTCATTCATCACAGAGAATACACATTGATACCCGAAATATATAGTTGTTTCGGGTGCCCAACTATATCCACTACCTACCACTGCACTGTCCCTTAACCTCTTCGCAACTTACTTTCAGGTCATCGCTGTAGGGAGCCCGAACATCGCTGAAAACGATCTCCAATCCATGACCACGGAGCCTAAATACGCTGTACGAGTTAACGACTTCCAGTCCCCAGCTGAAGCTGAAAAAGTTGCTAAAATCATCTGTAACGGTAAGCAAACGTACTTCCAAAACTAAGGCAGGTATTGTGCTTGCTGTGATTTGTTATTGATTGGAGAATTCACAACTTCGTTTTCAGCGTCGGACCGTGGGTGCGAGGTTGGTCACGTCCTCTGGCCGTTCAAAAACAAGCACTTGCTCTCATGGCCAATGCAGTGTTATTTGGATTTGCTATTAGAGCTAACGCTTGAAGACGTCGCATTTTTGAATGCACTTCGGGTATCAATTTAGCTGTGTGTCTCAGTTGAAAAAAAAGACAAGGTTTTCTCTTCACCCAGTGAACGAAGCACGAATGATTAGCGACAAAATGCTGGTTGGGTGACGTTGCGATGTGCTCGCAGAGGTAGTAACACATAAGACACTTATGTTGCAGAAACCGGATATAAGCGCCAGCTTTTAAGATAATACTTCATCTTTAAATGCGGGAACTTAATGGGTTGGCTATTTGAAGTGTGACAACACTTTTTTTGAGCAAAGTGGGTTTTGATTCAGTCAACAGTCTTCACTGATTTCCTTTCAAGCACTCGCTAGTAATTCCATTGTTCACTTTTCTGTCAATTAAACATTGTTCTCCCGTTCCCTCCCTAGTGGCTGCGGAATACCCGTCTATAGGCAAGAATCAATTGGCAGCGGCCAACCCAGTTCAGGTTCCATTCTCAGGCCCAGTGCACCCCGCGCAACCAGCGGCTCAGGCTACTCCCCAGGCCCCTGCTCACGATACGGCAACTCAGGCTCCTTATGAGAGAACTGGTAAGTCGATTGTTTTCTTCGTTTTTCTTCCTTCTTGTTTTCGTTTCCTTTTTTGAAGCTTCAGCTAAATTGATTGTACTGCCTAACGTTTAGCATTTTAATTTCATTACGCCCTTAGTGAATTCTTAACCTAACATGTATAAAGCAGCCACTTTCCCTTTTTAGGGCCTAAAAATTTAGCCTCAATACAGGTTTCATTGTTGTTAAATTACCTTCATCCCTTGATCTCTATTAAACCATACTCTTTATCTTTACAGAATATCCTTTTGGTTGCAAACCAGTGTTGTACTACGATTTTGACAAGGTGTGCACGGGAGAAATATTTGACGAGTCTGGCTCGGGTAATAACGGGTTATCCCGCGGGCGTGTCGTCGTCGAAGCAGGATATAACCAAGACAATGGGCTGGATTTGTCTGACGGGTTCATCCAATTGGATGGAATGAATTTCAAGGTAGGGATAAACTATGATACGTTGTAAAGGGTCCCGCCGAAAAAAAAAATCAATATTTCACTAATTTCCTTGTTATATAGAAAAAAAGTTGATGACGCCCTGACCCTTTTTCGTTACAGGGTAAGCCGACAATAGGTGTTACCATAGCAGCATGGGTCAAAGCCAAGAATGTCACGGGTCCGAATATAAATGAGATCTTCATGACTGAAGCCTCTAACGTGACAGACCCCACTAAGAAAGGCCAGTACCACTTCGAAATCCTAGACAAGGGCAGAGTACGATTCTTCCAACGAAACATGGGCAAGACGGTTTATGGGCGAACTACTAAAGATGGAATCCCAGAAAATAAATGGGTTCATCTGGCGGGTATTTACAATCCAAACAGCAAACAGGCTTTGATTTACATCAATGGTCGCCCTGTTTTGGACTACGATCAGACCGAGCCGCAACAGACTGAGTTTCTCAGCACCGATTGGAGCAAGGCCGCTTATATAGGGAACTTTATGGATGACCAAGGACCACCACGGCAGTTTAAAGGGGCCTTGGACGAGTTCTATATCTTCCCGTGCGCTCTTTCGGGTGATCAGATTGTAAAGCTAAAGGATACACATAAAATGCGTAAGTTTGTAAATGATTTGTTTGTTTTAAGTTGTGGTGTCAAGGAAAAATGCCCCTTTAGGTCAGGGATTGCAACTGAGATGTTCCGATATGCCGATGACAAGTCGTAGGGATGGGATGGCCAAATGTCCAGTTCGCGCAACATGAGGTTTCCATCAACTTTGAGTTCTTTTTGCCTTTGTGTTGCATTTTTAACTTTAACTTAAGTACCCTTCTGTCCCCAGATATATTAACAGGCACCGGTGAATTTCTATGAAAAGCCAACAACTGTTAGAATCGAAGCTGTAGTGTCTTGCACCCCGTCAAGTAGAGAAAAGCAACGCTTGACAAGACTTAGTTTTAGCTCTAGAGGGACGTGATATGTCCACTTGACTAGTAAGCCGAATTTGAAAACTGAAGGTCTTGGCCGGCTGAGTTGTTTCACGGTAGACCTGATTTCAACTCGCCGGCCTCGCTTATATGGTACAGAACAACCAACTGGTTTGACAGCAATGCGCACTGTTGAAGAGTCGGTAGACTCAAAGTGTTTGTAGCTTTTACCTCCGTTTTATGTGCACAAGATATTTCAGATCTAATTTTCTTCTGATAAGGGACACGCTACACAGATTTGTTGCATTTGTCAAGCAACTAGCCTTCCGGTCGGTGTTTGCAATCTTGTTTTGTTCAGATTTTAGATTTTAAATTGTAAATACATTTCAAATTTGTTTCAAATACATTTGAAATGTTTCTTTTTAATATTTTTAATGTTCAAATGCTCGGCCTTCCTAGCACCTCGTTCCACTATTATCAGCTTGCCGAGAGTAAAGAAATTTGTCCCTTCCTGCGAAGTACTCTTGCAGTGTGCACTACTTGTATGTTCGGCTTTGCCTTACATGCTAACCACAGTCACCATTACCCTCCAATTGACATATGTCCTTCACATTTTCTCCTTGTTACAGCCAACTTCGTAGGTCCGTACCCTGGCGTGCAGCGTGACGTCTGGCGCGGTATCAAGGGAAACACTGTAACAGACCTGGCCCTTCATAAAGACTACCCTAACAACCCTACAGAAAGGAGCGTCGTGCCGAATTTCGACGCGCCCAACAACGAGGGCGATGACTATGGTTCCCGGATGCGGGGCTACTTTGTGGCGCCATATACGGGAACTTACTCCTTCTTGTTGTCTGGCAACGACGAAGCAGAGTTGTTTTTCAGCGGTTCGTCACGTGAGAAAGACAAGGATCTGTTTGCGGTGGTGAGAGGGACTGGGCACAATCAATTTTCAAGGTATGCGATGCATTCTTGAATGTTATATGTCTCATTTCCAGAAGTGCTCAACGTTAACAATCCGAAATTTCATTTAACATCCGAACTCTCGCAAGCGAGCATATACATTGTCCAACGTGAACAGTATCACAAGAAAGCGCTGCTCGACATCTTTCATTTGACTGGTTATATTTGACGTATTTATACATAATTACACTGGATAAAAAGACTTTGTTGTTAACCAACGGTATGTCTGCTTCTTTACCATAGCCGTCCCTATTCAGAGTCTGGCTACATTCCATTGGAGGCTGGCAAGTACTACTGGATTGAGGCCCTGCACAAGGAAGGCCTCAGGAGGGACTCTCTGTCGGTAGGGTACAGCTTAGTGTGCCCCAATGCACCCTCGGTACTTTCCGAGAAACCCATCCTGAGCCCAAGCCTGCAGTACAAGATTCCACGTAAGTAGTGCGGAGTAGACTGACTGCGAGCAGTCTGTGTTTTTCCTAATTTTTCTATAGCGCGAGAAGACCACGCGAAGCCCCACCTAAAGGATTTATTTACGGAGAGCAAAGAATACGTCCTTGTTTTTGTCGTTGACTTGGCTAATTTTTGTGCATTTCCACTCGCGTGTAGGATCCGGAACCAAATCGGCACCCCTAATCCCAACGGAAATGACAACGCTTTTCGTTCAACTAATTTGTTCTTGCTTTTTCACGTTGACGTACTTCCATCACCACCGTAGCTTCACTGTTGAATTTACAACCGCATTTTTTTATTCGCTCTGACGAGGGGTAACACTCGAAACATGAGCTTTTGAATTTTCCTACGGTGATCGACTTACCTTATCAACTCAGTTGATAAATTTAAATTTGTGACCCAAATAAGGCTGCTTAGATGACTAAGATGTAAAAACGTGGATTAAATTTCAACGCTATGCCGACAAGCAACTCTTTACTTGTGTGTTTTTGTTTGTTTTAGGGAGCTGTGCTGAAGTCAAGAAAATGTGGCCAGGCTTCAAAGATGATGAATATATGATACAAATGACTCCTTCGTGTAATCCTGTGCGTCTATACTGCCATGGCATGAACACAGCCACCCCCCGTGAGTTTATCACTCTGCAAGCTGGTCCTGATAGAAACTTCGCCAGTTTTCACAGGGGAAGGCTGCTCAACTTTGAAAGCTGCTCGGGCTCAGTCAACCCTGAACCCAAACTGACTGCAAATTACTGGGGCACAACAAGGTACGATAAAAGTGATTTGCTTATAAGGGTATTTTAGAGCCCGTAAAAGGCTTTTGTAGTCGTTCTTTCTGTTTGTTGTACCTTTTTGAAACACGCGCTTAAGAAGCAAGAAATCAAGTTCCTTTAGACCAAACATTGAAGACAAACAGTGAAGATTCATTCGTACAAAGGTTGGTCTCAATCGGAGTACAATACCAACAAACTCCACACAAAGTTGTGAACAGGTCTTCTCACTGGTATTTGTGAATTGAGGCTAACCCTGTGCAAACGTGGCTTTTGTCTTTGTATATATTCAGCACCCGCAACTGAACTTATGAATCCCGATATCTCCTCTTGAACTATAAGTAATATAAGAACAACAAGAGCATTTCTTTGCTGATCTTGGTTTTCTCGTTTATTGCATTAGATTCAACAAGATCCGCGTCGATCCCACATCAGGGCTTGTTCACAGAGATGACTACCAGTTCGCCAAAACCGAGGGCAACCCGGTCAGATTCGGTCGCGCGGGAGACTGTTTCTCAGCCGCCTCCAAATGCCACAAGGGTAAATTCCAAATCGATCTGACGGGCTCTGGATTGCGCATGCGTAAAGAGGTGGAGTGGGAGGCCTGGGGTACACCCAAGCTTCCTCAGCGGCTGATAAATGTTCGTAAGTCTGAGGATGGGTTGACTGCGTTGGGAGAGTGCGGTGGATCATGCGGAGGCTGCCAGCCGATCAAGGAAAGGATGTACGTGGAGCCGGCCGCATGTACTGACGCCAGCAGCACTGGTAAGTAAATATGTCGTACTCGATGGCGACTAAGGCTACCGATATTGTTTCCGATACTCGATACGGTATCTTAAATTGCTCTGAAAACGGTTAGAAATTCACCATTACCATTTCAGTTAGCTGTTCCAGGCTCTCACACAGGAGGAGCGGCGAAAATGTGACGGTGAACGCGAAAATAAGTCGCACGGGAGTTTTCCCCGGGGCCATGGGGCCCCTTTATTTATTTCGCCGATCCAACTGTCTTGGACACGACTCGATACATAATCGAAACGGATACTTCCACTGGTAATTTACTCATAAAAAAAAAAACGTTTTCTGTAACGGATAAAGAAGCAATTATACCAAATTCCAGACGAAAAAGCCTGATTGTGGCGATTCCGAATAGGAATTAATGATTGGAATACCACTTAAAACACAATCAAAATATCAGCGGAACCATTTTTCAAGGATGATTCCTGCCTTTTCCTTTTTTGTGGTCAGCTCAATGAGAGATAATTGTGGAGATGGAGATATTGGATGGAGATAATGTTAGAGATCTAGATATGCTTCTCATATGTCATTTTCTTCGTTTTTGCAGAAGCCGTAGCTCGTCAGTCTATACCAGTTCACCACGCTACCAAAACAGATGAAAAGGGAGAGAAAAAATCCATCGTCAAACTACCCCAAAAAGTTCACATTCGATCCGAGGCCCCTTACCCACACTTGAAAAAGTTCTTTAGCGGAGGCCCGGGCCTCGACGACAGCGAATTGGAAGTCATTGGTCACGTGACAAAGAAGAAGAAACGAAGTGAATCAAAGAAGAGAAAGAAGAGAAAGCGACATGTTAACGAGGAGAAGACCGCTGGTCAATAAACTTTAGGACTCGAATACGAAAAATTAGATTTAAATTCGACCAGATGACACGCCGAGAGGTGTCGTGTCAAAAATACCTTTACATGAACAGTGTACAAAACTTAACGTTTGAAAGTCGCCTAAACCTAGGGAAAAAACAGTTCCTTGGATCCGAAAACGAAATTCACAGATGAAATAATTAGTGAGATGTAGGCTGATGTAAGTTTTCTGTTGTTGAAATCGTCACCGATTTCTTTATTGTAGAGGAATCTGTCCTAAGCGAACCTTAATCTGCGGTGTGTAGTTTTTTTAAGTGAGGTTCCCAGAGTTATTTTCCCAGTTAGTCAGCGATCCATGACTAACTACCCTCATTTAGATATTGTATTGCTTTTCAAGAATATTCTTTATTTTCCGATGAGAATTTTATCTCATAAATTTTTGAGATTAAGGAGGCTACGTAATGAAAAAAATAAAAAAACGTGGACAGATAGGAAGGGAAAGGAAGCAAGAAAACGCTTGGGTTTGACCCAACAACTCGTAATTTTAAAGGTTTTGACAGGAATTGGCATCGTGAAAAAGATTGTGTGCTAACTCGCGCGCTCCTAGTCTTCCGGTTTTCTAAACGACTGATACGCGTGCGCAGGTTATGGGCTAAAAAGCAACGACTATGATAGCAAAGAACCTCGTTCCAATCTTTTTGGTCAGCGGTTAAACATTTGAAAAACGGCGGAGCTCTGGAGACGAGAATGAGTGAAAAGATTTCTTTTATGTTGAGTTGAAAAAGTAGAGTACTAATGATAAATTCAAAGCAATTAAGACGACGAAACAATCACCGGATACTCAGCAAAATATAGTCAGTAATCCTATACGAGGCAGCGTTTTCTCGCGAGCGGAAAGATTTCATTTCGTTGAAGTCGCGAAAAAAAAAATTCTGTTTACAGGCCATTTTTCTTTTTTTCTTTTATCGAAGATTATCGGTTTACTAGCGTTTTAAATATTAATCTTGAGGTTAAATTATCACAAATAAATGCAATGCGGAATCAATTTCTCTTCTGACATAATTTGCAATAAAAAATGACACGGAGAAAGTTCGTCCTATACAGTAGGTTTAATGATTCTTTACTCATTGAAACTTTGAGGACAAAAACGGTAAATCTTTGAAAAAAGCATTAAGCTCTGCTGACGTGCCTTTGCATTTTTTTGTGCTGTAAATGGCGAATATGAAACGCTCACTTGCTTTTTTTTCTCCCAAGTGTTCTCTATTTACACGTTTCGTTTGTTCATTTCTCAGATTATATTGCATTATCATCCAATGTACGTTAGTTTAGCGGTTGCATCGCATAAATAAAGAAAATGGATTGTACATCATTTATAGCATTACGCAGACAATTGTACACGAACTGAAGAAAACGGTGGATCATAGAGTATTTTTGATGTGAAAATAAAACATAAAAACGTTCATTCTGCTGCCTAAAATTTCATTTATTCTAATGAGCTTCAAAACACTCTTACAAAGGGCTTCAGTTCCCACGATCATTTAACTATTAATAAACGGCTGGATTGAAAGTGGCCATTCATCAAGTCTTCACAACCCAATGACGTCACAACTGTACTGACCAGCTTCAACCACAAGCCACTCGTTTGTGTTGCGGACCTATGCTAGCTGTATATTAATGGCCGCTTCGGTTGTGAACAAAGAATTTTGTGAGTACGATATTTACAGCCTTTTGAACGGATGAAAAGCAAATAAAAACGCTTAGAAACATGAACACTGTGTTAATGTTTGTTATTACGGGCTTGGTTTGCCGGTTTAAAGCTTCGGGAGGCGGTTTTAGAAACTTGAACTTTCACCTACTCTATTAACATATGTTTATTTCTTCACAACCGAAGCGGCCATTAATATACAGCTAGCACAGGTGCGTAACACAAACAGAGGATGGTAACCTGTGGACTAACTAGAACGCTGTTCTCTCAGATCTCTGTCTAATAAATCGGCTTCTGTTCTCAGGTTGATCGGGTTCCAAACGATACGGACTACTACATTATGTTCACTTCATATGGTGTTTCACCTGATTTTGGCGTATCCATTCTAGTCACAACCGTTGATCATTGTGGTAGCTAACTAACGTCAATTAATTGTCTTTCTGTTACATAATTCGAGAGATTAGAAGGCAATGCGACCACCAATTTTTGCTAGTCGCCACGAAATGTTTAATTTACTAAGATAATTATATATAATTTTATTTAACTATTAAACAAAGGCAGATGCACACATTTTCGGATAAATACTGATATAAATAGTAAAAAAGAGACATTGTCACCGTTCAAAAACGTCAGTAATACATTTAAGGAAGATTTTTTTTAAGGAAGATATTACCCTTTCAAAAGAAAACCTCAATATATACACTTTTATTTGTCCGAAACAGGTACTAAAATTTAAACGAAGATTTCATTCCCCTAAAGAACTAAAACATTGATAAGTTTCTTCCTAAGAAACTTGTTTGCAATTTACATCATATCTATCTAGGAAGACAATTCGTCGGAGGTCCTTCTAATTTATCCAAAATTGGTTAATTGACGCCGCTATTTAAACAATAGAGTTCCTCTGTCGAAGGCACTATCGTGTGATAGGTTGCCCGAGGAAGTTTGATGTTCACAACAAATATTACCTAGAGAACGTAGTTCGAGGGCTTATATGAAGTTTGAGCATCAAATTTCCGAGGGAACCTATCACACATAGGGCCTTAGATAGAAGGAATCTATTATTTTTATAGTTTGCACACATAAAAAGCCTCAACAAAGACCCACACAACAACAGTAACCATGAAACAATTAACACATAACTAAGGCTATCGTTATTAGAGCAGTTTTCAGTTGAGTGTCGTAAAATCAAAACAAATAACGTAATTACCCTGAAAAATCACCAAAACCGCAAACAACACATTGAAACAATCAGAACTCGAAGCAAACAAATGTAACTAGCTTTAAGCGCGGGAAAACGCGTGCGATCCAAGTCGCGATTGGTCTTAGTTTTACTTCTGATTGGTTGAGAAAGTGGCGCGAGTTTTCTAACCAATCAGAGAGCGCAGTCAAGCAAAACCTAAGCAAACGCCAATAACTTTTAACACTCAGTTGAACAACGATGTTATATGAAATAATTGGATTCAAAAAATCCCCGTGACTGTCAGTAAGGACTCTACCCTTCAGCCTGGTATTATGATTTTGGAATAGCCGTAAATGCCCAAAACAAGCCTGGTTCAAACTAAGTACACTGCCAATCAGAACAACTGAGCAAGTCCACCTTCGACAGTTGAACAGAATGTTACGTTCTTAGCGACGAGTTCCTTTACATCTAGTCTATGATAGGAAGAAACGACCAGTGACGTCACATACTGCCGGGCAATAGGTTCCGTAAATTTCCAATCACGTTAAGATTTGATTTCCGCTCAAGAAAGTAGTTCCCACAACCACGAGTACTCAAAACCTCTACGTCAATTGTACAACACATATTCTTGTCGACGGGTATTCTCTACAACGAACATTCCAGACACGTGCCACATATTTACAAACACGTGAAGTTTCAAACTCCGGCTAAAAATCAAGTTGTCCCCAGGATCAAAAGTACACAAAGCGTTCGAGTAATTAATCAGCGTAATCTTTTTCCCAATGGGTTTCTTGCACAAAGGACAAACGTCTCACGAAAACGCACATTCCATGCAAAAATTTCCAATCACGTGAAGTAACCAAGTGGTCCCCAGGACCACAATTAAACAAAACCCTACAGTCAGTTGAACAACGTAATCTTCTTGTCCATGGGTGTTCTGAACAGTTGCAAAAGAGCAAATTTCTGATGGAAACGAACATTCCATGACAAAAATTTCCAAACACACTAGTCTCCAAGACAACCAGTACACAAAACCACTTAGTCAATTGAAAAACGTAATCCTTTTGTTCATGGGTATTCCAAAGAAAGGACAAAGGATGCAAATTTTATGTCAAAAACCTCCAGTCACGTGTGATAGGACGAATCTCCAATGGAAAGGCACATTCCACGCTAAAAATTTCCAACCAAGGGAAATTTCAGTTCTGGCTAAAAATCCTGTAGTCCCCAGGTCCACAAGCAAAAACCCCTCGGTCAATTAAACAGCGTAATCTTTTTGTCGATGGGCTTTCTGCACATAGGACAAACCTCTAAAGAGGAAGCGCATTCTGCGCATGTCCCATGACCGCACATGAAGGCCACATTGCGAGGTTTCTCGAGACAAATGGCGCACATGTTAGCGTCCTCGATTTCTCTGACATGCGCCTGAAGGGATAACAGAGAGTGAAGGGTGTCCAGGTACTTTTCATCCTTTTCGCTCAACACCGCAGGTTGGACGGGTGCTGCTTCTACCAAAACAAGAAGAATAGATCGTTTAGATGTTTAGCGATTAGCTGAGAAGAGCAAAGGACACCAGGCAGCACTTAAAACACCCCCACAAGAACATGAAAATGGTGAACAGCACAGACCACCACCAACAACAAAAACAACAATATTATTGAAACAATAAAACAATGGTTAAGAATGCCTGGAAGCCCCCGGTTGATCAACAAGACGTCCTCTGCTCAATAAACCTTTAAGTCTTTGTTCCCGTTATGGTTTGTCTAAACTCACTGACATCTAGTGCGACATTACGTGAAACGAACGGTTTACTCACCATTAGATATTTTTCTTGTAATAGTACTCTTACACTTCAAGCATTTCTTCATCCGCGCAGCGCAATCTAGTAAATAAAAGTTTACAAATCATGCACTTATTTCGCTGAATTGATACCACCCTTACAAACGCTTGTTCTATGACTATAGCGGTATTCAATCACTTAAAGCATGGTAACCCTGTGGAACAACGGAAGCTTTGCACGAAGACACAGACATACCAACCTTTACAAGCAATCATATGTCCACACGGCTCAAACTTGACGGAAGCAGGCTCGTCTGAACACACTATACATTGCGACTCATCATCCTCCCTTTCCTGGCGTATTTTGTTAAATGACTGAACCGCACTCTAAAAGAAGATAAACATAAAAAACGCTGGTAAACCACTAAATTACCGTGTTTACCATGATATATCGACTTTCTGATCTTAGTCCGACAATTTCGATTAAAGATCGGAAGGTCGACAACTGAAGCTTAGACTTACTCCAACTAGCTGGTTTTAATTCTTCCGAAGAAGCGCAAAAATACGTGAGACCTTTTAGGTTCTGGCAACTGGCCCGGAGTTTCGCATTCGTCTACTAGAAGTCCCCCTCAACGCTTAGAAATAGCTGAGCGGGAATTTTTTTCCCCCTGCGCGAAAGTCGCCCGGCTCTCGCCCGCACTCGTATTCTGGTCGCTCCACCATCCTCGAGTAAAAAGACAGTCTCCTTGTAGTCTACTGCAAAACGCCCAACCAACGGCCGTTTTGATTTTGAGCGTCCACATACACGATCCCAAGAATCATGGCGCCCGAAGCTAGTGCCCAGACTCTCCAGTTACTAACTTTTGACGTAGCCTCGCAAACTGATAAAAATAAAGACAACAATAAATAACAATAATGAAACAGCTGGGAACACTCTACCTTACAAAGAAAACACTTCTTCAACATTGCAGCGCATTCCATACAAGCTATCACGTGACCACACGGCTCAAATCTGGCGTCAGCGGGAATACCACACACCCGACATTTCACTTCAGTTTCCACGGCAACTTCCGACGACGAGCTAGCCTGGGGCGAGTCAGCTCCACAAAGGGAAGCCCCATTTTGTGCTTGAGACGTTTTTCGTGATGGGCTGCACAAAGCAAAAATATTGTTTTTAATTTCACAATACTGTTGAAAATACGCTCCTAGTGAAAATAGCAGAAGGGGAAAAGCAAAGAAGCAAACCAGTGTATAAGGATTGTTTTCTTTTTCTAGCACTTGGCTAGCCTACTTGCTTCTGTTCGTCTGAAAGATTTTTATTAGAAAAAACTACCCTGTTATCTCAGGCTAGATTGCAGAGCAAGAGGTCGCAGGTTTCGAACCCCCGTCAGAACAACAAGAGTCACAGAGTCACGACACAACGTCACGTCACGACACAACAGAGTCACGCTAGCTCCTCTCAACAACAAGATGCTAAGCAGCGCCGACTAGAGCGCCCCACGCACTGACTGGTACAACTCTTGACCCTTTTCACTTCCACAGTCAGTTTTGGAGAAATTTAAAGTGGTTCTAACTTTTGAGTCAATGGATGAAATCCTATGGTGTGATCCTTCAAATGAAACCTCTTTAGCAGTACTTTCACATGGTGCTATTTATATTCAAATATTTTACAAAATGCAGTTGGGACTTGTCTTGAATTGTCATTTTCGACACTCTTGGGAGTAAAAGGGTTAATAGTTGTTTCGCCAGCGGGTGTCCAGCTACCAACTTTCCTGTAAATAGAGCTAATGAATTATTGTTTGTTTGTTTGTTTGTTTGTATTTTTTTTGGAGAAACGACTGGGTCACCTGATGGTGACCTGAGTAACGTTGAAGTAGTTTAATACACCTGATATTAAAAATAAGTAGGGGACGCGTCTAGTCTGTTAACTTTCATTTCCGGATTGGTTGAGTTGGGCAAGACTCATGGCAGCTGCTAAAGAACCCTCTGATTTAACCTCTACTCCTCTCTCCTCCGCAGAGGCTCCTGCTAGTAAACACCAGCGAAAGAAAAAAGAGGGAAGCGGGAGCGCTGGAGAGAGAAAACGGGAGCGCGGGGCGAATGTGTTGTTGAAATTATATTTCTATGCTATTTCTTCGAGCATTCCTGTTTTGCAAGGAAATTAAAGTGGTAAAGATGCAGAGATTCTTGGCGAGTTCACCCACGAGATCTGCGTGACCTCGACACCTCGTGCACGTGAATGTCTTGTTTTGAAGAAGAGTTCCCGTAGTTTGCCATAATTATAGCTTTTGGACTTTCTGTTTCTCTTCCTTGGATGGTATAAAAAACTGAATTGAGTCAGTTATAAGTTGAGCCCGTATCACCGTATCAGACACGGTTGAAACGATTGTTTACGTTTTGCCATGTGAGATCAGGTACGTAACATTCGTAACTTCTTGCGGCTAGATTTTCAACTTCTTGCGTTTCGAATGTTCTTGTGCGTAAACCGCAAAAACACAACATTTTCCCTTCTTGCGCCGGCTTGCGTGTTCTTGTGGCGCAAAAACTTCTTGCGCCACTTCTTGCGCGTACATTCACAGTACGTCCTCTTCTCGTTTCTTCTATCGATTTGAGTTTGTACTTTGCCTCCTACGTACTGTTTGTGTTCAACCCAACCTGACTTGCACGTGATTCGAAGTGTTACAGCCAATAAAATCGCACTATTTTTTCCAAGACGTCCCTTGAGCCTCGTGCCAAGGGCACGGGAAACGGGAAAGTTAAAAAAACATGCCCATTTCTGACACCGATGAAAAAATTCCTCGACCGAAACCTAGACGCTGGCAGACTACGTCATCCCGCGTAATTAACCCTTTAAGCCCCAA
>Ga0126336_10000491_pt1 | contig 16308 bp, 4 predicted proteins | sample SidCmetagenome_FD_92530 | JGI IMG/M metagenome (GOLD analysis project Ga0126336, IMG submission 92530) | Coral microbial communities from El Islote,Puerto Morelos, Mexico - Siderastrea C C metagenome | ecosystem: Host-associated > Invertebrates > Cnidaria > Coral | place: El Islote,Puerto...
ATTCCTGAAGCTTGGATACCTACGATCAAAAAGCACAACAGCCGATCAACCACAAAGCGGACCTGTGAGGGAACAACATCTAATAGTCGGAATAATAATGAGGATCGAAATGCACCAATAGCAACGAACTAACATGCTACAAATAGTGAAATGTAAACAATTGACCTCATTGCCTGATGAAGACTAGCAGTATTGCAGTTGAAATGTCGCTATCAACAACTCAAAGTGATTCCATCCCGAGACAAACGAATAAACGTTCATCTTGCCTATCTTACACCACGATGAACAATAAACACATCTTTATTAATGACACAATAAGTTTGTTGGGAGCAAGATGCAACCTCATTCCCAGGGTCTCTCCTCTTCACTCCATGGGACGGGAAGAGGAGAAACTTTGGGAACGAGGTTGATTACAAGATGACCTTTAAAGGGAGGTTAATTATCATCTATTTCTAGTGCCAGTTTGAAAAGCCAAAAAATACATTTTGTATCAGTGAAAGCCAATGTATGGTCCAGTTTTGTTAAATTAACAAGAGTCGCCCCCTTTAATTGGATGGCCAGGATGGAAAAGGTTCCAAGCTAAAAAGTTGGGCCTACAATTTCAAGTTTTTCCCTAGTGACTTTTACAAAAACAGTGAAAACTGATTGTGAATCGGTCTTCCTCTGGGGGATATCATCCCCCTGGTGGTCTAAAAGCAATCCATGTATGAATAGGCCACAACAAAGTTCCTTTTCTAGTATTGTATTCAAGATGGAAAGAGCCTTAAGCAAATATATTTATTATGTTGAAATGAGCACTTGAAATCATGGGATTCTAAAACTTAAAACAGTCAACATATTGAATAGATATTAAACAGGAATGTATTGGACATAAGGTAATAATTGGATAAATAGCCTGTGAGGGGGGAACTCCCATATGAAAGTGACGGGGATGCTTGTCATCTCGCTTAGGGGTGTAAATTGCAGATTTTGATCTCACTTAGGGTGTTCAGGAAGGAAAGCCAATATTTTTACCCATTCAGGTATTGCTTAGGGCTGTACATAAGGAAATTTCTATCTTAAAAAAAAACTGAATGCCATCATAAGTACTGTGTTGGTGGTCTTAAGACCACAGAAATCGAATGCAATAATTGTCTGAGTTTACATTTCTTATTTGATTGTCTGTTTTAGCATAGTTTCCTAAGTAGGGGTCAAATAAAGCCTGAGTCACGCCCAGACTGGTCTCTTTAAGGCGTTTAATAATTATTCTAATTTTCTGACAAGTATCCCCGTCCCTTTCATTTGGGAGTTCCCCCGGGGATAAATAGCCAATGAGCAAGTATCACCAAGTAAATTATTTTAACAATTATTCACTGAAGTGGAGGTGATAGAAGTGGATATTTGCCAAGCCACGAGGTAGCAAGGTATCTACCACTCTTCACTGACAGTAAGGTGGATATACCAAACCAATGGATAGCCAGCACCAAATAGTTCCTTTTTTCTTGGAAATGAAAAAAACTTGTGCGTGAAGTCCAGAACGATGCCTGGAGGTGAATAGCTGATACTATCCCAAGTACAATAAGCCAAACAGAGCGCACGAAAAACACTATCCACTAGTTTTGGTATGCATTAATTAGACAATAAGTTGGAATCACCTCATATCAAGCCTACATGGGGTAACTGCTTTGTTAAACCTTTGACTTCAGTAATAATTGTTGCAGTTGCTGAATTTTTGGCTACATTTTTGAACAAAACTTTCACTTTGCGACCAAACCTTTGAAATTGCAGGTCTTCTGACAGGGTCGGGGAAAAAATTGTGTGGGATCTTGGGGGCAAATTGTGAGGGAAAAACACCAGTTGTGTAGGGAATTGTGCAGGATTGTGCAATCTTGTGACAAACCAAATAAATATTCTACCCAGACCCAACAGGGAGGAAATTCTGTACTTAAATAAAAAATGTTACTTATACTGGTAAATTTCTTTCTTTAGCAATTCAAATATACCAAACAGTCACCAATTTGCAGCTACTCTTTTACCAAAGTTTTTTCTATACTCAAAATTAAGACTAGGTATCTGTGTAAACAAAATCATGTTGCATGTCATAAAAAAACTTGATCAGGCTATTTACTTACTAGGTTTTATTAACAATAATAAAACCTTGGAATAAAATTTTTCCAATCTACAGTACAAGGGTTCCTTTATATGTATGTATCTATATATATATATATATCTATATAATATATATATATATATATATCTATATATATATATATATAACAAACCTGCATTTCTGCTGTATTGTGAATAATTCCCTTACTGTAAAGGTTCACAAATCCTTCGAAGTTGGCTGTAAAAACACAACCTGAGATGTATGCAAATTGCGTGCTTAATGTAATTATTTTGATACAGTGCTTGATGGCATGTCAGATTGTAGTATTTGCATTTTTGTGGATGAAAATGCCTTTCACATGAATGAAAAAATCAAATCTAGGATCCAGATCAGAACTTAGTGATTTACTCCTGTCTGAAGTATTAACCCTTTAGTTTCTTTGTCAATTTGCAAATTCATTCAGTCCTAAGTGGTGAAAATAATTCAGACACAGTGACAGTCATTTTGCTGCTATGGTACATGTCTCGACTGGATTTCTTGGTTGTTTTGGAGGGTAAATAGCCTGCAAATAACCAAAAAAGTTTCTAGGAATACCTCATTTCATTGAATATTTCAGCAAATCTTTCAGTATATTTGTGCAGGAAGTTGGGGAATTTTGGGAATTGTGCATTATTGTGCCCATTTGACCAAATTGCGCAGTCCCTCACCCATGCACCCTGTCAGAAGGCCTGAAATTGACTTTCATCTTCCAAGGCAAAAAGAAGCTTACTCCTTGATGTGCAGTTAACTCATAAGAAAGCTTGAAATCAATGACCAACAAAGTTTAATAAATAGATATATCAGAGGGTCCACAATATTAGGTTTGGTGAGATGAGGTTAGGGTAAAGGTATTGCTGCACATGAGCCAAGGTGGCCCACATGAGCTGGAGCTTAACCCAGTTTCTGTAGCATGAAGTAACTGAGAGTATTGCTCCCCCCCCCCCCTGGATGGGATGCTAGTCCATCACAGGGTTACCCCCAGCAATATGTTGCTGCTACCCATTTATACACCTGCATGGAGAGAGACAAATGTGGGGTTAAAGTTTCTTGTCTAAGGAAACAACATGATGGCAGGGACTCAGGGCTTCGAACAACTGACCTTCAGATGCAAAGCGCTAACCCCTTCATCGCCGTGCCTCCCACTTGGTGAGATGAGGGATTTGGCTAATTTTTGTGGAGATATTTGGGAAGGAAGCTGAAAACCAGAGCGGGAAGCGGGAAACTTGATTACGACCGGGAACGGGATTTGGTGTTTTTAAGGGTCTCATGATGAGAGAATTGCAAGGGAAAAGTAACAAGATATGGGATTTCAATGTTACTAGACTACATGAATTGACCAGCGAAGACCGATTAGAGGTACAAATGGATCCTTTGTGTACAACCAGGACAAAAGAAAGCAAAACAGAAAAAGATAAAAAAGCACAAACAAAACAGATTTGTTACAGTCATTTGTGGCGATGTTGACAAGAACGATCTGACCGACAAGAGAGAGTATGACAACGAGATGTGGCAGTGGAAAACAAAGTGGCTGCATTCAGCTGGAGAATGACCAACAACTCTGGATGACACCCTTGACTACATAAATCCAACTCTATCGAAACGTTAACACCATCCTCATGATCCTTCTCACGATGCCTGTGTCCACAGCAACTTTTGAGCGCAGTTTTAGCACGATGCATAAAGTCAAGACTTATCTACAGGCAACCGTAAAGACAGAGGGACTCTCAGCTCTTGCTCTTATGCACTTGTACAAGGACAACGATTGACGGGGAGACCGTGGCTCGTGAGTTTTGTAGCAAGAAGAACAGGATGCTGAACTTCGGATTCCCAAAACCTTGAGATATTTAGCTGGGCATTCAGTCCAGAACAATCCCTTATAACTTCAAATTAGATGGCACTTAGCTGCTGAGAATTCATGACGCGAGGATATTTTGCAACAAAGTGCTTTATCATATATATAAGCCACCCTGAGGTGTAATAAAGCATGTATTGAACAAATCATAGGCATACTTTATCCGCCGCCCCCTGCGCCCTACACTCGTGAGGTATGGAACGGGCTTGCAAACAAAAATGGCTAGGTACGCCCCTAGGTACACAAAGACTGGAAATGTGGTGATTCTCGTCACAAGTGACTATATCGAGACAACTGAACGATAACACTTTATAATGAACAACAACAACCTTTTCTCGACATTAGTGTGGGCAGTGTTGTGAAGTCCTAAACAGAGAACTGCTTCCAGTATATTTACTCTCAAATAACACATTTACACTGCTGGACCAGCTTGCTAGGCTTCGAAACCGCGGGCTGCCACCATGAGGTTACGAATAACTATCCACTTAGCTGTGCTGCAAACAATCCAAGGTAAAGGTAACCTAAAGTTAACACGCCTGTGTCGTCACTAATTTCATCTCAGAAAGACCACAGGAGCACACCAAACCCTCTAAATTTGAACTGAACACCGTGCAATCTTTGGGTTCCGTGAACTGCCAACTGAATGACAAAACTATTGACACTATTTGATCGCAGGTTATTGAAAGGAATTAGAAAAAAGACGTTTTACGCTTAAGATCTCGCGATCATTGTGAGCAGAAGTACGATTATTAGCCCGAACAGACGGTAAAAATGTGTAATCTACTGTTAAAAGATTGTTATTGCGATTCTCTTTCTGCCATAAAGGCGGTTTCGGTCTTTAGGAGAAAATATGGCGGATTGCGGAATGTGCGATAATAGACTCTCCACGTGGAGCATTTTTGGAAACTAAGACGAATTTCCTCTCCTTCTACGGCGATTTTGTAGCCTCTAATATTATGTTGATATGCAAAAGAAGAGCCACACATACTTGTAAAAAAATTATTCCATGATCGTCTTGAAATCACACCGATCAATCATTGAATTTCGGTCGTCGGTCATTAGTTGGTAAATGACAGCGTATCTTACTATGGTAAAACACACAAAAAACTACTTACCGAACTCTGCTGTCATAGAGGCCAACCCTCCATAGATGAATGGTCTGTAATCCATAAAAGCGATGCTTCGGGGAAAGAAGAAAAATATAATAGTCCGTGAAAATAAGCTTAAATTGAAATTTTAAAATTATATGTAGCTAAAACCACAGTAATGGGACTGGGTTCTCATCGTCGTCTCTTGGAAACGACTGACATTTAGTCGTGCGTTCCTGCATTTAGTTCCCGCCCAATGTCAGCGCTGCAAGATCTGATTGGTTGGTTGCACCCTACCAAGAACCCGCCACAAATCAAATCGCGCAATTGTTGTTTCGTTCTCGCTGGAAGCCGGGTTTGAGATTTTATGGTGTTAAAAATGCCGAAACACCGGGACAAAATTAGCAAAAAGACCGTGTTTTATGGAAACAAAAGGGTAAGTGAGCCAACACGCTCGATCATGAAGTGATTTTGCTGTATCTTCGCCATTCCACTTCACACCTCAGTCGAATAATGATAAGTTTCTTACTTAACTTCCTCCAAGCAGGGTAAGTCACCCAAGCTAAGGAACACAACTAATGTAAGTTAAGTTTCTTCAGAGTATATTCAGTATTGAAAACTCACTGACGTTTTATTGTAAGCTTCCTTAGTAGCGTTGATGACAAGATCACTTTATTTGTTCGATTTGTTCATCTTCGCTTATAAGCTTCATTGTTGTACACGCGTAAGCTTATTTCTTTATGGCTTTTGGCCGACTTTTTTTTCAACAGCAAGGATCCGTAACAGCCCAGAGAGGAAAAGAAAATGTCGAGAATACAAGGTTTGTACAATGTACTTTCCGAATATGTAAAATACAATCAGCTATCTTTTTATGCCCACTTCAACAGTTCAAGATGGCGGACATTTGCGTTTTCATGTAGACAACAGTCGCCATCTTGAAATTAGCTCTCGCTGGTTCAAAACTAACCTGGGCCTGGTTGTTCAAAGTAGGATTAAGATGAGTGTCAATTTTTATTCCAGTCTTATAAGCTTAACCAAGCGATGTAAATTCATGCGAATCCTTATTGCCCTACGTTTTGACTTTGGTTGCTTTCAACATAGGCTTACCATCCATACTGTTTGTGCGGTGTGCTGTGCATTTAAAATGCCTGTATAGATTTATCAAACTAGCACACCTAACGCCGAATTTTAGGCCTTTTAAAACTGATGAAAATAAAATATAAACGCATAAAATTGCTGCCTCTCATACTTTCCTAGAACAACAAGAGAGTGGAACGCTTTGCCTGCAGAGTTCATGTCCCTTCCCAGCTCACGTTGTTTGTAAACCGTCTTTAAATTGAATCTATTTTATTCATATTTAACTATTTATTCACCGCTGGCCGATTTGCAAGAATCACCATTCTTCGATGGAGGCAAATTATGTGGTAGATAAATGTGTTTAATGCTCATGAATGTAATGTAATGTTAATTAAATGTTACATGAAAAGCGATGTTTATTGTTTTCCAATTAAACAATGGCAGCAATTTTATATGAGTTTTTATTTTATTTTCTTCAATTTTAAAAAACCTAATTTTGGCTTTAGTTTCACTAGTTTTGGATAAACCAAAACACCCATAATAAATGCACAGCACACTACACACACAGAGGAAAACAAGGAAAACAGGAACCTTGGTTAACTTTTAATCCTGGGTTAGCAGGGCCCTGCATAGAAAGCATTAATTTTGTTAGGCTTTTCTGCACGTAAGAATCATTTTTTTTTTTGCTTATTAATAAGCGTTATTTGTATTTTGAATCACTAGCAATATTGACACCCTTCCCTCACATTTGATCTCAAGCAGAGTTAGGGTCCCTTCGATTTGCTTACTATTTTCTACTCATTTACAGTTTGCTAGTTTCGCTATCTTGAACTTTTTCTACTCCCAGCAATCACAAAGCATAAAGATATGCATGAAATTTTAATTTAACAGCACTACATACCGACAAGAGCCTTGTAAAAACTATTTTTGCTTGTCTGAGATCCCTGCTCAGTAAAAAAACTACACGGCAAAATGTTGACATAGGGTCTGTTTCCACTTGTCAAATTATTATTTGCAATTACAGTTATTACAAAGTATAGAGAAGATACGGTATAATTAATAAAATGTAGAAATATATGTACATGTACTTATGAAATCATAACTGCTATATTAAAATCATAACTGCTATATTATATTATAATATTTTCATGTTATAATAATAATCCAAATTTCAAGAAATCGATATGTCACATTCTGCATCTTGATGATTGTCAAATTTTGGCACTGTTTTCAGTGCAGGCTTACCATCCTCAGTTTGTGTGGTATGCTGTACATTTACAATGGCCATACCGGTTTATGAACTGGCAAAACTAGAGGCAAAATTTAGGGCTTTAAAACTGAAGATAATTAAATAAAAACTCTTAAAATTACTTCCATAAGGTTTTGCTTTCTTTTTCTGTGTTCACTTTGGTTTTGTCAAATTTAAGTTAGATTTGATTGCGGATAGATCTTTAGAATCCAGCCCAAGCTTTTCAGTACAACTGCTAATTTGCTTTCTCCCTATGATCTGCAAGAAATCCGAACTCAAAAGAATTGAAGAATGCATTTTCCATTAGAATGTGAATTTCATCATGCGACAAACTGCTGCCTCTGGCCTTTCTTCTCAAAACTTTTGATCCATGACAAAATCTCTGTGTTACATGTTGAACCTGTTGAAAGACATGCAGCGGCATACTTAATTGAAGAAAAAGAAATGGAAGAAGTATGTGACTGTACTTTTGCCCAAAGTAGTGTATCAAAGCACTGATGAATCAAATGAGTTTGTGCTCTACACTGTAAAATGCAATCAAACACAGAGAGCTTTTTACAATGTATATACATGTATGTGCACTTAATTCGTGAAAGCTACACGTAAGGTCACTAGTAAACAGAACTTCTTAGTTTGAAACTACATGTAAAAGCTTTCAAAGCAATACCTATCTTTACTGCTTATAGTGGAGAATCTGCTGGCTTTTAAATTGACCAAAAGAGATTAAAATACAAAGAAAATTTTAAGCTTTCATTAGAACAACTTTTAAGAACAGAACCATTTGCATTAGTTTCAAATCTCTTGGAAAGACTCCACTTTTTTAGTTTCAATTTGTTTGGCACTTTAGCTGAAAGCAAGCCAGGCATCTACCAAGTTTAATCCTCACAGGGCAAATGTGATTGTCTTCTGTAATCTTCACCATGAATGTGGATCTCTGCCTCAAATTAATAATGTTATTGTCAATAATGATCTGTGTACAATGAGCCAAATTGACAAGCATGATTGACCAATCCACTTATGTCCAGATAATGTGTGTAACTCGGAACTTGGGTACTTCACATTACACAGAGTTATTTGTCATATCCATATGACTCCATGTTTGACAGAATTTCTTGAGTTTATATGAGGATTATATTATATGATTTTAATGTCCACTAATCTGTCAATTTGGGTAAGATGCTTGACACATATGTCACAACCAGTTTCAAAATTTCCACTTATAGATGGTGCATCCTTTTATTACTGCATAATACCTTCTGCATATGTTGGGTCTGGTCTGAGATATTTGGGTTTCTTAAAGAATTTGCCTAATTATGTGTGGAAAAAGCAGTTTTTAGCAAAGATATATGAATCCAGAAAGAAAACTAGGGGTAACATACATTTTCAGAGATAATTGTGAGCTTACAAGTAAATTTGAAAAGACAATGCCATCCCTTCTTTGTATTAAAGATGTTTTAGAATTATGGTTGCTTAATTACCTCTGAAAAATGCACGGTTACCCACATTTTTCTATTTAGATGCCAGTAGGTATTGTTAAGACCTGCTTTTTCCCCCACAGTCCTAACCTTTGCAAAAATACTCTGTATTAGGACCCACCGCTGACCATCCTTGAGGTGGCTTACTACAGTTTTCAGAAGAGAAAGATTGTTGAGAAAGATAACCTTTTTAAATCTTGAGTTTAAAGCCAACAGGAGTTTTCTTTTGGGTCATTTGTTGCTACAACTGTTGAAAGAAATGATATTATCCTGGAAACGAAGTACACAAGAAGCTTAGAAAATATCAAATATACAGTTAACAGATCGAGCACTAGGAGGGGACTGGAAACTAGACTTTTTCAGGGCTTTTTTATCAAAATCTAGTGGTACTAACCTACCTCAAATTTTCAGGGTTTGGAAAGTGGCTATAAATAAACACCTAAACACATTTTAAGCCTACAGAAACTTTCCAATACACACATTTCTCCTCATGTGACCCTCTCAGCGTTAAGAAGGGTTTTATCAAAGGAGAAACCTTACGTCTGTCGAGAACTAACTCAGTCAAAGAAAACTTCAAGTCAATGAAACAAGTTTTTCAATCCCGTTTACTCAATCGAGGCTATCCTCTAGAATTCATTGAATCTGTCATGACTGACATTGATTTCTAATCAAGGAAAGTGGCTTTACAAACTAAACCTACATGTAGGACATCTAAAAAACCTTTTGCCTTTTGTTACCACATACAACCTGGCTTCGCCAAATCTCAAAAAGATTCTCATGAAACACTGGCATCTCACTACAGACAATCCTAAACTTGTCATATTATGAATTTTTACAGCAACTTCTCAAGGTTTTTGTCAAGGTTTTACAGATATTTTACACCAGTAGCACTCACTAACTGCATCAACACTTCAACCATTCATGATAAAGAATGTTGACAGTATGCCATGAGCGATTTCTGGAAGCCAGATCTCAGAGGTTTCTTCAGCTTTTTCTCGATAATGGCATAAAGTATTGCACATGCGAAAAAAATGGTATCAGAGAGAATTTCTTAGCGCAAGCGATTGTCTCAGAAGAACTGTAGAAAGCCACCTTAAAAAGACAATTAATAACACATTAAAACACACCAGTTATTACCTTGACGTAGACTTATCATTGCCTTTCGCCCGAGAGCAATAAACCAGTTTAGGCTGTTCCAGGAGCAAGATGACAAGGGATGATTTTTTGGCAGGTTAATGGACAATTTCCTGTACAAAGAAAGCAAATTAAATGAAAAGAAAATCCTCTAGCATCTTATTTAGGGTCTAAATTTGATAGCACTTAGACCTGTAAATGAGTGCTAATTATAACAAGAAATCAATGCTTTATCACCGGAATATTGATTGATGAAAGAGTTAATTTTCAAACCAACACTGGCCAGTATGTTATCTAAACTTCCAAACACCTCAAAAACACAATTTTCTGGATCTCCCAGGGATTAAATAATTAGTCAAGTTAAGCAATGGTACAAGCCAATCTTTTTTCTTATGTAGAAACTTGTCTGCACTACTCTGTGTATACATTTGTTAATTATTGAGAATTAAGTCAAGCTTGGCAAACAAACAATATGAGTTAAATGGAAAGAGGCTGACTGACATTAAGAAAATTGTATGGAATGGTAAACATCAAAGTCTGTGTTTTGCTTTTGAAAAATGCCATATTTAAAGTCACCCAGCTATGCAATCATCTGTAATTGTTGAAACTTTATGATACCTTGTTTGAAGCTGGTTTTCACCCTTCTTTCAGACCTCTTATGTCAACAAAAATTTTAGATGCTCTTTCTAGTAACTTGAATGACATCTGTTTAAACAATCACTTGAAGTATACAATGACATTAACAAAGATCACAATATACATTTTTCCTAAAGCCGTTTTTTGGAACTTTATCCAAAATCTCATAACTTGCTAGTATTGTACACTTAAGAGTAGTATACCATCAAATATCCTAGGAGTAACATGGTTTGATATTCCCATAAACCATGATCAGATAGCATTGTACTTATAAGTTGTCTCCTCTACTATGCCCATGCAAGCTGTACACGTTTTGATCCAACGTCATCTACCAAAACGTTTTGACAAGCTTCAATAAATTTCCAGAGATTAACACAGACTTCTTTTAATGTTTTGGGCCTGAGGACTTATGACTTATGGCCATTTGAATTGGTCCAATGATTTTGTGATTGGTTTTTACCTTGAAGACTTCAAAGAGACCCTTAATTAAGAGTAGTGCCCCATGCTTAATTTTGTGTGTCTGGGCACTGACATAAAGTTTCCTTAATATTAGTGCACATTCCCATGTGGATTTCTGTTTGTAGCCTTAACTGCAAATACAAAAATCAAATGTTCTTTGTTCATTGGCCACACATTAATAAATGAAAACATTTATTACAGATGCCATGAAATACTGCTGAAAAAGCAAGTCATCTCACAAATTCAGCGATTTCAAACTGGAACTGGCAAAATGAGTTAAAACATTCCTTATCCTAGCCTTTTGTAGTCTTAGACCCCATGCACATGGGCAAATTTTCTATGACGAATTTTCTTTGATTTGACAGTGAATACGGGTTACCCAATTTTCTATGTCGTGGTAATAGACCGCTGGCAGTTCAGAACTGTGCTGGTAATGGCTTAAGGATAGCAGATCACCAAGTGCCTAAGGAGGGAAAGCCAGCTGAAAGTGTTACAAAGTAAGTGAGAAATTTTATTTTAAAAAAATGGCTCGTTTTTTCAAGTAAAGACAAGTTTAACTTCTAATTTTCCACAGTTCTTTGACAATTTTTCCATCTCTACAAACAAACTTCACACTTGACAAATTCTCTACGAGAAATGAAAACTGGCACTCCAGTTTTCATTTGCCACATGAAAATTGGACATATATTCTCATCTACCTGTTAAACTGAGCAAAAAAAAATTGTCCCCATGTATGGGGCCTTTTCGAGTTCACCTATCAGCTCCTTGACCACAGTGAATATTTTGTTACAACTACTTTTTTAAACTCTTGTCACGTTTAAACAGCGACGTGGCCTAAACAAGACTGACTCAGACTAAACCAGCATTTCAGTTCGCTGAACTGATGTCCACGTTACTTCTAGAAACAAATACACCACAAAAAAGCAGCGAGTCTTTTGCAAGAAAAAATATTCCGTGACGTTAGGGGCGAAGAGTAACGCAAGTCGCACTCTATAAATTTTAGCCATGAATTCATATTGCACTTGGCCCAGGACTTGGGTCCGTTCGCTGTCGATTTCGCTGATGTTCCGGCGAATCTTTGTGTGGTCAAGCAAAAAACCGAATGTTTGATGTTGCAACCACTGTAAAGTATAATAATTTAGTTAAGATTCCCGATTCCCGACTTATCGATCGCGACTGATAAGTTAACATTTGCATATGCATGTTCGCTCATGCTATAAAGCTTACCTTTACTCGATCTTCATCCAGGCCAAGTAAGAGTGATCTAAAGCTATTCGAGCCAACAGAGAGTTATTACCGTAGTCGAGGTTGTATTTCTAAGATATAGGCACAATTGTTAACCTGAATAAAACTTGCCAAATGAAGCCCACTCAAGACGACGGAATGAAACCCTTCTTCTCGTCTCTTCCCGCTTAATGTTTTCCCGCCTCGCCCAATTCCCTTATCGGCTCCTTCTCGTCGCGCTTGACGTCTCTCCCTAGCCTCCTACGCAGCCGTTCTGGCGACCCTAAGAACGGCTGCATAGCTATAGGAGACGGTATTGCTAATTTAATATTCTGTCCTTAAAGAAAACAAAGACTGAAGTTAATAATAAATGAGCTACAGAACAACAACGTTCTTGCAGACTTCTAGTTTCATTGGCACTCAAAGGGACTATGTCAGCTATTTTTACTAACTCTTTGAAAAGCCAAAAATGACATATGCATCAATAGAAAGGTAAAAAATAATAGTCCAGTTTTGTTGAAGGTAACTATATTAGTGTATCAAAACTACCAGTAAGTGTTTTAAGCTGCCGGGTGGCCAGGATGGAAATAGATTGCAAATTGAAAAAGTGGGCCAACTTTTTCAAATTGTATCGTTGTGTCTTAGAAAAATCACTTTAAACTAGCTATAGTTTACTCTCCCTTCGAAAATTCACTTGATATCTTCCTATTGCGCTGATATGGACATTTTGTGCATGAAAAAGATTAAAAAGTTATAGTGTACTTTTAGCACAGTTACTGAATGACAAAAATGAGCAAAATCCCAGTGACATAGTCCCTTTAAAATATCTGAACAGGAATTGGCTCCTGATTCGAACCGTTGTGTGAGTAGGAGTTACTGGGGTATTTGGGGAGGGGAAGAGGGTGGAAGACGGAGTATTACTAAATAAGATGGAAAGCTGCTTGGTAGTGTTTTTATTTGGTAGAACTAACCAAGAACCGTTCAAGCGAACTGAGGGCTACCCGAACTGGTGGGGGAAAGATAGAGATATGATAAGAGAAGGCGGGATGAGGAGATCATTCTAGCGGCGAGTCGTCCACGAACACCGCATTTTCCACGTTAAAAGGCACTGAATACTACAAAAAGCCAGTGCTCGATAGCTTTCACGTATAAAATGGTCACTCTTTAGGACTCATAAGTTAGAGCTTTATTTTATAAATAGATATTAAGTCTACGCGCGCCGTCGGAAAAACGCTTCTGCCACCCACTTTTGAAAAGAAAACTGGATGAAGAATAGCAGACTTCAAACTTAAATTGTTGCGAAAGCAACATTTGCTTCCGAGAAACAAGAAAAAATTGGACTAAAACACTTGTTTTCAAAACGTATACTAGGTGCTTCACAAACAGGGAAACAATCTCAGTTAATTTGGAAAACAGTGCTACTGCAACTACATGTATGCCTCCTCGCCACCCGCGGTACTGTCAAAAAAGTCTAATTTATGAACTTTTTACTTTTTTTGCAGCTCCAGTTCCAGTAAAAATACCAAGAAACGATCCAGTCAGGGACAAGAAGAGGTAAGAGTGGTAGTTTTCTTTACAATGTCAGTACATTATCAATACAGAAAGTCGGACTATTTGCTCACATATTTGTTCAAAAGGCCAACTTTCCGTCTACCTTGTTTAAGCTCTCCTTTTTTTCATCTTGCATTAGGGTGGTACGAGGGGGTGCGAGATCATGCTTTCTCTTAAATATTAACCGTGTTCAAGCTCTCCGTTTTTCCATTTTGCGTGACGGTGGTACGTATAGGGGGTGCGAGATCGCGCTTTACAGGTTTTTACAAAAACATGACAAAATCAGTCTCAATTTAAGTCCAGCTCCACATAATTGTCCGAGGAAAATTAAAACTTATTCCACGCGAGTTTGAAGAGAAAATTATTATCGAAAACCGCTGGTGTGGCCCGTAACAATGCAACGTCGTATTTTACGAGTTGTGCAATCAGCCACTTTACATTTCAGCAGCCAAGGAAATCAAGCATGGCATTTGACAGCTCAAATGATAAGTACTATTATTACTATATTATTATTAATATTACAGGAAGTAACTCCAACGAAAGTTGGTAAATGTGTGCGAAAGGAGGACGAGCCCTTTGTGCAAAAGGTAAGGAATTGCTCTCATTGCTTTATTCAGAAGTTATCTGTAGCAATTACTTCCGGTATAGCTTACTGATCATCCTGTCCAAGCAAGCAAGCTTGTTCTTGATTTTAGCTCATTAGTTACAGCATTTCCGGCTACCTATATAAATGGCAACAGCAAATTTGAGTTCAGAATATTCAGTTCCACGATCTACGGTGCGATTCAATTCGGTTAACTGAACCAAATACTCGTGTATTTAATTTTATTGCCGTACGTACCTATAGAACCAAAAAGTTATTTCCTTCAAACTTAGTGAAAAGTATTCTGTTTGAGGTATTAGAAGACGGAACGAAATTCCTTCGTGGTTTATAAACCCGGTGCCTCTTAAACTCTTTGTCTGACTCTTTCAGGAAAAAGTCCCCATGAGACCTGATAGGGTTGTGCAGAAAGATATCAGAGACTACATAAAGACAGATCAGGTGAGGTTATTTCTTTATTTTTTAATGGGCCTGATTGAGTAAAAACTTTGTAGGAATAAGTAAAATTGCCGAAAGACATTTCGAGGTTCAATTTCTAGTTAAGGTCGTCAGTGACAAAAACTTGTTGGTATTCAAGTAAATCAAGAGTCAGTGCAGATGCTGTTTATAACAAACATGTTGTCATAGAAAATCGGTGTCTTAGCTCAACGACTAATGTGATATCGCTGTTTTTCCAATGCTAGTTATTAAAATTATATTTCTAGCAGTTTAAGATGGTGCCATAAAGATGTTCCTACGTGGTTTGCATTCCTATTAGTGCCTCATGAACTCTTTGCATGCCTGACTCTTTCAGGTAGAGACACCAGTCTTTCCTAACTCCGGGCAAGAGAAGTCGCTTATTGGCCAAAAGTCAATACGAGACTATTTCCACATCATTCAGGTGAGCTACAGCCTTACGCGATACTATTAGTAAATTTCTAATAAGCTTACCGATCATCTTGTCCAAGCCAGCTTTTGCTTTATTTTAGCTCACTCGTTACGGCGTTTCAAGGCGATTAAACGCAAAACAACCGGTCCGTGGTTCGGTTCAATTTTGAACTTATTCTAGTAATTTAAACAGGTCAATTTCACTGACATTCAGTGAGTATCAGAAGGATAAAAGCTAAAAAATGTATTTTCCTCAAGTTCAGTACGAAAACACAAGTTATTAGCAGCATAAATGATTCCCTCTGACATGTTTGATTTTTAAAGCTAAAATTTTCAGCCTTTAAACTCAGTACACATGAAGACAGCAACTCAATACACATGAGGACACCTATATGAGTCGTTATGAATCAAACCTCCAGAATTCAAGAAAATCGACTACATGTTAAAACATAGGCCCGCAATGCGTGCAGAACCGACGAAGTGTTGGTTCGTCTCGAAAAGAACGCAAGCGAGGCGTGCGTGACTGCAGGTTCAACAACCTCGTTCGCAGGGTCTCTCTCTCCCCGCCCCCAAGAGCGAGAGAAGAGAGACCCTGGCACAGGCTGGTCACGTGTCTGCTAGATTTTAGCAGATTAGAAATAAACAACATGGGGGAGGGGCAGATAAGTGTCGTGTTTGTTTGAGTATAGGGGAGAGCAGAAAGTGTTGTAAATCAAAACAACCGCACGTGGATGTGTTTCCGCGGTGAGCACTTTCGCTGTTCAAGAAGAAATGTCGAATGGGAATCTTTCGCGGACGCCAAAAAAAAGTTTGTGGACCATCTGCTAACGTAAATTTAAGTTGCTGCCGGCTGTGTAAATCGGTTGGAGACGTATCCTTCTCAAAAAACATCTTTGCGAAAGGAAATCGAGCATTGCTGGCCGCTGCCGAAGACATTTATGGTGGACCTTTGAGACAAGATCAATTA
>Ga0126336_10000492_pt1 | contig 16308 bp, 8 predicted proteins | sample SidCmetagenome_FD_92530 | JGI IMG/M metagenome (GOLD analysis project Ga0126336, IMG submission 92530) | Coral microbial communities from El Islote,Puerto Morelos, Mexico - Siderastrea C C metagenome | ecosystem: Host-associated > Invertebrates > Cnidaria > Coral | place: El Islote,Puerto...
GTCATATTTAGAATGTGGTCAGACTTGGACAAAGATGGGAGACACAGGAATTTATAAGAAGTGCAGATTAGACTCGCGATAATGTTTGGAATGTTTGTTAAAGAAACGGTTTGAACTTGTAAGTAAAATGTAAATATTGCGAGTGAGTATTGACAGGCCTTGGAACAATGTTGTGTGAAGAATTCAGGGATTTATGCTCATATCAGATCAGTGGTTAGTGAGTGCCTGACTCCCGTGTCCAGGCCACCCCTGATGGAGACTTGACCACTGAGGGGTAGAGAAAGAGAAGTTATTGGGTCGTCACGCAACACTATTTCCAACTCAGAACGTAGAAGCGTTGAGTGACGGGCCATATAAAGGTTGCCAAGGAGACTATTCAGTGACCGGCAATCAGTGATGAGATTATAAATTCTGTAACACAGAGTAACAATTATTTCGGGGTCTTGTATCAAGTCCACAGTCAAAACAACACAAAAGTCTGAAGCAATAAAGCTTTTTGAACCTGTAATTGCATCCCTTGTCACATGCTGCTTTTCCTGTGACACAATACAATGAGCTAGTAGCAACAATAATAGAGATTTTGGCCTGTTCCTTTTATGTCCTCTTGAAATGCTTATCAGGGACCGACTAGACTTTCTCCAAGTCGCTCATTCTGACTATGGAGGATGCGCGCGCGATCCACGCGCGTGAAACAAAATGGCGACTGGTTCCAGGCGCAACACACACAAATATTCCGCGCGCCAGTTTTGCAATCATCTAAACATCGATGACCGCGCTACACGTGCACATATACTACAGAGCACGTTTTGCAATCACCAGCTAAACATCTCTTTTGTCTCCGAGAAAAAGCGAGCGACTTGTAGCAAGTCTAGTGACCGACTTGTGCAGCGATATGCACAAGCACCAAAAAATACGATCTGTGTACGCTAGGTGACAAACGTGTGTAGCATGAATCAGCTGCGACAACATCGGCAACAATTCTTGCAAAATTCGTGTTGCACGAAGTACTGGCCCCCCTATGGGTCGACCTTAAAAAAATAAAAACTTTCACGACTTCATACAAATTAAATAAAAGGCTTTTGAAACGTTTTTGCACAGCAAAAATTAGTTAAAATCACAACAAATTTGATTTGCTCTTAAGAGCCCTAACATTCAAAACACCTCAAAGCTAAAACCTGCAACGCCAGTGTACCCCTCACCAGTTTCTACCAAGAAATTAATTCGTACAGTTGCAAAGTATCTTTTACCCAAACAGCAGGTACTTAAATAGTGCAACTTCAGTTTAACGAACTCCGATATATAACGACGAAACTCCTCTGTCTCCGGCCATTTCTAAAGGTTTTGATTGGGTTTTTTATGCGCATAAACTGTTTGAATTCAATACCCGTTTTCGGTGAACTCCTGCTATTATGGACACCTTCGGGGACATTTTTGTGTCTGAAATAGAGTTTGTAATCCTTGAAAAGAACGAGAACATCACAGTTATTCAGAAACTTATAAGTTAATTCTTAAAAGACGTTACAAAGTTGCAACTGGTTCTTTTAGGCGTTAACGGGATTCGAGCCCATTTCCACTGCGATACCGGCGCAAACGCTCTACCACTTGAACTCAGTACGAAGACACTAACAGACGGGCGGTCAAATTTGCAAGTTCAACTTTCGTGAAATCCTGTCCGTATCCGTAATAACGAGACGTCTCCAAGGCAGGAACTGACTGAATAACAAACACATTTATCGTTCCTAACGACCGAACTTGTTGTAAATTCACTTGGATACAATGAGCACAGAAATCTGTCAGCGCTATCAACCCAAAGCAAATCAATACGCGTGAAACGAAAAGTGGCAAGGATAGACGAATAAGGCTTTTAATTCTATCTTAATTGGACATTGTCGAGAGAACTTAAATTGAACTCGAGGCTGGGTTTGGAGTCGATTTTCTCATTAGAAGCCATGGAAATTGTGTTTTCCAACTTCCCAAATCTTTCATAGTTTGTACTACTCGGGACGCTATGGATGAAAAAACAACAAGTCCGCACTTTTTTGTGGTTTCTCCTGCACTTTGAAACTCAAACGAAAACAAACGTCGGACAAATGAAATAAAACTAAAGTTTTGAAGCCATTGTGTTCATTAAACTGGAGTTGCACTGCAAACGAACTAAAGGTTCAGTCACAAATAACTTTTAGAATGTTCCTGAGCAGAATAGTCCTTGAGTGCCTTGATCATGTCTCTTCGGCTCAGAGGCAATATGGCGCCGTAAGATATGTCAGTGGGCCATGCAAACAAAGAACGCAAAATTCTAAAATCTCCTGACTCTGGGTCCACAAAGTAAAAGTCTGCCTTGCGCTGGCCATCTGCGCAGGTACTAAAGTCAAGAATCACGATGGTTCCATAAATACAGGTTACGTAAGGCCGAGTGATCTTAGCTTCATCCAACATTGATGGACTCTGCTGTGTTAAGAGGCTCATCCGCCGAGGGAGTTTACCCAATTCTGTGCTCTCTGCAGCGCATTTCCTTTCCTCACTGCTCTCATCGGACAAGAGATAAAGAAATGAGCCTTGCTCAGATTGTCCTTTCAACGTGTACATCTTATTCACCTGTATTTTAGCCACCTGCCAGTCATCTTTCACAGGATCGTAAACCTCGCAGTCAGTTGGAGTGATGTCTTCACCTCGCTCTCCACCAATCACAAAGATCTTCTCATTATGGACAAACGCAAACGCACTGGATCGAGGCTGATGCATGGACTTCACATATGTCCAGCGATCATTCTGTGGATCATACCTCTCTACCGTCTTCAAGCACTCCCTGTGAGCAGAGCCATCTGTGCCGCCAAACACGAAGATGTACTTATCCTTGTAGTTTACCGCAGTGAGCTCGTACCGCGGCTCACACATGTCTGCCACCGATGTCCACGTCTGTTTCTCAACATCGTAACGCTGTACCGTCTTGACCTCTGCCACCTCTTGCATAGACATTCCCCCAATCAGGTAGATATGTTTACCCATAGTCACAGCCGCACAGTCAAACGTCATGGGTGCAGACGGTTCTATGTCAGTGGTTGGAGGTACACCCGAGTTTGGCATAAGATGACGAGCTGTCAGGGGATTTCTGTGGAACGCAAGCTTAGGATTGTTCCAAGGAACTTGTACGTACAGTCCGGAGTTGGTATAAATCAGAGGCGTGCCATTAGCTAGCATAGACTTGTTATGGGGAATACGAGCAATGAGAGACCAGGGGCCTGCGAAGGGGAGCCAGTAACAGAGATTGTAGGAGTGTGTGTAATGAAGCCGGTGCGTTAAACCAAATAGCACTAGGTTGTGAAAATGGGCTGTACTGAGCAGATTCTCGACGGAAACGTCATCTTTCAACTTGTACCCGGAGAAGTTGGACAACACATCGATGTCCTCGTCAGCCGCAAGTTTCTTTAGGTAGAGATCTGGAATGATACCCATGTGGATGAGAATTAGAAGTCTCTTGAAAGACTCTTCCCTTTCTTCCATCGAATGCTTATACCAGCGAATTAAAGATTCCAACATCTGTGCCTCACTGGACAAAATATCGTCATTTGACAGAAACCACCTCACGTCTTGCTCTGTCATCTCCAGAAATTCACTTGAGAGTGCAATACTCCAATAATGATTGCACACTAAATTCAACATTTCTTGGTAGATCTCATCAAGGCATTCGAAACTTCTAACAAGGGGGTATATAAGCCAAAGGTTTGACAATGTTGAAGAATCCTTTAAAAATTCAATAATCCTTCTTTTTAGGTGCTCAATCAGCAAATAATCACTCGCGTGGAGCAAACCCCTAACATTGTCAAACGTGATCGTAATCTCTCCACTGTAGACGAAATTCAATAACTCTTCGACAATTGCCTCGTCTATAACACCAAAGTCAACGTTGCTTTCATAAACCTCTCTCATTTCAGATCTCGAGAGCCCTGTAAAATAACAGCTTACGGCTGCAAGGACATTCTTATGAACTGGAACAATCCTGCCACTACAAGTTGTCAGAGTGAGATCGCAGAACAATCCTTCAACCCGGAAAGTTGAAAGTTTTGTCAAAAGAGCTTCTTGGTTATTTGAATTAAATGTTTTCAACTTTGAAGCTGACACTTTGTTTTCATCTGTATGTTTCACATATTGGTTCAATAAATCTTCTATGCCCAAAATCTCTGCCACATAAAGCATTGATGCGATACTTTGTTGATCCAAAGTTTTACATTTTCCTGTGTATATCATATTGAGAATATTCTCCATAGTCCTTGGTTCGACTTTTTCAAACTCAGGACAAATAGCATCTGATGAATCATTTTTTGAAAACAGTTCCTTGAAGAAATCAGACCTGGCAGCCAACACATTTTTGTGTACTGGAAAATCTTTGTCATTTGCTTTAATAGTAAAGTCGGTAAAAAGCCTGTCATGTCTGAAGCTATTAAGAGTTTCCAGCACAAATAATTGATAATGAGCCTTCTTAGAATCAGGTCCCCCACTGACCTGTTCTGTTGTTGATTCTGACCTTGGTACAGTATTTCTTTCTTCACTTACTTCCAGTGATATATCAACATTGCTCGGATTCACAGGCTCTAACGGATGATCCTCTGCTGTGGCAGAAGTGCACTTGCATTTTGACGATATGCTACCCATTTCAATGACAACAAAAGAAATGACTTACTTTCTACTTTCATGTCACACAACACATGTCCTGTCACACAACACCGAACATGTCACATCATGTGACATCCACATCTCCATATCACACTTGCTTCACTAGCGAACAAAGAAGAGAATACCCACGTTTGATGCCCTTCTTGTACTGAGTTAGATGGGTAAGATTCAGTTGTCATTGACAAAATCTGAAAGGGATAATACAAGTAGACTTTACATGTAAATCTTGTCAATAGTATATTTTGGTTAGAACAGTTCTGCTGTGCTTTTAGAACAAAAGTGAAGCATTTAAGTTACATTGCATTCAACATTCTAAAACAAAGGGGTATAGTACCTAAGCCAGATGGGGTATAGGGGTAGAGGGGTCAGGATCATCCAATACAAGTAAATTCCAGTTCCTCGTTTTTCACAACATTTTGCTCAGTGGCTACAGAATCACATTTCAGCTGGGCAAATAAAAACTCAACTCTTGCATCCCAGATAATAATAATGGAAATTCCCAGCTCAGACAAATCATGTTTCACAAGAAAAGAAACAGCCATTTCACATTTCACACCACAAAACTATGTCAAATCAAGGCTAACAAAAATACCCTATAACCCTACTGGCTAAGGAGCAGGTAAACAGAACAATAGTTGCAAACCATATTTTCAAAATCCAGAGCAATCCAACAGCTTGGAATAAAACAAGAAGAAAGCAAGGCTGAGAATAATTGTTTTCATTATAAAAACCAAGTTTTTGCACCTTATTACAAGAGCATGTGGTTCCAGAAAATATCCATACCACCCCCCACCCCCCGATGGAAATTGCAAGGGGGGGGCTAATGCCAATTAAAGCGAAAAAAAATGGAAATTCCTGAGGTGTGGGGGATAATAAAAAAACTCTGGAATTGAAATTCCAGGGGGGTGGGGGAGTCTAAACTTAAAAAGCATCTGTGGGGAAGGTATGGACATTTTCTGGAACCACACAAACTGGTAAAACACAATTATTCAGCTTCATTCCAGTCACAGTCATGTAATGATAATGTGTGACCAGTAAGCAACTTAAAGAACTCATCTAATTACCATTGATACTGCTTACTTACTTATATAGAAGCCAACCTTTAAACTCAAGGTCCCCACTAACTCCTGGGTTAGGAGGGTTGATTGACCATTGCATAATCATATGGAAACCAATTTCCGTGATTTTACATTACAACATTTGAAAATCATTCAGTTCTGCTGACTTAAATGTGTGTGAGGTAAATGGACTGCTCTGACTTGCAATAATTGCTTGCAATCATTGAAGATCATAACTTTGGAAACACAGCTATTTGCATTGTGATCCTGTGACACTGAACAAGTGGGCAATTTCTGTAATCCTCTGCTTTTCTGTGATTATTTGCATACCAGCCACAAAAGTGTATTTGCTCATAGAAAAGAAGGCCTCGTAACTTATTTAATAGTAAAACAACTATCGAATTTTACAACAATGTAAACAAAAACAATTCACTTGCAATCATCAAGTTAAACTGGACTTAAGCTCAAGAGGCATGAGCTGTGGCATTCCATCTGCAATGATGGAAATTTCCTTGGCAGATTATTTCTATAGATTGAAAAGTTTCAGACCTAGAAAATGGTGCCCAACCAATAGGTGTTCGACAAATTTTGCAACTTTATAAAAATTGTTATAAAAATAAGACTTAAGACTTACTGTTAACAGATCCCTTGAAGATACATGTAAAAGCTTAAACTAATGGAAGCGTAAGTTAACTAGTCAGATCGTATTCCCGCTTGATCATTGGCACTAAATCAGTATTTACGACTCTTCGTGAATCTAAGCAAATCATTACTTTTGGTAACGCAGCTGCCGTGTTTAAAGACATTGAATTAACCACAAGATTACCAAATGTTCTCCGCAAAGTACCAATCACCTGAGCAAAACTAATGTAGAGCTTCTTGGTCGATCAAAAACCTATCTGAGGGTAAGATTAAAATAATCTTCATACCTTTCAGCGATTTCATACCGTCCTAATAGGGCATCACTTTTCTTGGTATCATACGAAGTTGATGTCCGGGAAAATGAAAGCAAGAATTTTGACAATGAATCAGCACATTATCGCTAGTCGCCATCGGCACGCCATTTTGAAGTGTCACTAGGTTGAAAGACTGGAAACGAACCTTGGGTTTGGCTTTCGGGGAGCTTTCGGTAAACTTCGGTAAAAATCCGTAAGTTGTCGGCTATGGAAGCGGGAGACTGTGAACGGCTCAATGGGGGAGGGGAGAAACTCAAAAAAGTACGTATCTCGTAGTTATGAACCGGCGAATTGACCAAAATTTCAACTATATCTGAATCAGTCCAGCCAAAAATGTATAGATGAGCTAGATATCAACTTATAGGTAAGCTCTTATGTTTATATATATATATTGAGGCTCAAAATATCTGATGAATTTTTCGACTGCCAGATTACAGCACGATTAGAGTGACTCAGGCCGATTTTCAGCTATCGAAAGAGGGCCAAATTCTGACTATTTACACTGCCATCTTAGATATACTTTATAGCAACCTGGCAGTGTATTCCAAAGCCAAGTGAGGTTCTTTAATTGGGTGGGCCAGTTTAGCTTGGGTTGCCTGTGGAAAGAATCGAAAACATGAAAGATGCTGGGCTGCAATGCAGAGTTCAATTGTAAAGAAAGTGCATCAACAAACAGCATGAATGCAGTCAAGTTCTTTTGCTTGAAAGGATTCCACTTCATAGAAACAAAAATTTTCAAGAACACAGTGTGGTATGCTCACACAACCGTGTCTTCCAACTGGTCATCTGAGCAGTATCGGACAGTCTTGAAATCACCGATACTTCATGCGAGTATAAACCCAAATATTGATGATATCGAACAGTTGCTATTGACAGCAGCCCACCCTTAGGTCTTGTTACTTGGTCTTTTTTTTTTACCAAAACGGCTTTTTTACAGGGCTAGGCACGGCCTGGTCATGTCGAACTTGGGAGTCCATGGGAGTTTTCTGACCCATTAACTTATCGGTGTCTCTTTAGGGCCAGCCCAAGGTGTCATTTTTCATCATCAAAAGTCAACTTCCTGACAATTGCAGGTCTTAATATTGCAGTACCATGAAAGTCATATTTTTTTAAAGTTTAGGCCTTATTTATTTTCATGCAGAATAGCCCCTTTTACAACATCAATTTCAAAGGTATGAGAAGTTCTTTGAAAGCTGCAATTTTCAACAATATTTTTTCTTTGTATGCCTTTGAAATCCACGCAGAAATAATAATTATTTCCATAATCTCAAAAAACACGTCAAATTATGGTAATTTTACCCGAAAACATAATAAAATGGCTTCTAACCATACAGGGTTTGTATGGTTGTAGGGGACATGCTTTTATTAACAGAGGCATTCAATGTTTGAAAACTTTTACTCTAGTAAATGTTCATCTAAACTTTCTTAAACGTGCCTTTGATGCTAATTCTTAGCAGCCTGATTGATTTCTTTTGTTATAAAATTATGGTTCCAGACCCCATACTTGTGTCTAAAGTAGCAATTTGTATTCTTGTCTCTATGCCTCTTTATTATTTCTATTTTTTTCCTTTTTTACTCTGCATTTTAGCTGAAATCCCTTTTTAGGAAGCCCAGTTAACATGTATGTCTGTATGTTTATGTATATCATTAGCTATCTTGAAAGCAGGGTGACATGTGACCAAATATGATGTTTTTTTTTTCAGTGAGAATTCCTGGGGGAGGGGGGTGACCCTCCAGGCCTTAGGAGGCACACCTCCTACATCCACCACAGGGCACCCCTCCGTATAAGCTACAGGCTAACTGTACATCGGTGTGTGCTATCCCATAGGATATAGTTTTTAAGCCATTTTGGTCTCAAATAGGGAATTTATGAGTTTTGCCATTTTAATTTCAAACTATTGATTGTGGACATTCAACATAGGCTATGAAGACTGTTCACTGCTTGAGTATTTCTGTTTTAACATCCAGTGACCACGTTTGTCACACAGGCAAACATTATCACTTAATCCTAATGTGAATTCCAGTACATTGCCTTGAAAAGCTCATAAATATTCTCCAAAACAGAAAAGTAGGAATCTTCATATTCATGTAGTTCGTACTTCATTGCTTACATGTATATCCAAACGAGAAAAGCCCTAGGGGTATTAAACCCAGCTGATCCCCTAGGGTAAAAAAAGAATACTAGTGATCTCAAGACACAAGCCCATGAGACTTAAAGCATAAGGTAAGGGGCAAGTTTGGTTGGCTGAGGGAAAACCAGAAGTTGCAGGTGAGCTGCTCATGGCAAAAAAAAAACATTTCCAAAAAAAGAAAAAACTGGATCTTACCGGACCCAGTCATTGTTGGTGATGGCCGGCTAATAACAAGGAAAGCCTCAGGGACATTACACCCAGCCGACATTCCCCACCCCCGCACAAGGATTAAAATCTATTAGCATCACTATGAGCCCAACAACAAAAACTTGCCTTATTGACGATGGCTGGCTAATAAAAAAAAAAAGAAAAAACTGATATTGCCAAATCTGGTTGTTGCCATATGACAGCCAGCTATTAATAATATTAACTAAGCATTTTGCTATGTAGGGACATTCAGAAAGTTATTTTTCTTTTATGCACAGACAACCTTGCAGTGTATTACTGAGTCAGGGCATGATGCCTAGTGCTGTATGACACTTGTCAGCTCACCAAGTTCTCTGAGGGATGGTACAAAAATATTCTGCAAGCTTGCAGCCATTTAAAGCAAGGAGGTCAGTCTATCATATGATACCTCAAAACTTCAAAAGAACTCAGATAAAATGGTTGCTTGTTAACCAAATGTAAAAACACATGTACTAGTGAACCTTCAGATGTTTGTATAGATCAGATTGCAGACTCCACAGAACAAAACAACATATCAAATGACCAGGAATTGCAAATACAACAAAAACTGGTAAGCCAGGATCCAGAAAAAGATTTCTATAGCATCTCTCTTGCTGAAACTCTGAATGGCTTCAGACATCAAGAACTGTTTATTGATTTTACGATCAGAGTTGATGGGTGTGACTTTCCTGTGCATAAGAATGTACTGGCGGCCAGTTGTAAATTCTTCAGAGACTTGTTCGGTGCATCTAAGGATATTTGTTATGAAATGATAAACGTGGAACCCAATGCTGTAGAGGATGTTCTTACGTTTGTTTACACTGGGAAATGTACACTGGACAAACGGAATATTAATTCAATACTCTGTATTGCAAATATGTTGAGTATAGATGATTTACAGGAAGCTTCAGAAAGATATCTTTCCTCAGGAGAAGATACATTCAATTCTGAAGCAATTAATACAAAGGACGATGATGATAATGACGAGGAAAAATTCTTTGCATCCCGAGAAGGGTCTGTTTTGACAGCAATCCGGGAATTTCAAGTTGAAGGGTTGTTCTGTGACGTGACACTGACTACTAGTTGTGGACGGGTTGTTCCAGCTCACAAGAATATTTTAGCAGCTGTCAGCTGTTATTTCCAAGGGCTTTTCAGATCTGACATGAAAGAAGTTCATGAAAACGAAGTTGACTTTGGAATAATTGATGAGTCAGTTGTAAATGAGTTGCTGAATTTTATTTACAGTGGACAAATTTTCATCAATTCCGACAACATTCAGAGCTTGTTGCAAGCTAGTGACTACCTGCTGATAGAGAGCTTGAAAACAACAATTGTTAAATTTCTAAAGGGTTCGTTTTCTGTCTCAAAATTTTGGCAACTATTTGCCGTAGTGAAATCCTTTAGTGGCCTTGAAGACATCAATAAAGACATTTCCCAATTTGCTTGTAGCAATTATTGGGAAATTGCCCAATCAGATGAATTTTTGGAGATATCTGCAGAAGATATGGAATTCTTTTTGTCAAATGATAATATCGTGTGCAGTGAAGCTCAGATGTTGGAATCTATTAGCCGTTGGTACAAGTATTCAAAGCAGCAAAGAAAAGAATCTTTTACAAATCTTCTTCATTTTATTCACATGTCCAGTATTCCAGATCTCTACCTTAAATTCCTTGCTGAGACGGAAGGTGTTAATGAGTTGATTTCTCATACTGGCCACCAACTTAGAGCAAAAGTCCCTTTGGACGACATTAAGAGAACTGCACATTTCTACAATCTTGCATTATTTGGAATTACAATGGAACCTAGTCTGCTCTGTTCCGCACATGTTTGTTATTGGCTTCCCTTTGCAGGGCCCTGGTCGTTTATCGATTCTGTGCGAGATCCAAGAGGAGATGCACGCAGTTATCCATTGATCTTTTCTAATGATGCACTTTTCCTGCATCAGTACACGTATGAACGGGTCCAACTTTTTTTCTTTATCAACCCGCTGAATTGCAGACATTTTGACCATGCCTCGGCCTTGGAAGTAAAAACCTTCACAGAGCATACACCCATGGCAACCGCGGACTCTGTCACCGTTGCATTGTCAAGCTACATCTATTTCGTCGGAGGAAAAACTCGTGATGAAATCCACAACACTGTCCAGCGATATAACACGAAGACCCAATCGTGGGAGTGTGCCTTGAGCATGCTAGAACGGCGTTATCACCACTTTGCAGTCAACTATATGGATAGGTGTATTTACGTCTTCGGGGGCGTTGACCGAGTGGCGCATGCAAACCGCGTTTTCAAGTCAAGTGTTGAGAGATATGATCCAGAGCAAAATTCCTGGTCGTATGTGGCGTCTATGCATCAGCCTAGATCTGAAGGAATGGCGTGTGTGTTTACTCACAAGATCTTTGTGTTTGGCGGAGAACAAGCAGAATGTGGTGCTCGTCCAAACTGTGAAATTTATGACCCGCTTACTGATGAATGGCAAATGTGTTGTTTTCCTATGAGCGAGATTTATACCCTAAAACCATGCGAGCCACTTAAGGATGCTGGGACCTTTTGTGGTGAAATGTTATGCTCTGATGACGTTGCAGAAGTCAGTGATGTCAGCCTAACATCGAATTTAGAGCCTCTTGATCTCAAAGTATGTTTACCACACGATGCAAAGTGCTATGAGCACAATTATATCTACCAACAGTCTGCAACGTATTGTAGCGGCGTTATGGTTGCCTTCAGTTTTTGCTCAGTTACGAAAAGAAAATTGAGGTTGCCATTTTACTTGGTAGACCTAGAAACTGGTAATTTTAGGACTGTGTATTCCTTGCCGTCATGGCCTAGTGATATATCACGTGGAGTCATTATGCCTCTGAGACGAAGGGACATGATCAAGGCACTCAAGGACTACCCTGGGAACAAATCATGATCTTGCCCTTGTATATAGCTACACTTGACCTGAATGGCATGCTCGTGCACATGAATTCAGTTCAGGATTGAGTTAAGTTATATTGTAGCACTGTGGTAGCACACAGTTTTCAGCACCACAATAAAAACCCGCTTATGAGAACGAGTATTTTCTCAAATAAGCGTGGAAAGGTTCTCATGTAATTATTTGGTGTTATCAGAGAAACTAGGCTATTTTCCCTATTTTTTAATGGGAGAAGACTTAATGATGGTGATCAGGAAACTAAATAAACATAGTTGTAGACGCAGGCTTCATTTATAGTCAATATGGTATGGTTATTATCGGGCTATTATGACTATATTCTAAACAAGCCCAGACCATGCCCTAGGTATTCTGGTTTTATTATTTACAACCACAGCAGACCCTTTAGTTTTCCAAATAAGAACCTGTTTTAATCTTAGGCTAAAACAGGTTCTTATGTGGTAGGGGTCTTATTGAAAAATTCAAGCCGGCAGGTTTTTAATTCACCAGTCTTCTGTTTGTATCATGGATTTCAAACACAATCTGGTGCGGATTCCTGCTTTTCGTGGCTAGAACCACACAAAAATAAAATATATTTAAAGGCAAATCAGACTTAAGTTTAAGTACGATCAAAGTTATCTTACTTTTTTGAATTCTATCCAATTCGGTATTGTAGAAATTTTACAGAGATAGTGGAATTAGGCAAAGAAATATTGCGTTCTACGATTTAATCAGGGGACAAAATTGGCTGGCATAACATTTCCAACAAAGCGGTTTTCAAGTGAGTGTCCTAAAACCAAAACCAGAGTACTTTTACGGGGCTAATCACTACAGACACAACACAATCAGCCAATCAGAACTCGAAGCGAGTGCACGTGACTAGCGTCAGGCGCGAAATATCGCATATGAGCGAGTTTTAGTTTTACTTATGATTGGTTAAGAAACCGCCGCGAGTGACTTTTACCCAATCACAGGAAAGGAAACTTATTTTCGACTCCCAATTAAAAACCTATCCAAGAAGTCGATTAAAAGTCGGTTATAACTGGACTGTAATGAGAACACGGCTTTTTATGTAGATTTGCTTCTACAGTATGCGATATATACACTTTATTCGGTGTTTTGGTGGATAATACGCGCGGATATTTCAGTTACGAGTTGCGTAATATTTTTCCAAGCCCCGCAGGGGCGAGGAAAAAGGCGAGCAGTGAGTAAAATGTTCGCGCGTATTATTGACCAAAACACCGAATAAGAGGTTTATTATTCCTCTGGGTTTTATTTTTGGTTCGTCCTCCTTCAGCAAAAATCCGGTCAAACCAGTATGGTACAGTGAAATACGCCAGAACTTGGAAAAGGTAGCCTTATGTTACGATCTAAGAAATTGGAGTACTCACGCGTACAAACTAAGCGTAAAAACGACTTGCATCTACTAGGCGCCAGGCTTACTCTCGGTAAGAAAAACATTTAGATTCTTTGAATTCCTTGCCACGTGAAGTTAAAGACGCCCACCTCACTTTGGTCTTTTAGAAACCTTCCCAAACGGCATTTGCTCTCTTCAGAACAATAATTAGACGTAGTTTGTTTTCATACTGGATTATACTATTTAAGTTTTCATTGTACAGTAGCTTTTAAAATGTGAGTTAGGTTCGTAGACGTTGTAGCTTAAAGGTGTAGTAATTTTAAGATTGTAAAATATTTTTTATCTTGTCTTGCCTTGTCTTGTCTTATCTTTGTCATTTACCTTGCATTATTCTGCCTACTTTCCAGGAAAAGTCGGCAAAATATGTTCTTCCGGATGAGTGTAGTCTTGAGAAGGACTGTTTGTGGTGACATTGACTGACGTTTTGACAACCAAAGAGGACGTCATCACCAGAGTCAAGACATCTGTGGCTGACTCTGATAATGACTTTTGCTTAGGTTGTCGAAACGTCAGTCAATGTCACCCCTTCTCAGGACTACACTCACCCGGACGATCATGCTTTACCGACTTATGATGTGACTCCTGGGTTCAAACCATTGACAGTGTTTCCAGGAAAAGTCAACAATTTATGACCTCGCAGGTAGCCTTGTGGATGTCTCCTTGTTCCTTGATGTTATTAGCCTACTTTAGCAATATTATTTTAACCTTTACGGCCACAAATGATAACGGTGTCTTTCTTCCATATACAGAGTATGACGCGGCAAAAAGACGCACAGTGAAGACACATGTGGAGACTTGTCGTGCTTTAGACCCGTTTGGCACTGTGTGAGACAGTCGAAAATTGTGATAAATATAACCTAGTGACCGTTTCCACGAAAGAATACTGATCAATCTTCATAACGCAGCAAAGAAACGCCGATGGGTGGTGTCTTTGCCAGGTGTAAAGGTACATCTACTGGTGACCTTCCAGTTGTTGATCAGTCCACAAATCAAGCGAAAAGAAAAGCAACAAAAGGCCAAGAAAAGTCTCCATCAGAAAAGCGAACATTAGGAAATGAGAAGCCAGAAAACGATTTGTACCTCATCTCTCTCGCTGAAAGTCTAAACAGCTTCAGACATCAGGCACTTTTCGTTGATTTTACCGCTAAAGTTGGTACAAGCCATTTCCCTGTACACAAGAATGTACTGGCAGCCAGCTGCAAATTCTTCAGAGACTTGTTCAATGCATCCGAAGATGTTTGCTATGAAATAAACAACGTGGAACCCAAAGCTGTAGAGGAGGTTCTCGATTTCCTGTACACTGGAAAGTGTAGACTGGACCAACAGAATGCTGGTATACGTGATCTAAAAGAAGCCTTGGAAAGACACCTTTCCTTGGCAAAAGGTGCATCCCAATGTGGCACTATGACCGCCCAAGAAGAAATCAAAATATGCCGTGAAGAGTCCAATTTGACAGCAATCCGGGAATTTCAAGTTGAAGGGTTGTTCTGTGACGTGACACTGACTACCAGTTGTGGACGGGTTGTCCCAGCTCACAAGAATATTTTGGCAGCTGTCAGCTGTTATTTTCAAGGGCTTTTCAGATCTGACATGAAAGAAGTTCACGAAAACGATGTTGACTTTGCAATTATTGATGAGTCAGTTGTTAACGAGTTATTGCATTTTATCTACAGTGGACAAATCTGCGTCACTTTCAACAATATAAAAAGCTTGCTGCAAGCTTGTGATTATTTGCTGCTAGAGAGCTTGAAACAAACAATTGATAAGTTTCTAAAACGCTCTTTGACAGGGCCAAATTTCTGGCAGTTTTTTGCCTTAGTGAAATTCTTTTATGGTCTAGAAGAGATTTTGCTTATGACCTGTATGAATTACTGGGAACTAACCAAATCGAATGAATTTTTGGAGATTACTGAAGAAGACATGAAATTCTTTCGGTTGAATGATGATATTGTGTGCAGTGAAGCTCAGATGTTGGAATCTCTTATTCGTTGGTACAAGTATTCCAAGCAGCAAAGAGAAGAATCGTTCAAGAACCTCCTTCATCTAATTCACATGTCCAGTATTTCAGATGTGTACCTCAAATTTCTTGCTGAGACGGAAGCTATTACTGAGTTACGTTCTTATACTGGCCTCCAACTTAGAAAAAAGTGTCTTTGCATGAGATGAAAAGAATCGCACACTTCTATAACCTGGTACTGTTTGGATTTACACGGGATCCCGATCGTTCTGGAAACCAGATTTGCTATTGGCTTCCCTTTGCTGGACCTTGGTCATACATTACCTACTTGAATCGTCCTCCAGTACACTGGTGTGGAGGTCACCCAGGTATCTTCCACGATAATGCACTATTTATGCAAGTTTATCCTCAGGTTCAACTTGCTTTCTTTAGCAACCCTTTCAGCGCCAAGCATTTTGAAAGTTCGTTTTTAGAACCAGTTACTTTTACAGAAAGTTTACCCACTAAAAAGGAAGAGTGCACAGCCGTTGTATTGGCCTGCTGCATATACCTGATTGGAGGGAACGTTTTAAACGAAGTCCACAACACTGTTCACCGATATAACACTGTGACACAATCCTGGGAATGTGTCTCAAGCATGCGAGAACGGCGTTGCTATCACTGTGCGGTCAGTTACAGAGACAGGTATATTTACGTCTTTGGAGGTACTGATGCTGTGATTGGCACAGACAACCGTATCCTCAAATCAACCGTTGAGAGATATGATCCAGAGCAAAACTCCTGGTCTCATGTGGCATCTATGCATCAACCTCGATGTAATGGGCAAGCTTGTGTGCTCACTCACAAGATTTTTGTGATGGGCGGGGAATGTGTTAGCGCTGCCAAATGTGAAGTTTATGACCCTCTTTCTGATGAATGGCAGGTGGGTTGTTTCCAGGCAAAAAATATTTTTACCCTGAATTTTACCCGATACTGGTA
>Ga0126336_10000493_pt1:0-15000 | contig 16306 bp, 13 predicted proteins | sample SidCmetagenome_FD_92530 | JGI IMG/M metagenome (GOLD analysis project Ga0126336, IMG submission 92530) | Coral microbial communities from El Islote,Puerto Morelos, Mexico - Siderastrea C C metagenome | ecosystem: Host-associated > Invertebrates > Cnidaria > Coral | place: El...
AAATTGAGAAGAGTGAAATTTAGTATTTTGTTTTTGTTTTTGTTGGTTGATTTTTTTTTTTTTTTGTTTTATTTAGTTTTTGTTTTTTTTTGTGTGGGGGGGGGGGGGGGTTCGGTTTCATGCTTCTCATGGTCTCACCGTTAGAAGCGTGGGCTCAGCGAAGAGGAAGTCCTCCTTTTTGCTTCCTCTCCGTAATCTCTCCTCGTTTTTACCGTTGACTTGCATAATTTATACATTCTGATCACGCATATGGTGTGACAAAAAAGACGAATGCTAGCCTAGTCTACCCAAATCACTTGAAAAGCTTATTTTGAAGAAGAAGATCCCTTTTGTTTGATTTCATAGTGAACCAGCCAAAAAAAGCTCTTCGTCATTATCATCCCACCAACGTATACCAGTCAGCCTGCCAGCTGACTCATGCATTCAGCCTGTCCGCCACCTTTTTAGCCAATTAACTGACCGTTTTTCTAGTCAGCCAAACAGCATCTTCATAAATGTTCGGTATTTTTTCTCACAGCACTAAAACTGCCCGTGTGAGACTTCATAATGACATCATGACCACTGTTGACACCAACAACTCTGTTATCACACTTCTATTTGTAATTGTTTTGCTGTTTTGTCCTTTTGCATAGTAAACCTTCCCAGTCGGGGGTAGTTGGTTATAGATATAGATTAATCGAAGCTAAATATAGTTAAAAGGGACTGTTAAAGATTCTAAAAAGGTGCATGTGTTTACAGATGCACCAAACTTTACTCTAAGCGGTGTCTCGCTTTCCAGTCATTCAGATGTAAGGTCGATGAAACAGCACTTGCCGGATGGCGAGTGCTATTACTCCCGCCCAAATTTTGCATCAAATTTCTTGGTATTTGTTATCGGGAAACTATACGTATTGATTATCTTAAGACAAAGGACAACAACAACAACAACAACGACAACAGCGACAACAACAGTAACAACAACAACAACAACAACAACAATAACAGCAATCAAACTACCATCATACCCCAAGGAATGTCCGTAAACCCTCCAAATATGTTATTCCCGCTTTCTATGATTGTAACAGTATTCCTCTTTCCATCGCAGTTGATATGGAATGCACTGGCCTTCCAGCCATGCGTGGAGGCACGGTAGCATAGCAACCAGCTAGAATTATTTCCAGCAACAGGCTCAAGAAACTTGCGGAGATTGTCGGAATAAGACTTGTTCTTGGACAGTATCGTTGAATTCATCAAAAACGCTGAAGATAAAAATTAAAATAGTTGACTGATTGTGATTCCTTTAAAAAGAATGTAAGAAATGTATATTAGCAAAACAAAAAACAACAACAACAAAAAACAACAACAACAACAAAAAAACTAGTAACGAAAACCAGAAACAACTTCAGAGTTCACAGGGCATGCATATGCAATACGTCAGGAGAGACACAATACAAGTAAAAAAATTTCATTGTAATATTTCTATCTGCAGTTTGATACTTACGAATGCATACGTCTTTGTAGAAGTAAGATCTGTAACACTGGTGCTGAACTCACCGGTAATGGTCTTATCACAAAGCTTCTTTACAGCTAAGTCAGTACTTTACAGATTATTTCTGATGAAACGAAGAATTTTCTGTGGATTTTCTTGGCCGTGAACAGTTTAATCTTCTCTGTTTTCTTTTTCTAGCTAACTTTTTCCGCACTGTCAACGTATTATTATTATTATTATTATTATTATTATTACTATTGTTCTAATAATAACTGTAATAATAATAATAATAATAATAATGATCATCATCATCATCATTATATTTATTATTATTATTATTATTATTATTACCATTATTAGTATTCTTATTGTTATTGTTTTTAGAAAAATAATACTACCCAGAAACAATGAATTATTGGTGTTGAAAACAATTTCCTGAGCAATGTTACCAAAGGGAAAAACATATAACCAAAAGTAGAATTTCATCAAATTCTTAATAACAATACATAGGCAGATCAATGCAAAGAGTTTGAAATTCTGAACTGACACACAGTATACTCAAACGAAAATCCAGGTCCTTTTGGTAAACAGAGCTGAAAACAATGGTCGTTCTCTGCTTTCAATTCAGTAATAATTCATTAATCTTGCTTGCGTAGACTAAGAATAAAAGCTACCTTTCGTGCATCCATGAAATTCGGATCGTCACGAGTTACTTTGCTTTCAAGATTTAGGCTTCAAGTTGCATCATTTAACGTGTATACTTGCGACGACTCCACGGGCGCGATCTATTGCCGCGATATTGCAAAGGTTTCTAGTATGCTTGAAACTCTACGCAAATTTGCGTATTTTTTAATTTTTTTTTTATGTGGGAAGCAGCTTGTTTGTGGGCGGCATTTGACTTTGCTACATTTTGTCGTTGTTGTCGAGTTAGATATTAGCCCTGAAGTTAAATATTAGTAACTTTTCAGATCATATGTCAGTACGTCGTGCGTTGTTGCGTTGTGAAAGAGTCTTACAGTTGTCTTTATATTTGCGAAGTTTATTGCGTCGTTATTGCGTCGTTATTGCGTTTCTCCAACTATTCGTAGGCGTACAGAGAGGACAATGGTTGAGAAGACAAGCATGGTTTCTGTATTGCTTTCGTTTCATTTCATTTAATTCGTACGTTTGTTGTTAGTTTCGCTTGCGTTCGTCATTTCATGTTATGCAACTATAGTTGGCGGCCTTGACCTTTCATGCTTCTTAGATTAGATTTTTGTTTTATTTTGGTTTGGCGTTATCGAACACTAGTACTGGAATTATACACAATCGGAATAAATCTCATTGGATTTCCACGTCTGCTGTTTGCTGTGTTTAGTATATGTTCAGCGATATCCTCAAACTTGCGATTATAATAATTTTACGACGCCTGGGTTTAGTTACAGTCAAACGATACCGCTGAATACATGGTTGTAGTAGTTTGTATGAACTCTCCGAGCCTTGAAAGTAATGCAGTTCAAAGCTAAAACATTCTTGGAGACATGAAATTAATATGGATCATCGCCTATTAGAGCAAACTTATGGCTAGCTCATCTACATCTACAAACGTGGAGGTGGATCCCTTGTTAACATTTGCTTATTCATCTTCACATCCCGGGATGCGCAATGAAGAATCATTTGACGCGGAAAACGAAGGCGCAACGAGTAACAGGGTTAGAGTTCAAACGGAAAAGGGAAAAGAATATGCCATCCTTCGGCTAACAGACGCTTTCCAGTCGGCGAAACGACTGTGGCGACGGCAGTTGAACCGTTTACAATCGCAAGTTATTACTCAATCGGAAATTCCTGCGCTGCAACGTGACTGCGAACTCCTGGAGGAGAGAATGAAAGAATTATTTAAAGCCCAAGAAGCACTAGAGGAGGTAGTTGAGTCCAGTGCCGAAAGAGAAGAACTTGATCGTAATTTTGAAGAGCTTGCGAGAGAAAATAATGCCATTCTGCGGTAGGTCGGTGAAAGAATTAAGGATTTAGAAACGGCGTTAGTCGAATGTAAGTCCACACGCTCAACTTGTACGCGTATTAAAATCCAATAATCCCAAAAGAAGCAATTCAACCCAGAAAACAGAAAAAAAGTAGCATTTTATTACTACAGCGGTGAATTGGTCTGGAAGAAGATATTGCAACCTTGAAGGCAACGGTCGCCCTAACTCAAGAAAGACAAGCCATAGAAACGCAGAGCAGAAGGATGCTTGAGGAGATCGAACGGCGAAAGATAGAAGTTTTACAGGAAGAAGAAAGAGCTTTAGAAGAGATCAGGAAAGACAAAGGCAGTTTTAAGTTAAGAGAGGAACTAGCAAAGAAGGAAGCGATGGTTAATGCGTACGTAAAAATAGAGGAAGAAGAACGCGCGTCTCACGTGGTACAAGAAGAATTCAACCTCCCTGTGGATGATGGAAAAAGTGACCAAATGGAGAGATTTCTTCGCGATTTACCTGAATCCAAACCCCCTCCACTGTGTTGCCATTACCCATTTCTTGTACTGCTAAATTAACTTTATCATACCCTATGTTGCCTGTGTTTGTCCCAAAGGTTGTAACCACATCGACAAGTGCGCCTGCGACCGTGACCTGGTCATGCCCTCCTAGGATCTCTCCGAAACAAGAGTTAAACAAGGCCGTTAGCACAAATCCTCCTACACCTGCTAACTCAGTGCAGGACCAGCTACTAGAAATTACTAGACTTTTGGTGGAAAACCAAAACGATAGCCGGTTACGTTTTCGTGAACCAGGTATCTTTAGTGGAGACTTACTTCACTATCCTGTATGGAATAAAGTGTTTGAAACCTTAATTGAAGGCCGAGCCATCAAGCCCAATGAGAGACTACACTTCCTTGGAAAGTACGTGGCAGGAGACGCTAAAGAAGCGGTTGATGGCTTCCTTCTCCTCGAGTCAGAGGACGCCTATCAGAGGGCTAAGGAGATGCTTGCGATACGTTTTGGTGACCCGTACGCAGTAGCTGCTGCTTATCGCCAGAAAATAGAGTCCTGGTCGACGATATCCCCAACGATGGATACGGACTGAGGAGGTTTTCAGACTTCCTAGTTCAGTGCGAAAAAGCAATGGAAAAGATTGGCAGCCTCAAGGTAATCAACGACAATTAAGAGAATCGCAAACTGGTTTCCAAACTTCCCAAGTGGGCAGTTGATCGATGGGGTCGTATTTTTTATCAATTTAAGACAGACTGAGGGGTACATTCCCGCCATTTTCCGAATTTAAGAAGTTTTTGTCGAGAGAAGCCGACATAGCCTGCGATCCTGTCGTGTCACCTCAGTCCATGAGAGAAGAAGACAATAAGAAACCCAACGAAGAGGGAGAACTTGAAGTTTCTTCACAGCTAAAGGAAACGAACCCCAACAACAGATAGACGACCAAAGGGATAACAAAGCTGCTGGAAAGACTTTTCGGTTCTGTAAGGGGTGTCATGACCTAGATAAGTGCGAAAAGAGTTCCTGAAGAAGAACATCCCATCAAATAAGGAATTTGCAGTGAAAACTGGATTGTGTTTTGGCTGTCTTGAGCCTGGACATTTGTGGAAAACTTGTACGAAGAGAAAGACTTGCGAGGTCTGTGGCAGATTACATCCAACGCCATTTCACGGGGATTCCAAAATGGAAAAAGGAAATGGAGGCGGTAGCAATGACCCCAGTAACAATTCTGGAAAGCCTGCTAATGATGGTTCTGCAACCTGCTTGATGAGTGGTCAAGGCGAAGAGCAAATAAGTTCTCTAATCGCATATCGTTCCTGTATGGTTATCCCATAAGAAAGACCCATGCCAGAAGATGTTGGTATATCCTTTGCTTGATGATCAGTCTGATATGACGTTTTTTGCCAAGGACACGCTCTGCCGGCTTGTTGTGCGAGGCCATCCGACTCAGCTCTTGCTATCCACCATGCATGGGAGGGACTCAGCCATTTCAAGTGGGAAGGTCAATGGCTTTCTCGTTCAAGATTTTACGTGTCAAGTTACAATTCTTCTACCCAACACATTTTTGGTGCAGACAATACCAGCCAGAAAAGAGCAGATTCCTAAGCCGGAAACCGCCCTGAACTGGCCTCATAGGAAGAAGATTGCAGACCAGTTAATGCCCTATCGTGATAACGTCAAAGTTGGACTCCTTATTGGTTCCAATTGTACACGTGCCATCGTGCCCAGAGAAGTAATCCCTGGTAACTATGATGACCCCTATGCGCTACGAACAGACTTGGGGTGGGGCATAGTTGGAAGAGTTAGCTGGCGTCCAGACTACGATGGAGACTCATTTGGTGTCATGAACCGAATCATTACCCGTAATATACCAGAGCTGGGAAAGAGAAAGTGCCTGTTCACACTTGAAGCCAATACCAAGGAAGTCATCAATCCCTTTCAGATCAGCGAAATGCTCGAGCTAGACTTCTCGGAAAGAATGACAGACATTTCTAAGAAAGTTAGAGAGAGAATCCATCAGAGGCTAGATGGCCATTAGAAAATGCCTCTTCCCTTCCGTGACAACACGCCAAGTTTACCAAACAACAAGTCTCTCGCCTTGCGTCGGTTGCACAAACTTGATCAAAGATTTGAAAATGACTTGAAATACCGAGAAGACTACACGGCATTCATGAACGAGATAATTGCCAAGGGCTACGTAGAAGAAGTTCCTAAAGAAGAAACTTCCATTAACGATGACCACCTATAGTACATTCCGCACCATGGGGTTTACCGCCCCAGGAAGCCCGACAAAATCCTTGTCGTGTTCGACTGCAGCGCAGACTACAAGGGAGAGTCTTTGAATAAGCACCTACTAACAGGTCCTGATTTGACGAACGGACTTGTGGGCGTACTGTCCCGGTTCAGGAAGAATTCAGTGGCTTTCATGTGTGACTTAGAAGCAATGTTCCACAATTCAAGGTTGATGAGAACTACCAAAATTTCCTGCGATTCCTTTGGTGGCCAAATGGTGACATCTGCGCAGCGCCAGTGGAATACAGAATGACAGTTCACCGTTTTGGTGGTGGCTCGTCCCCTGGATGCGCCAACTTTGCGTTGGCATCCTTATTGGGAAGCAAATTCTCCAGCAGCTATGCCGCGACAAGGCTGACTGGGACGAACCCATCGCAGGCCAGGCTCGAGTAAAGTGGGGAAGGTGGAGAAGCGAACTGCTAGATTTGGAAGTGTTGAAGATCCCTAAATGCTTCGTTCCAGATGGGTTTGAAGAGCTAAGTACGATTGAGCTACATCACTTCTCGGATGCCAGTGTTAACGGTTACGGTCACTGCTCGTATCTGCGAGTACTCAACAAGAGTAATCAAGTTCACTGCTAATTTGTAATGGGGAAGTCACGGGTTGCCCCTCTGAAGAATGTTACAGTCCCTCGCTTAGAGCTGACAGCTGAGTTAGTGTCCACCAAAGTAATTTCAGTTCTGCAACAAGAACTCAAGTACGAGAACGTAAAGGAAGTATTCTGGACGGACAGTCAAGTGGTCTTAGGCTAGCTAGCTACATAAAGAACGATGCAAAACGCTTCCATGGGTTCGTGGCTAACAGAGTCCAACAAATAAGAGACTCCAACTCCCCTGACCAGTGGCAGTACGTAAAAACCGAAAAAAATACCCAGCTGACGTAGCTTTTCGTGGCGTCTCTCCTCGACAACTAGCACACAACTCTCGTTGGCTGAAGGGACCGTCATTCTCGTGGAAGCAGACCATTACCTATTAAGTGTATGAAGAAACAACTTTCACCCTGTCTCCCGATGATCCACAGCTTAAGAAGACTGGAGTGCTTGCTACAAGTGGAACTCAAAGCCAAGAAATGCCGTCAATCCGGAAACGTCCGGAGTACTTTTCGGACTGGAATTGCGCAAGAAAAGCAGTTGCAACTTGCTTAAGGCTGAAGACCCGTATCCAAACAACTTCAAGTGAGAAGTCTTCGGCCGCCAAGAATACCAAAGCAGAGAGAGGTCAATCGAAGTTCCCAGCCATTACAGTGGACGAATTACGCCAGGCCGAAATTGCTATCCTCAGATTGTTACAAGGCGAGGCATTCGAGATGGAAAACAGAGTACTTCGAAGCTGTACGACGGATGAAAACGTCATGGATCGGGCCTTTGCTAAACAGAGAAACTGCACAATAAAAACAACCAGTTCCTTGTACCGGCTGGACCCATTTCTGGATAGTCATGGCATTCTACGCCTTGGAGGAAGAATTAAGCAAGCAAATCTTCCTTACGACCTCAAACATCCGGTGATGCTTCCCAAGAAGAGCGACATCACCGAATTGATCGTTAGACATCATCTCCATCAGGTCAAGCATCAAGGTCGAGGAATTACTCTTAACAGTTTACGATCAAATGGGTACTGGGTCATTGGAGGCACCTCTGTTGTTAGAAACCTCATTTCTAGATGCGTTGTTTGCGGTAAGCTTCGTGGACCGGTGTCAGAAAAGAAGACGGCGGACCTACCTGAGGACAGGCTACAATCATCTCCACCGTTCACATACTGCGCGGTGGACTACTTTGTACCTTGGCTGATCAAGGAGGGACGACAAGAGCTGAAAAGATACGGCGTGTTATTCACTTGCTTGGCCTCACGGGCAATTCATCTTGAAAGCGCCAACGCCCTAACTACTGACACATTTATCAACGCCCTGCGACGATTTTTAAGCCGCCGTGGTCCGACCAGGCTTATCCGATCCGATCGGGGCACTAACTTTGTGGGCGCCAAGTCCGAGTTAGAAAATGCTGCTGCCGAAATGGATGAAGCCCAAATTCATAGTTTTCTTCTTGGCCGCGACTGCAATTGGTTCGAATTCAAGACGAATCCTCCTTCTGCCAGTCATATAGGTGGTGTCTGGGAAAGGCAGATTCGTTCCGCCCGTAACGTCTTATGTGCGCTCCAGCACGGTTCTGGCCAACAGTTAGATGACGAATCACTTCAAACCTTCATGTGCGAGGCAGAAGCAATAGTTAATAGCAGACCACTTACGACAGATGGATTGGCGACGCCGTTCTCACCAGAGCCACTCATACCCAGCCACCTACTGACGATGAAATCAAACGTTCTCTTACCCCCGTCAGGAGATTTCAAGCTTGCGGACCTGTATTGTCGAAAGAGATGGCGCAGAGTGCAACACCTTACAAACTAATTTTGGAGCTGATGGAAGAAAGACTTCCTCCAGTCCTTGCAACAACGTCAGAAATGGAACCGTACCCGTCCTAAGGTCCAAACCAACGAAATTGTGCTGTTAAAGGACGACAACCTTCCGTGCAATCTGTGGAGCTCGCGCGCGTTGTGAAATCCGAGCAGGATGCTGATGGTTTCGTACGAAAGGTGAGGGTCACCGTAGCTGACCGTAACCTTACTAAGTCGGGCTAAAGAGTGAATACTACCTGTATCCTGGAACGACCAATCCAAAAATTGGTTCTACTTGTTCCGTGTGAGTCCAGCTGGAAGACCAGGGATCCCCACCCGGAGGAACCATCTTCGTTTGAACGGGACTTGTCATAAGATTGAGTCTTGGTTGAACATTATTTGATTGATTGACTGATTTATTAAATTGAGTAGCTCAATTAAGGGGAGCCATGTAACTGTTGTCGAGTTAAATATTAGTCCTGAGGTTAAATATTAGTGACTTTTCAGATCATATGTCAGAACCTCGTGCGTAGTTGCGTTGCGAAAGAGTTTTACAGTTGTCTTTATATTTGCGAAGTTTATTGCGTCTTTATTGCGTCTCTATTGCGTTTCTCCAGCCATTCTTAGGCGTACAGAGAGGACAATCGGTAAACATGGTTTTTGTTTTCCTTTAGTTTCATCTCATTAAATTCGTACTTCGTTTATTGTTAGTTTTTCTTGCGTTCGTCATTTTATGTTATGCAACTATTGTTCGCGGCCTTGTCCTTTCATGCCGCTTAGATTAGATTTTTGTTTTATTTTAGTTTGACGTTATCGAACACTAGTACTGGAATTATACACAATCGGAATAAATCTCATTAAAATTGTACGTCTGGTGTTTGCTGTGTTTGGTATCTGTTCTGTGATATCCTCAAACTTGCGATTATAATAATTTCGACGCCTGGGTTTAGTTACACAAATTTTTGGGTAATGATGAAGACATCTCTTGGTCACAAAGGCTGAAATTGCTCTAAGAGGTTGGACAAAAGAGAACATTGAAATTTGATGTCATAATTAAACTTTAAAATGCAAACGCTAAACGCCTCTACAGGTAGCCCTGATGGACTATAAACGGCACCAGAAGCAAGCGGAGCTTCCAAAGGTACCTGTTTTTTCTGCGTTTATTTCTTCTTCGTCAAATTACAGCGACTACAATACCAACCGTAAAACGAAAGTATAAACTTCTTTAAATTCTTGGATTCTTGGATTCTTAGTAAGATCATCATCATTGATATCATCATCATCATTATCATCATCATCATCATCATCATCATCCAGAAAAGTAACGCCATATTTTTTAAGAAGGCTTGAACGCATGCCTTGTTGGAAAAATGCTGATAAGATATTATTCCGTTTTATTGAATTTTAGCGTAATTTCAAAGAAATACCGCCAATAAAAGTGCACTGAAATCGCAGCTGGTTCAGACATGCGATTTTAAGTTGCAGCACGGCCTCGTGCGAAAAAATTGCAGTGGAAAGCATGACGAAATTTAAATAAAGTGGTATGTGTAAACGGCCCTTTACAAAGATCTATCTACTCAGTTGAAAGCAACAAAAATCGGATTAAAAGCCACCCATTATAAACGCCCAACAAGTAACAAATATATCAAAGAGCTATTAAAAACGGAAATGCAAATTCCTGTCACTGACTACCGACAATTTAAACTACTCTTATAACTTGTTAGCAAGAAAAAAAATTGCTTTTGCTGTCAAATCGCTGGGAAACAATAAATGGAAACGTTAATCTGTAAAGATATGACCTTAGTCAACGGTAATTCGACACTTCAACTCACTAGCATTATCACACAGCTGTTTTATGGCCAGATCATTATTTCACAACCTTGTAAGCAGTTGAAGGGAATGGCGTGCATTTTTTGGCCAGAAACGTTTTGTTAGCTTGGATCAACTTTTCCTAGTTTCTTGAATGCAATGTAGCATATTGTCTGTATTTTAATAGTTAAATTCCAACTCACTGGAGTAATAGGAAAGACTCATAACGACTAGATTGAAAGCAACAAACATAGTTCAACTCCCTTGACACGGTTGAACAAGTGGCGGACCTAGGATGAGGGTCCCATAGGGGACCCTCATCCCAGATCCGCCCATTTGGAATACTCAAATGTAATCAGGTAATCGAACTATGAGAAAGACGAAGTAGAAGAAAAAAATTGCCTAGACCAGAAAACCGCTTACCAGGAAGGTGCTGTCGATTGTCAATTTGCCAAATCTGTTGGCTCGATCTCTAGCCGTTTTGTGCGCTTGCGTTCCTTTGCGAAAACCACTTTGTTGGGAGGAGGATGAAACCGGACTCTATCGAACGGCTGGGAATTGAGCCTACCAAATCTGAGCAGTAATGTTCATTTTTTTTTCGTACCACACATTTGAGCGTAATGTATAAAAAACCTCGAGACTCCTTTCCGCGAATATTGATAAATTAAATGTAAAAACAAAATATCATAAGTAAAAAACAGTTTTTACCTTCTTTGCATCCATACAACTCCAGTCGCAGAGCAATAACTGAATGCCAAGTCTTGGGATGTATCTTGATGTAGCGAGCAATGATTGGTGGATCAATGATGTTACCCACTGCTGTATTGTGATCAATATTGCCCTGAAACTCCTAATTACAGGAAATTATGCGAAGAATGGCTGAATTACAATGCAAAAATATTCAATAGCATTATCATCAATGGGCTGATCTTTTTTGACGCATTACTTTCCGTTGTTTTATTGTGTAATATGCAGCAAACTCAGATATCTAATCGAATTGATCCTTCGAATACAATTTTGGTTAGATGTGATATGCAGCATTGAAACTATCAATTTGATTCGTAACGGACACGCTGTACGATAGGCTATGATGGAGATCATGCTTAAGCTCTGATGTTGCAGGATCTTTACATTTTCTGATATTTCAACCATTTCCAGATGACGTCACGAAAAACATACCTGACTGTTTTTATATGGCTCAAAAGTGGACCATCCTTGAATCCTGTACGATAGCGAGTAGCTTTTGGTCCACCAGTTGACATTGTGTCTTCCCTGGGTGGCAATTCTGGTCACCTTAGCATTCTTCCTCAGATCAATTTGTATCCATTCCCCGATGGCAGATCTTTTGGGAACCCATGCACCAAAGTAAATTCCTTCAATTTTTTTGTTTAACCTCGCTCTTTCAGCTTCAGAGTATTGACTGTATACCGAAGAAGCCGTCATGGCACTACCCGGAATCTGGCCGGATTCTAATCCAAGAGCAGAAGCACAAACGATCTTGGGAGTAGTGATACCTTAGCGAAAAAGAGCAAAAATAACACTGTGAAGTTAAGAATGTGTGTTGTGTATACATAAGCTCATTTGGTAGACACAAGTTTGTTGTGTGTATTTCCAGTTAAAGAGCTCCTGCTGGACCAGTTGTAAACAGCATAACGTTGATAGCACTTCTAGGTAAAATGTAACCAAATTACTGTATATCGTGTCACGGTCAAGACACCTCACTATTTTGCAAGTAAGTGTGTTGGGGGGGCTAAGAATCATTGATGTTGTTGGAAACAAATGATTTTCCTTGCAAATCGTTGGGGAAGGAATTTAATTGAAATGTTTCTCTGATAAACGCAAATCTTCATCAAAGGACGTTAAACTTACCAGTCTTATCACACAGCTGCTTTATTGCCTGAATGGTCTCGTCTTATAAACAATTGAAAGGAATAACATGCATTTTCTTTTTTGCCTGACGAAAATTTAGATCGGATCAACTTTTCTAAGTTTCGTCAATGTAATTTATTTCTCCGTATTCTGTGAAATTACAGTAACTATTAACTTACTAAAGTATTAGAAAAACACACAAATGGCCGGTCTTGCACGAAAGCTCTTGAATAGGATATGTGGTCTTAATACCAAAATACAAATAAATTTCCGAAATATCAGCAATGATCGACAGCCTGGCTTAAGAATCATTTCCTCTCCGACCTTAAAATTTACCATCTTTCTTCATCTATCACCTATAGGGCACTTCGAAATTGCTGATCCTAGCAGTATGCAGGACGTGTGTCACCACATGTTGAGTTTGTTCAGCAGCGGGTTATTCGTGCCCTTAAAAACGTCATATGAACTTTAAGGAATTAAAAGCTAGCGAAGCGACTGTAAATGCGCCAGATATTTGTCCCTTCCTTGAATCTCTCTCATGTGTGGTGCTAGACAGTGTGCTTATTTCGTAACTGAGTAATTTCGCCTATGAATCAAAGCACGCCAAAGTAAATTCACGTCACAAAAAAAGGAAAATATGTACCCATTTTTTCAAGGCGCATGAGCAGAAATAGTCTAGTCGAGCAAAAAATGACTTTCCCTTCTTGTTTTTTAAGTCAGAACTACTGGAAAGTGATCGGAATTGTTTACTCTTTCCATCTTACTTGTGTAGATGATTGCTATTACCTAAGAAACAATGATCAAACTGTACCTTCTCTGCATCCATAAAGTTCGGTTCGTAACGAAATGGTGTCCTTCCAAGTTTTAGGTTTGATTCGAAGATAACGAGTTGTGATGGCGTTCTTTAGAGTGTTAGCGACTACTGTGTACTGATCACTATTTCCAGGGAACACCTGCAGTCATAAACCAAACAAAGAACTAAACAAAGAAACAAAAACGAGTTTAGAGTTTATAAAGTGGCAATGTTAGATCGCCTTTTAAGTTACCTTTTTAACAGTCTTTCTTAAGCATTTTCGCAAAACGTCAAAAAAATGGTCTTAATTATGTGCTATAAAAGCAAAGTTCTTCTTAAATGTTGAACCCTTTCTTATAAACTAATTGCGATTTTGAGACGGCTAGTTGGAAGAAAATATGTTCCGTATTGGGTGGAGTCGCGATGCGAGGGAGCCCAATACGGAAAATATATTTTCTTCCAACGCCGTCAATATAATGCAGAATTGCCGTCTCAAAATCGCAATTAGTTTTGTAACACGATTCAATCGTTTTTCGGGAAAAACAAACGCAAAACTGAGAATTTCATGCAAGGATTGAAAGACAAATTCTTACAACATGTCAAGTGCTGAACACGAATCTTTGTACGCGCTATCAAATCTTTGTTTTGCAAAAAATTATCAAAATATGGACTTTCCACACCATAAATCGGTGCTTCACACAAATACATTCAAAGTAGCATCTTTATGTAGTTTTGTTAGGTTCCAGAAGTCGACAAAACAGGTAAAATAACGCAAACTCGACGACCTTTTCGTTCAAAACTTTTTCAAAAACATGATTACGTGATTAGTGCGCGCACAACGACACCTCGGCAAAAATATAAACTGTTGAAAACAAACGAAAATACGTTTTAATTCTCATCTTACCCTCTTTTTTTGATAAAATGGACTCTAAAGTTGAATATCGCTTTCCTTTAACTTTCAAACGGCAAAGTAATCTACATTTCTGGCCGCTTTTTGACGAGAACCTTTGAATTTCTGTTTTGAATAGAAGGAGCCCGACAAAAACGGCGCGAAATTTTAAACCAATCACTGGCTCGCTTTTGAGACGTCAGTACGTAGTTATATTGACGTCTCAAAAACGATCGAAAGAAACTGAGAATTGTGATACTAATCTGTATGGTTCGTACTGTTTACTGTGAACTATGTTACCTTGACTATATCATCTTCCTTGTAATCCTGAAAGAACACACCGTCGTAGCTGTAAGCAAGACTGTAGCTTTTCGTCCACCATGCTCCGTCATGCCTGCCTTGAGTGGCCACCTTTGTGACATTAGTCCAGTTACCAAAATTCACCTGAAAGTAGGGGAATTTGTCCTGCGGATTTGCCGACCAACCCCCATGCTTGCCAGCTGCTTGAAAATGTAACCTTCCATTTTCTGGTGGCGTGTAATATGGATACCGGGTGCTAGATGCACTTAAAGCAGAGTCTGGTATATTGTTATCTTGCATTCCAAGTGGTGCCTCACAGACTGGGGGCTTTGGAGTGGCAAACCCTGTTCCAAGAAAGTCAGGACGTAGGTTCGAGCGTTTAGACAGCAATTGGAAGCAATTTTTGTCCCCCTTAAATTAAAAACTAATTGCATCACATGCAAACTAGCGGCGCGACGTATTGCCTCGGTATTGCACAGGATTTTTGGAAAGAAGTACCAAAGTTACTTATGAGAACGGATCCCACAGGAAGCTTTGCTCGTAAGCACCTTTTGAGTTTGCCGTATGTTCACATCTCTTGGTCTCTTGGTCCCAAACGCCGAAACGCCGAAAGTGGGACAACAAAAGTGAAATGGCCTCCTTGAGCTATTGTCAGTGCATGAGCTGCCTGTAAAAGGTAGTTCTCACTGAGCAATGAACGGTGCGATAACACATGGTGGCAACTTTCT
>Ga0126336_10000494_pt1 | contig 16285 bp, 29 predicted proteins | sample SidCmetagenome_FD_92530 | JGI IMG/M metagenome (GOLD analysis project Ga0126336, IMG submission 92530) | Coral microbial communities from El Islote,Puerto Morelos, Mexico - Siderastrea C C metagenome | ecosystem: Host-associated > Invertebrates > Cnidaria > Coral | place: El Islote,Puerto...
AAAAAAAAAAAAAAAAAAAAAAAAAGAAGAAGAAGAAGAAGAAGAAGAAGAAGAAGAAGAAGAAGAAGTTAACCTGCGTGCAGACGTCTCCTATTTCCTTTCCTTCACGTTCCAACGAAATAGGAGAGGTCTGCGCGCAGGCTAAGAAAAAGTAGCCAGAAATTTCGCAATTAGTTAAGCTTTCACGACAAAAGAGCGGAGTAGTTTCAACATTTGTTCACGCGTTACATTCAAACAGTGTTTCACTGGTTTTTTTCCTATGTAGCGCGAGTCCCCTAAAAGTAACGATAGCCCATATTTGATGCGTGATGGCGACAAAATATTCCTCTTCACAAGGGGTGAGAAGCAAAGAAGAATCTTTCGTTTGCAGTATCTGAGACATTAAAGGAATCTGCCTTCTTATTAAACTTACAAACTGTTCCGTCTTAATTTCACTCATTTCGTTTTCCAGGTTATTGCAGTAACTTATGTATAACTGCAAGTGTTAGAGGTTTGTCAACTATTTTTCAGCTTAAGGAATAGTGTAACGGTAACCAGTATCTTGCTTCTAATATAATTACATGTAATTACAAATACGCATTTGAAGTGAACGCTTCTTAGTTACTTTATTTTTTTTTATGGACGGACTTTTCTCTTAAATGCTACTGACTGCACTTTCCTGTAATGCAACGCAACTATTTTTCCGCACTTACGGTACAAAATTCTGTTTTCAATAATGCGCTACATAGAACAATTTCCGATTCATTAAACAGAGGCCATACCATGATATAAGGTTCTTTTCGGGTTATTCCAGGAATAACCCGGGTGTACAGGTTATTAGTACAAATTGGAATTTAAGGATTCAGTGGTATAAGGGTTATTTCCAGTTGTTCCCGATCCACTAGGAGTCGGTGCTGCTCTTCCGCTCTTGTGACTCTCAAGTAAAATACATCGTTCTCTTCATTTTGTCGTGAACTTCGATATCTTTCCCTGACTGTTCCAAATCAACAGCCTCCGCGTCCCTAAAAACAGGAACAGTCCAAGTTATAGGGCGATGTTTGCTAGCACTCATGTTTGCCATTTGTCTAAATCATACAATTAAAAGTTCATCCGATAAACTAAGTGGAAAGCCTACAAAGTGCATACAAAATCATGTCACGAATCAAGTATTAAACAGCATTATTTCCAGTGCCACGTCTTAAACGTCAAAACACGAACACAGCTCCAAACAACATAATTTGCCCCGTCAACAATTGCTCAGTGAATCCAGCCAAACAAAAACTATAAGGACCATTTAAAAATAGGTTCACCTTGGCCTTTTCATACTAATTTTTTAAAAAATCATACAGCAAAGATATCACTGACGTCACTTACTAATATCAATGTGCCAATCAAAGAGCTACTGGCTGTTGAAACAGCGTTCCTTTGCTTCAGTGTTGGCACATTTGATTTAAAACAAAAAGAATGTTTGCAAACATACATCTCCCCAATACTTCTTTCTCTTTTCCTATACCTTTCCTTTTTTACTCATTTAAAATTCGCCAAGTTCAAACAGAGAAAATCATAGGCGTGATTTTATCAAAAAAACAAAAAACAAAACAAAACAAAAGAAAACAAAACAAAAAAAAAACAAACAAAAACTGTGCTACCCGGCCTTTTTTTCGATTCTTTTCTCAGAGTTTGATATCCTGTGTTTACTGTGTATATTATTTCACTCTCGTTCTTTCCTACCTTCTACTGGTCAAGTGATATCTGGCACGAAAAGCTACAAAATGAGCATAAAATGCAGGGGCTGGCATAGAAACACTCCGGGTGCACCGGGCGTACACGTGACACAGCTGATACGTGAGTTGCTGAAGCCTATCAGCAGTGAATCCATTGTCGTCGTACAACACGTGATAGTGTGTGGGTCGACTTGTTCCCTGAGGAAAATCAAGCAGAGCGTGAATACAAGTTTAAAAATTAGAACAAACCAAGAATATATCAGCGTTTAACTGTAGGACTGTGAGATGGTAGAAGAAATGCTACTTCCCACCTTGGCGAGCTGAGTAACAATGTAGATGTAGACGTACTAAGGTTTCAAGAGCTTTACTCCTTTGATATTCATAACCTGTAATTAAGGTTTCAAAATCGTGACAGAGTGTTGAATGACCCTGCTTTTACTCCTGCGCCCAACCTCAAAATTAAAAACAAAAAAACAAAAAACTAAACTTTTAGCGCGTTTATACTATCAAAATTCTTCACTGCAAATCGTACAGCAGACGTTTCTAAATCAAGCGACGCGTATACAAATCGAGCAAAGAGAGTGTACCAAGCTGTCGAGCCCGCGGACCGAAAGAGCCAGCGGATAAAGGGCACCTCAGCAAGGAACCCTGGGTTGTCTGCTCAATTTGTGAAGCCCGGTTCGATTTGCATGTCGTCTGTGTAATTTGTACATCGTGTCCTTGATTTGAGAAAGCATCGCAAACAGGCCGCTCGTTTTCAGTACAGGTTGCTGGATTTGTATACATGTCGCTTGAGTTAGAAACCTCTGCTGTATAAATGATGCTCAATTGCAATGTTAAATTTTGACGCCGCTCCATTTGTATACACGTCGCTTGATTTAGAAACGTCTGCTGTATGAATGACGCTCGATTTGCAGAGTTGAATTTGACGGTATAAACGCGCTCTATAAAACTGACGTCTCGGCCTGGTCAACTCAACTTGCTTTTTGCCCTACTCTAAAATCAAAACATTACTACATCAGAAGTGCTCAGCATATACTGCATTCGAATTTTCACAACTTAGAATTTCCTGATCCACAGATTCAAAAGTAAGAGGCACAAGACATTGTGTAGCATAGACGTGTGTTAGAGGTTCCACATGGCAGGATGTTCACAATACTTGAAGCAAGGGCATTCTCTTGTGCTGCTCCAAATCTCTGGAAAACCTGCCTAAAGAAATTAGCGGCCTCAATTCTATATTTTGTTTAAATCTTAAGACATATCTGTTTAGACGCGCTTCTTTAAATTTGTAATCTCGTTATCTTAGTTTTTACTTTTTACAATTGATTTTTACTGTGCTTGTAAATTGTGTATATATTTACGTGCCATTTTTAGTTTTAATCCTTTTCATCTTTGTAAAGCGCATTTGATCATGTTTATGTAATGGCGCTACAGAAATTATTATTATTATTATTATTATTATTATTATTATTATTATATTTTTTTACAACACAACGGGATAGTACTGCTCAGTGGCTTTCATTTCAAGAATAGCCACACTACAGACTCAAATTATCACAAGCTAGGAATTTACCCACAGTCCGGCTAAAAATACAGACGTTTATTACAAAAATTGCCGAACCCTGATTCTCAAACCTGGCTGGCTTCCACATCATCGCTACGATCACTGAAGCTGGTACTCGTAGCGATCACCGGCATACTAGTTTGTATTTTATCGTATTTTTATTTTCATTGTACATAGTTTTCATTCTCGCACATATTTATCTAAAAGATTCCTTCTCTCTCAACCCAGTTTATTAACTACAAGACCCCACAAGATTTTAGCTTTTAATTCTTATCGCCTATGAATAAAGGTTGATTGATTGATTGATTGATTGATTGAAGTAGTACCCTGGGCTACACATCTGATTGGTCGAGAAAGGAAAAAAGGCAGCCATGTTGGATTTTTCTGGCTTCTGATTGGTCGAGAGCCAAAATCGGAAATAAAAAACCTGAAATGACGTCAACATTTTTTGCCCAAATATGGGGAGCTGTCAATCAAAATAAAAATCTGTCAATCATAATGAAAAGTTACGTATGTTAGCCCCGGGTAAAACCGGAAGTGAAAAAAATCAAGACACTTAGATACAAGCGGGAGCATGTGCCTGGACCCGAGTGGTCAGCGCATCCCATGAGAAAAGTTCAAAGTCCAAATAGTCATGTACAGGTGGCAGCGTGGCGCTTGGGTCCGAGTGGTCAGCAGCGTCCCATGAGAAAAGTTCAAAGTCCAACTTGGACAGCGTGGTTTACAAAAAACTCAAACAGGTGTTCATGCGTGGAATCACTTGACTTTTGGTGTGACCAAGAAAGTATATTGTTTTTCTGTTAGGTTCATACGGGTCCTTGAGTTCTCCCCAGAGTACTTCTTGTGATCCAAATTCATCGTGACAAATACCATACCAAAGGCGATTGTCTTTCCATACATTTTTTACTCGGTCCACAAAATGTACGTCTTCTTTCCACAATTCGGGATACACGACATCAAGTACTGTGATGGGAATTACTTGTCGACAGTGAGGACAAGAGATGGTGTGACGCACCTTTTTCCATTGGCTGACACATTGCGCATGACATGGTTGGTGACAGCAAGCTAATACGGATTGACTTGTCACGCGTTCCAAACAAATCACGCACTCCATGTTATCATTCGAAAGGATCGTAGAGAGGATTGGTTAACAGTTGGAATTCTGTGTAGGTGATGACATGTTTGTTGCAGAGTTGACGCAGTTCTTGGTGGGTGGCCTCGTGAGAGACTTTGAAGCGTATATTCTTGAGTTGTTTTTCCAAATCTTCAAGGAGCACTCTCAGAGGTTCGATGACTTCTTTAGCCGGTTCAGTGATTTTGGGTTCTTGATCTTCCATCTGCTTTGTTTGGAGTGAAGAATGAAATAGGAAGGCTGAGTTGCTCGGTTTTATAGAGAAAAAAGGGTCACGTGCCATAGGTAGGATAACCAATGACAAGTAGGTCACGTGAAAAAATAAAAATTAAAAAGGGTGGGGTACCCCCCTCCCCCCCTCCCCCTCTTGATTTGTCCCATCATCCTTAGCGATCCTCTCAGTATAAAACCCTGGATGCGCCACAGAGCTTCACTCCTAGCTTTGAGTTGGTGTTGTGTGGACTTTTATCGGTGTGTGGGGAAAAAATGGAAGAAGAAAAAGAAGAAAAAATCCCTTGTGTAGCCTGGGCAACTACATGAATGTGAATGGAGAGGAGGCAGTGGGAAGAAGAGTGTGGGAGGAGACGAGACGACAAGACTCCAGAGAATGGCCAACAGGGGAGAAGAGGCGTGGCACCCAAGAGGACTTCCCAGGAATCGTGCTGGTGCCCATGCGTTTACACACTTTTATTGGGGCACCATGGTCGATCAGGAAAATGCGTTTCGCCATCGCCGACAGAAGCGAGTCCTGGGCAAGATGCTCGCCAAGGTCCTCATCCCTGTTATTTATAAGAACAGAGTGTGGTGTCTTGAGGAGAGTTTGTGGCCCATCAGTTTTGCAGAGTTTGTGGGACTTAACGAGCAGTTGGCTACCAAGTTTCCCAAAATTCACTCAGGCCGCAAATGGCAAGCCATTATTAATTATTACGAGGAAATCAGACAAGAACTGGAGGCGTTGGAATGAACATTGAACACTTTTTTAATTTAAAAAAAAATCAAAGTATTGTGAGTCAAGGCTTCTGTGAGTCAAGAGAAAAAAATTTTACAATGGCGTAAATAAAGTGATGTGAAACATTTGAATTTTAAAAATTAAACACTTAAAATTAAAAGTTACTTTAAAAAAATTAAAGTTACTTTTTCAACAAACTCGGTGTCCGTGTCCATATCTTGCCACGCTGCATTAGCGCTTTGCAAACGTTCTTCTCTTTGTTGTTTTTTCATGCCACTATAAGCAGCTTTTCTTAAAGTTTGACTCAAACGTAACGTAGATTTCATCTCTCGACGAAGTTTCTGAAAACGGGAATGTCTCTTTAACACGTCCTCTTCTGACGTAAGCGGTTCCTTTTGAATCCAATGAACTTACCCATGCATGATGGGATAATAGACTTGAGTCTGTTCACAAAAGTTAACGCGTTTCATGATGGGTTTTTTACAAGTGAAAGTTTTCCAGTTCTACTCTTAATTGTTCAATGTTCTCAGGCAAACAGAAGGTACGGTTGAATAACGCTTTAATTTCCTCTCGGGTTTTGTTGTCAAGATCTCGGGAACCAACCACAGCACTGCTTTGATGAAGAGTGGGGGGTTTGAGACTCCAGGGTAAAAACTTGCTCCCAGCTACCAGACAGGCAGACTCGTCGTTGACGTAGTAGTGATGTTCAGGCCGGTACCAAGTTTGACTGGGAATGTCAAACAGGTAGACTTCTTTGCCTTGATCCAAAGCCAATTGCACGGCCCACCCTGTTCCCCCTTTGACTCGCATAGCATCCTTTTCCAATCTGCCAAAGGCATAGAGGGTATGAGCCTTTTTAGCGATTTGGTAATTGCGTTGCAACAACTGAAGCGTGTAGAAATGACTGGGAACACATTTATTTAGTTTTTGAGCAGCCTGGTAAAGATGAGGATTGGCTAGGATTTTCACTTCTACCGTGGCAGGACTGACATAATTGGCTCGTGGATGATTGGGGGGTACAATGACTTCCACTTGCATGCCAAAATGTTTGGCCATTTCTTCCGCCAATTCATCGGTACCTTTGGCCCCACCCGTGTAAATCACGTGACCATTTCCAATGTTGAGTTGAATCTCTTCTTCCACGTCTTGGGCTCCAATCATGTCGATGTCTGGGTCTGGGAACATTCGTCGGGAAAAATGTAACCTGTATTGGGTTCCACAATTTCAAGAATGTCTGCTTTGCTTAAGCCTAAAGCCAAACTGAGCTCAATGAGGTGGTGATGTCGGCACTGTTGGAAAGTGAATCCGGCAGCAAACCTCAATTGACACGTTCGAGAAGATAATTGTCGTCCGAGGCAAAGTCTTCACGCTTGAGATTCTTGTGGTATTCCATAGGATGGAATGATGAAAAAAGTGAATGAGGGGCTTTCTTAAATAGGTAAAAGGGGAATGAAAGGGAACCAATGGAAAAAGATTTGACCTTATATGGACATCACGTGATGGGAAAAAGAACCAATCCAAAGTCGTGAGGACCTGACCAATGGTAGGTATTTTGACCTTATATGGTCATAAATTGATCCCAAATCTGCCCAAACACCCCGAAAAAAGAACCTGGCCTATCAGAGGCACTTTGACCTTATATGGTTATCACGTGATCAGGGTATGAACCAATGAGAAAAAGGTTTAAAGTGTATAAAAAGCTTGTGAAAAATTCCCACTTCAACCAGGATGTCCACCTCATGGGAATATGGCGATGTCTCTCCAGCTTGTTATCCAAATCCTGGTCGCAAGAGAAATCTGGTTCTGCCAAAAGCTCTAACCCTGCCGGGAAGAAAAAGAAGGCGAAGGAGGAGAATGAAACCCTGGTGATTCAAAATATGACCCTGGTGGGATTGAAGAAAAATGAGGTGACCTGTTTGGGTGAAATGCCTAGTGACGATGATCCTACACCAGTAGTGGAAATGATGAAAAAAGAGTGCCACCATTACATCCCAAACCCAATCAACCCACATGGCTGTGAGGACGTGGTGGAAGTGGTACAAGAAGGTGTGTCTTACCCTCAAGCCAATGAGAAAGAAACCCAGGAAGCAGGGCAAGAGTTGATGAACGAATTGAATGGCATGGTGGACCAAGCCACACAAACGTATCCTCCTCCTCCTCCACCCGAGGATGACAGTGAAGGGTTTAAAAGAATGGTGAGAATGGCTACCATCTTTCAAAGCCCAGCCTTTCAAAACCCTTGACTCCGTGCCCGTGCGGTGGACTACATGGTTTGCCCTTGCCATGAGGTTCGTTTGGAGGAGCGCAAGTCCCAAAAGGGGTGGGAATATGTCAAATGTCCCATGCACCCTTGTTTGCTGTTTTGTGCTAAAGAGAAAGCCCTTGACTATATAAGAGAGGTGTAGCGTCAACCTCATCCAGACGTTTGCGACATGTGGAGCTGTTTGTTGTGCTTTTGCCATGAACCCGCCACACTTCAACAGAGCCAGTCCCAAGACAACCCCAGTCGGTTGTTTCTGACGTGTTCCAAGAAAAAGTGCAACTTCTGTCGGTGGGCCGACAAACCTTTGGGCCAAAAGTACTGGAAATGGTTTCACGAAAACTCACCAAAAAAGACAGAACTTCCTTTACCTACCCGTGATGCTGACGGATATCCCAAGCGTGGGTATGACATCCCAGGTCCACCACCCAGAGTGAGACGCCAAGAGGATGTGCAGCGAGAACGTCCCCTGACCGACTACGAAAACCAATTGTTGCGAGAAATCCAGGAACTCAAAGAGTCGTCAAGAGGTTCTAGTGGCCCCAGCAGGACCGCCACCCAAGTACAGTGACAGGGTACAGAACTGGCAAAAAGGCCTAGAAACTGTAGCTTATGATTACTGTACTGGCTTACCCAGTGACGGTTTGTTTTGAACATTTTCTTTGTAAGAAGAAAAGAAAGGAAAAGAAACTCTTTTTTAAAAAAATAAAAGCAGGTCCGCAAAAAGAGAATTATCGACCAGGGAGCCGGTACTTTTTTCAAATACGCACTCTCTTTTAATCTTATTTGACTTGTAAAAAAAATTCTATAAAGAGTGTTGTCATGAAAATTAAAAGTTCATTTTAAAGTTTGAAAACCATGAAGTCTGTTCTTATGCGTTATGGGTGGGACTGCTTATGGTATGTCGTTCAATGAAAGTGTCATCAATCCCTTTGTGTTTTTTTATATGATCACCAAAAAGGAGAGAAAGTTCCCATTCCTAGTGAAATTCGTCCCGAGGACACGTATCCCTTGAAGGTATTTGAAAAAACCCACATGGAAATCAATGTGTATCGATGGGTTGTGTTTGTGTTGTGGTTGAAACCACACCCGAATGCCTTGTGATGGTATCGAATCATTCAAAAGGCGCACCCTCATAGTGTACCCACCATACAAACCTTGTGCAATTGCTGTCAGAAGGTATGGCACCTAGAAAGACAAAAAGAAAGACAACCTCCCTCTCAGAACAGTGGCTCTCCCGTTACCACGATCCCAGAGCTGAAGGCAGTTTAGGCGGCGTGCAACATTTTGCTCGTGTTCATAAGATTCCCCTGAAGAAAGCTCAACGTGATTGGAACGGGATTTGGCGTATACGTTGCATAAACCTCGAGGTCGTCGTTTTACCACTCTCCCGGTGATTGTGGGGGGATTGGATGATCAATGGGTAGCGGATTTGGTGGAAGTGCAACCCTTGGCCAAGTACAATCGAGGTATCCGTTATTTGCTGATGGTTTTGGATGTATTGTGCAAATACGCATGGGTGCAACCTTTGAAAGCCAAAACCGGGGTGGCCTTGGTCAAGGCCTTTGACAAGATTCTGAAACAAGGACGTAAACCCAACCGTTTGCAAACGGATCGAGACACAGAATTTTACAATCGCACATTTCAACACTGGGTCAAGGATCATGGGATTGATCATTTTTCCACCGAGGGGGATGCTAAAGCTGCCGTGGTGGTATGGTTTAACCGTACGTTGAAAGAACGACTGTACCGTTATTTTATGTCGGCCAATACATTGCATTTTGACGACAAGTTACCCCAGTTGGTAGAAGGATACAACGCAATGTGTCATCTTAGTACTGATATGGCACCCCAGGATGTGACGTGGAATGACGAAGAAGCCGTGTGGAAACATCTCTACGAAAAACGGTTGAAAGAAAAATGTCCCCAACCCAAATTCAAGGTGGGCGACCGTGTATGTTTCAACAAGATTCATCGTACCTTTGAAAAAGGGTATTTACCCGGTTGGACCGAAGAAGTGTTTGTTGTGCATCGTGTGGTGTCTGGCGTCATGCTCACCTATAAGATTCATGAGTGGGATGATACCCCGGTGAAAGGCACGTTTTACAAAGCTGATTTACAAAAAGTCCACGTGCCTGACGATGTCTTGTTTGGTATAGAAAAGGTACTTAAGCGTCAAAAAGACCATGTGTTGGTCAAGTGGAAAGGTTGGCCTGACAAGTATAATAGTTGGATTGCTAATCGAGACGTGACTTTGTTGAAAAAGAAGAAGAAAACATGACGTTTGTACCCACCTCGTTGTCATCGTTTTACGTGACGTTAATGAGTCACGCTAGTACCCGCGAGTTTCCTCACAACCGTTCCCATCTTTTCAAAAACCGTTTGCCTAAACCCATTCGATTTGTGGGACGAGGATGGCGAGCGGGGATGGTCAGTTTGTCATTGCCTACCATTCCAGTGGTAGGGGAACAATCTGTCAAAGAAAAGGATCCCCTGCTTTACGTGAGATGGCACGAACGTATGTATGACCAAGATGAAGACGGTGATGAATATTGGTGGCATAAGCCTCAAGAATTGACGGTTTTGGGTCAAGACATGAAAGAGAGTTTGTTGTCCTCCAGTGGATCCCAATTTTTTTGAAAAACTGATTCCTCGCTACGATCAAGAAGGAGCCAATCGAACCAAACCCAAAAACATATGGGCTGAGAACGATGGGACCAAGTTATACCCTGCCTTTGAATGGACCTCCCAAGGAAACTTGTTGTTGAACACAGTCAATGTGGATTACCAAAGACAAGTGGTACGCGTGTCATGGGGTCAAACCTTGGCATTGAAGATGGGATGGATCAAAGAACCCTCCCCTGGCACGTTTCGATTGGGACCTAACTTATGGCAAGAATTTCACTTGGATACCACTCCCACCCCGTCGGATGTACCGGAACGAGAAGTTTCATCCCTCCCCGGAGTTTGCCCCCACTCGTCCCTTGCACGTGTATTGCAATAAGGGAACCAGCAGCATGGTGGGTAATTGCGTGATGGATCTCTTGAGAGAAATCAAGTACCACAGTCAAGAAACCACTCACTTTGAACCCATCCACATTCATCATTTACTGGTGCCAAATGAATTGCTGGAAATCATCGAAACACAGATGGTGGAAGTCAATGGGGATCTCGCTCAATTTGGAGAAGGTCACACCATCCTGACCCTACACTTTAAAAGGGAGGTTGTGTGAAAAGAAGAAAGAAGACAGGATGTCGTTCTACGTGACGTTACCCAGTCACACCAACCTGGTTTAAGATTCGTTTACCTCATCCTTTACGTTTACCCGGTGGTCAATAGCAAGTAGGGTTGAGTGCCATTTCTTTACCGGATGCTCGCGTCAATTTGTACGACATGGTGAAGAAAGATGGGTACATTTTGTCGACTTCCTGGGACCAAACCACACCCAAACAGGGTGGTGGAATGCAAAGCGAAATAGGAACCACTCGAACCATCATCAATGACATCAAAGATTTGGATTGGGTGGTGGATGGAGTGAGTTTCATGAAAGCTACCATTGCACACATCGAGCAACAACGCAAGGAAACGGCCGTTCAAGGAGGACATTTTACCAATGAGCAGGGCACACACACCTACGTTAAGTTTCGTTGGGAAGGGGAAGATCTGATCATTGACAATACGAATGTTTGTCATTGCGATCTGGACACCCCAGCTATTGTCATCTACACCAAGTTAGCTCTCAAGATGGGATGGTTGCATAAAATCAGCTGTGGTTTGATTTTAGGACCCAACTTACAACAAGAATTCATGGGAGATCAAATACCCGACATGAAAAATAAGTGATTGGACAATTTGAACGACGATCAGAGCAACCTGGTCTTTTGGACGGTTCGTTCTTTTTTACTGGATTATTTACAACTGAGCATGAGTTTTAGTTGGCGTTTCACCAACTTGAATGTGGCGTTTCGTTCGGTGGTGGGAGAACCCATGCGATCTCTACACGTGTACTCAGACGTGGCAGGCAGTAGCATTGTGGGAAATCGCGTGACCGATTTGTTGCGAGAAGTCAAGTACAAGAGGGAAGGACGAGGAGCCATCTACTTTGAACTGTTGCACATACAATACATGTCTCTTCGCAACGAAGTCATCGAAATCATTCAAACGCAAGTGGCAGAAACCAATGGAGACCTGGTCAAGTTTGGAGAAGGGAACACCATTGTCACGTTGCACTTCAAAAAGACATAAAAAGAAGAACAAATGAGTTAAAAGACAATCATGCCTCAGAAAAGAAGAAGACGACAAAGAAAAACTAAACGACGGCAACGTAAAAAACAATTGGGTGAAGGGGTAGGAGCAGTGGTAGCCGGGATTCCTAAGGCCGCTTGGAAAATCACCAAAGGGTTGGAAACGTTGGCCAAAAAGAATGCTCAAAAGAGTCATTTAAAATGCATGCCGGAAATCAAAAGTGGGAAACAAAAACGGTATGCCGGGGAATCCTTCAATTGCAGTATCATGTGAGTTGTCGTGTATAAAAAGAGAGACGAGTTTCGTGAAGAAAGAAAAGTGATCATTGGTGACGAGTGTAGAAGAAGAAAAACATGCTAGGTGGTAGTTTGACGCGATTTCGTCCTGACGAGTACTAAGATCAAGATGCGAAAGGCATGTTGGCCTTTCCCATCATCGATTTTACACCACCGTTACCCAAATGCTGCGTGCAAGAATACTACTGTCAGTTTTTCTATCAACCCGTGGGTGCGCAATGCTACGTGGATGGATGTCATCGTCCCTTAATGTCTAAAAGTTATTGGGTGGAAAAGGATAAAAAGGTGAATCCTCACAGCCCCCCTCTCATGTATTTGGCACCATGGCCCCCATCAGAAAAAGAAGAAAAAGAGGAAGAAGAAAACGTTGTGGTCACGTGAATGTGGGAGGAAGCATTTTTCCCCTCTTGGCTTCGATCAATAAAAAGAAAAAACAAAAAGGAAGTGGATGGTGGGAAGATTTTAAACGAAATACCCGTCAAGGCTATAAAGAGACTCGCGACCTGATCAACCAAAACAAAGCACTTCAATCAGTATTTGTTGAACCGATGAGATCACTAAGGAGAACACGAAGGAAACAACAACGACGTTCTCGTCAAAAAGGAGGTTTTTTTAAATGTGTTGACCCCTGCTTTAGTGGGGTTGGGTAAAGCTGTGGCTCTGGAGACAGACAAACGTATTAAAGGCTTCATCAACAAAGCCCAACAACGTCATCGTCGTCGTCGTCGTGGTCATCGGTGAAAACACACAATGAAGCGAACGCAAAGAAAGAGAAGAAGAACAAGAAAACGTCGTAGTCATGTGAATGTGGGTGGAAGCATTCTTTCTTTACTAAAAGGTGCTGCCAAACTTGGAGTCAACTTGGGCAAGTGTAAACACTACAAAAGAATGGGAACCTTGGGTGTAGGAGGTGCTGTTTCTAATTTTAGACGAAGACCTTGGGCGGTATGAAGCGGCTTCGAAGTCAATTACCGTTTTTACACGGTGTTAAAAGAAGCCAATCGTTTCAAACGTCAAGAACTTTTACAACATGCTAATGCGGATCAAGTCAATGGCGTCAGTGAACTGGTATTGAACCTGTTAAAAACCAATATTCCCGTGACACCCCTATCATGGCACAGCTTCGACCCTATAAAAAGGTGCTACGCAACCTGTGTCATAGTCAACGTTCGGTGAAAAAACGTCGTCAGTGGTTGGTCTCACAAAAAGGTCGAGGTTTGTGGCAAGGACTCCGCAACGTGTTATGTCAATATGCTCGACAACAACAACAGTGCTAAACCTGGATACGTGGGTCAACCTTTTACAAGACACCAATCGAGAACGAGACGAGTGGAAAGAAACATGTCATTATTGGAAGCATAAATATCACATGTTGTATCGGGAGTATATGCATATCTTATCCAGTTTTCTTTGTGAGAGGTGTCGTAACCTGGAGGATGGAGAACTTTGTGCCGAGTGTAGCAACACCCCATGGAAGAGGTGTACATGATTCCTCAAAAGGATTTGGATCAACTCATTCAATATTACAAAGGAGAGTTAACGGAAAGTGCTCTACTCAACAAAGCGGCTACGTTGGCGGCTAAAAAACATGTCTTGTTAGCGGATCCCCAACTCCCATCAGCCATCAACAATGCCCAAACCAAACCTCTGAGCCAAGAATTAACCAAGTTAACCAAATGCATACGTCAGTTTCCTGGGGGTGCAGGTGTTGTTGCACCTGGTGGACCTCCGGGAGAGGAAGGAGAGGAGGAAGAAGTGGATTTGGTGACGGGTCCTGTGGAACAGCAGTTGAAGCGCATGATAAAAGGCAGTCCGTCCACCCCCAAACCACAAATCACTCCTTTAGGACTTGTTAACAAAGGCAGAGCGTCCACCAGTGAAATTCCCATCAAGAAAGGGACTCCCTTCCACCAGTTGAGAAGACGATGTCAGTACTCGTTTAGAAGCCATTCGAGAACGGCGCAAGACCCTTGAAAAAGGTTAGTCTCTAGTCCTTGGGGAAAAGGCAAAGACAAAGGTAAAGGTCCTGCTCGAGAAGTGGAACGGTTAAAACCCTTGCCCAGTTGGGAAGATTGGGCACAAGGAAAAAAGTTGAGAAGTCGATTGGATTACGACAGTGACTGAAAATGAAGACCCCTTCCAAGAAAAAACCTGCCCCCAGGAGGAGGAAGGGAATCCAAAGAAAGAGAACCCAACGTGGATGGGGTGTGGACATTCAAAAATGGTTGGCTAAAACCAGCATTGAATTTCATTGGCCTGGTTATCAGTACATGGGACATGGGACTCATCCAGCCAAACGACTCAAACGTGGAGATCCCGGCATCAATCGATTGGACAAGATTGCCAAAAAACACGATATTGATTACAGTCATGCCCAGAATCTACAAGACAAGTGGAAAGCTGATACCAAGATGATCAAAGCCATTGACCGTTTACCCGGCAAGAAAAACATGACGGAACATGCCGTCAAAAAAATCATGCAAGCCAAGAAACGTTTGAAACATCGCTCTCCATAGTTTCCAATGGGAATGGTTCATCTAATTCGGCGGTTAAGTCATCGAGCCAATCGCTTGCATCCATGTCCCACACGTGATGATTGATACTTTCGATTTGACCAGAATCGAGGTTCAACATACTGAGTTCTGGTTCATTCATGGTCTCCTGGAACGACCAGAAACGAAATGGTGTCCAGAAACGACAAGTCTTCCACATCGAGCGATTGGCAAAAGGATTCCAAGTACATGACAACCGGGGTACGCAGGTCCGCAGAAGGTACAGGATCCCGAGGGTGGTGGTGATTTCAAACAATCAGTCAGAGTGACCCTGAGTTGTTTAGGTCCTAAGGCTTTGAGTTTCTCTCGGGTTGTTTTTCGTTGACGGTGAAAAGAGTTCATTTGTTGTTGAAATGTCATTCCAAATGTTTTGTCTCTCTTTTCTTGATACTTCATCATAAACTCCGCAGCTTTTTTCCTTTGTTGTCGATGCCCACGCAACTTTTCTGCATTTTTCTCTCGATATTCCTTCAGTTGAATTAATCGACCCTCTCGGTGTTTCTCGTAATATTGTCGATGATCCCCTCGTTTTTGTTCTCAATGTTTCTCCCGATATTGTTTTTGATACACGAGACTTTTTTCCCTGTTGGCTTCGTAATATTTTCTCCGTGCCTCACAAACTTTTTGTCGATTGTTCTCACGGTATCTTTTTTTGGTCTCCGCAATTCTCTCCGGGTACTTTTCTCGGTACTTGGCTTTCGCTTTCTTTTGTCGGGCATTCTGGTTGTCAAGGCTTTGCATCATCTTTTCTAGTTTGTCTTCTTCTTCCATTTCTTTTTTTTTATTTTCTCGACAGCGGTGGTGGGGTAATAGGTCTCTTGAACTCGTACCTCCAATAACAACAACAAAAGTTTAGTCCATCAATGAACCAGTCGCACATTAGTTGTGGATAATGACTGGGCGACCACTGTTCTCGTACCAACTCCTCTCTTTGGGCTTGAGCAGTAAATTTCTCTTGGTCGCAGTGGTGCAACTTTTCACCAAACTCTTCCAAACTCGAATCTTTCAAAAATTTTAAGTCCTTCTTCACTTTTTTCAAAATCTCATCGACTCTTGCTTCTCCTCTCTTCAGTTTCAGCTTGTCCACAGTAGGATTCGTGATGACATGAAAAGCACCCAAACTTTCGATCTTTTTTATAGTCTCTATTCTTCTTTCCCCGAAAAGATTTGTGGGTAAAAAAATATATAGGGGGGTACCCCCACTCCTTTCAAGTTTTTTTTTGGGATCACATGGCTCGTTTGTCATTGGTGGTTCAACACCCCACACCCTACGACTTGTCCTATCCCTACCCTTTGATGTTCTTTAAAAATGGGTGCCCACACAAAGTTTTTTATCATTTCTCGCTGGACCCTCACAAGGTCATCAAACGAAGAAGAAGAAGAACAAGAGGCAGGCCCTAGCGGGGTTTCCCGTGAGGCCTTGCGCACGGTGTTGGTTACCACGCGCGTAACATTTCGAGTGACATAAGAAAAATCTGATTTCTCACTTCAGATAAATTCACACATTAAATAAAAGTTGTGAAAAGTAGTATTTAGTTAAGGTGCATCCCATAGATAAAGTTATCTTCCATATAGCTCACGGG
>Ga0126336_10000495_pt1 | contig 16280 bp, 3 predicted proteins | sample SidCmetagenome_FD_92530 | JGI IMG/M metagenome (GOLD analysis project Ga0126336, IMG submission 92530) | Coral microbial communities from El Islote,Puerto Morelos, Mexico - Siderastrea C C metagenome | ecosystem: Host-associated > Invertebrates > Cnidaria > Coral | place: El Islote,Puerto...
ATGAGGTGGGAATTACGTGATGATTTCCAAACGGTGGCCATCTTGGTTCCGCCATCTTGGATTTCTTGATTTTTCCCAAACCTCAGGAAACCACCAAAACTGTTGGCTGAAAAGTAATTTGAATCAATGATCTTTGAATGAAAAGGTTACCGCCATGAATTTAAAATTTTTTCAGTAAAAACAGGAAAATTCAAAATTCTGAAAAAACATTGCTCGTAACTGAACGGATGTGACTGCCATGGCCTGACTTCCATCAAATTTTTTGAAGAATGGTATGGCTTACCAAATAATTCTTGGATACATTTTAGGAAAAGTTACAACGTTTGGTGGCATTTGCTCGTATATTACAAAAAGTTGTTTACGTTCAAAGTCAGCAGGGGCACTTACACAACTATAATCCCGGTCCACCACAGGCTCAATAAAGTAAAGAAAGAAGTTTTTTTATATGAAAACATACACTATGCTGAACAAGCTTTGTTCTTATTTTTGTAGGGACAGAAACTGAAGTGAAGCAGAATCACGGTTCTTTTCGGTGCAATGTTAGCCCTCCCAGACTTGCTGTTAAGCTTTTAAAGCCAGGTGATATTTCTGTAACCACCAAACTTTGGAACGATGCTGAGCTACCAATTGATATCTTGTTACTTACAGTCGAGAATTGTGAGTTTTTAAGCTGTTTGCTCTATCTGGATAACCATTTTAAAAGTTACTGCAAAGACATTGGTTTTGTGTACTTTGGATCCATGGGCGGTGACGACCAGGAGAAGCTGAAGATTGCGTTAATAAAATATCATAAAGGTTCTGAAGTTCCAGGCGGCTCACTAACTGCTGTAAAGAATGCAGTCAGGGTTCTCCGTCCCAAGGCTGTCTTTTCTGTCGGCTCCTGTATTGGTTTAAAGTGCGAGAAAACAAAGCTTGGCGATGTAGTTGTATCTTCCAAGTTAACAACATCTGTCTTCAAAACTCCTGTGAGCAAACAAATTGGCAACATCATTACAAATGTAGATGATGGATGGAAAGCTCCTTTAGAAGACCCAGATGCGCTTGATGTGCGAGTACACTGTGGAGATGTTCTGAGCCAGCCTCAGGTATCAAAACTTGGATGGCGACATGAAGACATAATCCAGCATTATCCTGAAGCAATTGCAGTTGAAACGGAAGGCGAAGGTAAGGAATAAGAGTTATTTACCTGTGTGCTTTTCTAAAACATGATAATGTTTATGTGTCTAGGCTAATCTTCCTAGTGTGGTTCGAAACCTGTTGAAGACTAGCTAGCTGGAATGGAAGCCTGCTCATTACCCAGAGTCCTTAGGCTTCTTGGTCAGCGGGTTGTCGCCGGGAGATACTCTGGGGTAATGGAATTGTTACTGCAGGAATCCTGTGGTTAACGGATCTAAGTTTTGTTAGTGGACAGCCCAGGAACAATCAAAAAATCAAAAAATCAAATTTTTTCCATTACCCCAGAGTCTCTCCCGGCGACCACCCGCTGACCAAGAAGCCTGAGGACACTGGGTACGAGATTGAAGCCTTCTTCACTTTGTAGTCTTGGATTTTCTTGGATTCTGTAGTAGCAGTTTTTCTAATTAGTTCAGCTTTCTGTATACTCACTTCCTCAAACAATTTATCTGGATAGACAGACGGACGAATTTTTTTTCGATTTTTTTATTATTTCCTTTCACTTCACATTACAATATCAACATTAATTACTTGTAGTACATGCACTGACAAACAAAACTAAAGGTTAATTAATTACATATACAACAACAAAAAAACATAAAACATAAGCTGTTAAAGTATTTATAAGAAAAGAGAGAAAGGCCAATATGGAAAAATTGACAATGCAAAAATGCAAAACAAAATATGTATATTTAAATATTGTGTATATTATGTATTGAGCGGCAAAATGGTGTTGATCAAGTAATGTATTGGAAAGAGGGATTAAGAAAGAATTGAAATAAATGCATCCCATTTAACATAATGCTTTGAAAGAACATCATTTTTCCTAGCAAGATAAAGTTTAACTTGTAGGTAGCTTTCAATTTAGCCTTAAAAACGTCAAGTGATGGTTCCTTTTTATCTAATTTGCACCTATTAACAAACGGACGAACGTTTCCTTATCTAGAAATGTTAGTTATGTTGAGGGTGATTGGGGGCCTTATGTTCGGGAGGACTTCATTTCGGAGAGGGGACGCTCATTCTGGGTATTTTACAGTAGTTTACTTTTCATCACCTGTGAAGATTCACTTAGCTGCCTGCCTTTCCAATAAAGGACTCGATCGTATTTTTTGAACATTCAGTTTAGATTTGAAATTATTTTATTGCCCTTATCTCAGTAGACTGGAATCATTTTAGGGCGTTTGATTACTGGTTATCCTTTTTCGTATTTCAGGTGTCTTTGCAGCAGCCCATGACGATAAAATGGAATGGGTGATAGTGAAAGGCGTGGCTGGTTATGGAGATCTCAGTCAGTCTTCAAACGAAGATTGGATGTCTTTTGCGAGTTCCATGGCGGCTTCCCTTGTAGCACACATTTTATGTGACCCTGTCGTTTTCCAAGGATGGCCGCACTATCATCAAGGTAGGTCGCTTGGCAGTGCAGGCCCACAAATGATCCCAAGGCCTACCATGCAAGCAGAGTCGCTTCGATCTTTCCTAGATAAGGCGCGAAAGAGGAAGGCGCAAATACTAGCAAAGCCTTCTTTCAAACAATTAATAATCATTCTTGAAAAACAACGTATCGTGGTATTGAATTTGCAATGGACCCCAAGCTGAAGATGTCAAGTGCACGCTTGTAGCCCAACAACATTAAATGATTTTCAAAGCAGTCATCATGGTTGTCATCACAACGTAGAATATTAGCTTGCAATGCGACGCCCCTGCCGACGCCAATTTAGAAAGTACAAGTTTGGGGACTATCTGTCCAAATTTCTTCACAACGTACACCCGAAACACGCTAAAACGTGGGTAGGGACCTTCAAACTACTGCCTCCCCTTCAATAAAAGTGGCATTGACAAGAAAATAAACTGGATTGTATAACTTTTATCAGGTGCTATCTAAATTTCCTGAGTCCATACCAGACCATACCTTTCAGTCCACCGTTTGGCTAGATAACCATTTCCGTTCCGGGCATCACTTGCCGTCAACTTTGGGGTTCATTTACGGCCCTGGGGCCCGTCCCGTATACTTTTTGGGCCCGCAGCTATATTTTTAGAACGGCTATATTTTTAGGCTATATTTCTATATATTTATAGAACGTTGGCGGAGTTTTCAGCCCGATTTGCTTAATCAGCATAGTATTTTATAACTCAGCTTTCAAAACCAACAAAAGTTTAGTCTTTAATGTAAACATTGCGCGCACAACTTTCCGGGCCCGAAAAGTTACCGGGACTTTCGAGAAACGGGCCCCAGTACACCCCTCGAAAGTTTTGATTGCAACAGGCTGCTTAATCTGAAGGCAACGAAGGTCGCTAGTTTTGAAAATGAAAGAGCGTGCTGTAGACCAAAGGTTTAGAGCAACAAAATATCAATATTATTCTTAATTATTGCGATTTAATCTGTTAATATTCCATCCTTAGACAAGATCAGAGATGAACTCGAACAAGTGAAAACTGACATCGGAAGCATTAGTGAGAAGATAGACAATTTGGCAATCCCTGAAGAAGAATTGAGAGATGAAGGTCAGTATTGGAAATTTCTTTAAAAAAGTAGAAAAGAAAAAAAAAGTTCACAGTATTTACCAAGAGAATGCAAAAGTGAAATTCTGTGCGAGTCAAGGTTGATTTAGGACTAATGAAAATACAATTCGTTTGTTGGTAATCTTCAGTATACCCGAGAGTTTGAGGCAAATGTTGTTGGTACCCGGAGCCCTCAAAATCGCCCTTTCGTCGAGTCGAAATTAGCCAGTTTTGGGAAGTCTGCTGCCGACCGCGTATTCATCCAAAAAATTTAACTTTAATACATACGTCATGTTACTTTAGAAATATGGTGGAAAAAGTTCAAATTATCGACACTTGTTTAAACGAGAGTCTCAAACTGGCCAATGTTAACGTTATCAGCAGGAAGCAGGTCAAGTGGTAAGACAAAAACATTCGTTTCACAAAATTCTGACTTATTCTGATAATCTTAGGTATTTTTCTAAAGAGATACAGTTGCAATAATTTTGGAGAAATCCGTTTTGCGGCAACAACTGTAATGAGACCTAGTGTGACAACGAGCGTACAAATTTTGACTTCTATGTCTTGTTCACTGGTGAAAATGGGCAAACACTATAACTAAAAGGATAAAAATTAAAATCATAACTTGAAAGTTGTCCAGCTCTACTTCTAGGGCTGTTTTTTAACAGTTAACCGGCTGCAAATTTTACGGTTCTGCAACGGATTCCAGTAATTTCGTAGTCTTCTTTCAAACGCTTGCAGGCGGCGATCTCGTGAGCAAAAAGCCTGAAGAACTCCATCCACCTTATGTTGCGTAAAGAGAGTGACTAAATTCATTGTAACAATCTTCTGGCCAAGGAAACGCCAGTGACAAGTAAAAGAACGAAGACAAATCCAGGAAATGACACCCGAAAAATACTACGCCGTCCATCTTGTTTCAAGCGTATTACTGCTGACCGCAACAACACATTTCTTTCCTGATCGCGGCGGAAATGACACCAGAAATGTAAATCGGAAATCACTAACTTGCAAATGACCAGTAATTCGATTGCCTTGCAAACCACTTCAATGAAATAATTCACAATCAGAGTATAGTTTTGATTGTGTTACTATAAGAAATAATCCGCTCTACAGGTACAGACAGGTACTAAAGGTCAAGTTGGAAATCCGTAGACATACAGCAGAATATGTTGATATAACTGACATTTTTTAATCTGTCTTAGGCAAGCGTGAGATAATCCTGTGATTGCAGAAGTTAAAAGTTAATAGCGTTAACCATTTTGTGCAAGACAAAACAACCGTTTGCATTTTGAAAGGTTGGATTTTTAAAATATCCCTCGAGTTCCTTTTTTCGGGTACCACACAGCTGCTTAGACCTTCTTATTTCATTGGATCTTTTATCTCGCAGCTCTGTTGTCAGGGATAGGCGTCAATGCTGCTGTCAGGTTTGTTTATCCCTGGTTTATTGTTTTCTCAGCCAATCCCGTGTGGTGTTCTAAGAGCTACTTAAGCTCGAACAACCACTTTCCTTGAATTCGATCTTCTGGTAACGAAGGATCTCTGAAACTAAAAGGTGGCTTGTTTGTGGAACAAGCGACTTCTATCATGATCACCCACAAGGGTGAACAAACCTGAAGAAACACCAGATACTACATATCAGCCTCGCTCAAATCCTAAGAAAAATGTAGTTCTTAGTTTTTATGAGAGACACCAGGAAGTACTTACACTGCCCGAAAATTCCGTTTTTTTGTAATAATTCTTAAATTTGACGTCAGCGTTGTTATTACCGGTATACTGCAACCTATACATGCTTTGCGCGGTTTCATATCACCCGTTTTGTATTGGCCCCTTTTGCTGTGGTTTAACAGCAAAAGGCGATTTTATTACAGTTTTGAAATTCTGCATGGAGGTGAGAACGGAACACATACGATGTGAAAGTTTCCGTTGGGGATCTCCAAACGCAGCTTTTTTGTGTCTACAAAAAGCCCTTTTCTCCCATCTTATCAAAATCGTTATCAAATTGCCGTGAAATTATCCAAAAATCGCTAGTTCATTATAAAGAGGAGTTAAACTCTCACTTAAGGCACACCTATAGGGACAAGTGCGGCGAACTTGCACCTATCCCAAGTCTCGGAAACATGTCCCTTTGTGTAAACTACCCATTTCTCAGTGATTATCTCAGAAACCAAACCAGAATACTGAGCAACAAAACCAAATGTACAGCTAGTCGAAGCTTGGTATGTACAATTTGCGTCAAATGAAAAAAGACAGACTGACCGAAAAGTGCTGTAATCGACGATTATTTTACACTTTTGTACCCTTGAAGACTACCAAACAAGCGCAATATTATGATCACACTCCACAGTCTGCGTAGCATTTCCAGGAAAGAAGGAAAACAGGAACACGCAGCTTTTCAAGGATGCTTTGGTCAACGGTTTGGTTGCCAAGACAATAAACCGCTGGCCAAGTGTCCCAAAGTTTCAGACCACACCTTTCTTACACCCCCCTCCCCCCCCGCTAAACAAACCCCCTAAACTCCTAGAAAACCGCCGCCCCAACAAACGTTCGACTCAGGAATGATAATTAAATTAAACCTGTATCAAATTCAAACACACACACAAAAGCAACAAAACAAAATACTAAGACGCTGGCAAAGATGGGGACGCATAGGTTCATACTGCGTCAAAATATACATAGTTTCCCTACCGTGCAATCAGACTTGTTGTTTTATCGTATTTGGCTCTTATTTTTTTGCTGATTAGGTCCTTTACTACAGGATCTGGTCCTTTTATTTTCTTACGGTGGTGGGTGGTCCATGCGAAGCTACTTGTTTTCAATTGGATTGATTGATCGATCGATTGATCGCATCCCTTCAATCAACCAATCAATCAATCAATCAATCAACCAATCATTGATTCATGCAGTCATTTAGCGGGTCAATCTGTCAGTCAGTCAAACAATCAATTTTAATTAAAAGCAACCAATGAAACAATCAATCAGTAAGTCAATCAATCCGTCAATCGCACAGTCAGTCATTCAATGAAAAAAGGAGCCATTCAATCAGCGCAAACGCCTTAGCGGCCGAGAGCGATGAGAGGTGACTACAATCGCAGGCTTATCTCACGTTTGCCTAAGACAGATTTAAAAAATGCCAGGGATATCAAGGTCACTTACAAGCATATTCTGCTGTATGTCTAGGAATTTCCAACTTTGAGTAGTAATTGTAATAGTTTAGTTTGCTTGGGCTCCTTTTGATAACAGAGTCAGTTTTGACTCTGACTGGATCAGCCTGGCATAACGAAAGAAAGCTGTATGTATGAGTTGACCTTTAGTAGCTATGTGTACCTGCAGAGATTATTTCTTATCGTAATTCTCGTGAGACGCAAAACAATCAGAACTGTATTTCGATTGTGAATTATTTTAATGAAGTGGTTTGCAAGGCAATCGAATTACTGGTCACTTGCAATTAGTGATTTCCGGTTTACATTTCCGCTACGATCAGGAAGGAAATGTGTTGTTGCGGTCAGCGGTAATGCACTTAAAACAAGGTGGACGGCATATGTATTTTTCGGGTGCCATTTCCTGGATTTGTCTTCGTTCTTTTACTTGTCACTGGCGTTTCCCTAGCCAGAAGATTGTTACAATGAACTTAGTCACTCTCTTCACTCAACTTAATGGAGTTCTTCAGGCTTTTGGCTTGCGAGATCGCCGCATGTAAGCGAACGAAAAAAGACTACGAAATTGATTGAATCCGTTGTAGAACCGTAAAATTTGCAGCCGGTTAGCTGTTGAAAAACAGCCCCACATGTAAAGCGGGGCAACTTTCAAGGTATGATTTTAATTTTTGCCCTTTTAATTATAGTGTTCGCCCATTTTCATCCGTGAACAAGACAAAGAAGTCAAAATTTGTACGCTCGTTGTCACACTAGGTCTCATTACAGTTGTTGCCGAATAACGGATTTCTCCATAATTGTTGCAACTGTATCTCTTCACATGTTAGAGATCCACGAAATATTATTTTGTAGTCTAAGGACGCTATCCGAGTACTCTTTAGAAAAATACCTAAGATTATCACAGTAAGTCAGAATTTTGTGTAACGTTTGTTTTTGCCTTACCACTTGACCCGCTTCTTGCTGATACCGTTAACATTGGCCAGTTTGAGACTCTCTCGTTTAAGCAAGTCTCGATAATTTAAACTTTTTCCACCATTTGACGTATGTATTACTGGTACAAAAGTTAGATTTTTTGGATAAATATACGGTCGGCAGCAGACTTCCCAAAATTGGCTAATTTCGACTCGACGAAAGGGCGATTTTGAGGGCTTCGGTTGTTAACAACATTTGCCTCAAAATCTTGGGTATTCGGAAGATAAACAACAAAAGAAATGTATTTTCATTAATCCTATACTAACGTTGTCTCGCACAGAAAGTTTGAAGGAAATCGAAAATGTAATCAAAATTGAGTGGTCGATTCTTACGCCGACAGCCACTTAAGGCAATGTTATCGCAGTATAGGGTCTATAGCTTACTTTAATTGTTGTGTTTTGTCATCCTTGCAGCTAAAACGGTCAATTTCGTGAATTTGAAAATATTTGCTGCGGCCGTTGCTTTTTGACATGTCTCCTTGAATGTATGTATACAGGGAGACAAGAACAGTAGCGGCCAAAAGTCTTATTGTTGTCATCTCCCACAGGGAAACTTTGTCGCTACTTTGCTTTTGCCGAAGTTTCTAACTTCCTGAGAGTGGCGTCATCGGAAATTTTAAATCTCCCTCGTGCATTATCGATGAATTAGCTAGTCATTGTTTTCGCTCCTCTCAACAATGTTCCCCTTTTCTTGATACGTCTTGTCGCGTGGTTCGGACGAAGCTCAGACTGAAAATATTATTCGTTTGTCTGATATTTGTTGCAACTGTTTTTCTTTCAGGCACTTTTAACCCAGCTGAATTTATTGACGGTTTTCGCCAGCTCTACAACACCCGTGAAGGATGGCTTGCACCTTTTCCTTGGTGCGAACATTTTCGATTCCACCTTGATAGCATTTTCACCAGGCTAAAAATCGTTAGCAGGAAGAAAGAAAGAGGAAGAAAGACTGGTGAAATTGCTAACCTGTTCGATATCTTCAAGCCCCACGAGGAATGCCGACAGCCGAGAACAGTGTTAATTGAAGCAAAACCTGGAATGGGAAAGACTACCTACTGCCAAAAACTTGCTTACGACTGGGCCACTAAAACTCACGTGGAAAAAAGTTCTTTTCCCGAATTCAATGTGGTGTTGTTCCTTAAATGTCGTGATATCGAGTCTGACCTTTGGGAAGCCATTAATGATCAACTTCTTCCTCGAGATATTCAAGAAAAAGAGAAAGATGAATTTTTCAAGTTTATTCGCCACAATCAGTCTAACGTTTTAATGGTGCTTGACGGATTGGATGAGCTACCTACCGGTAAATTGCAAGTGTTCAAAGAGATTCTTCAGGGAAGAATACTTCCAAGATGTCACTTAGTTGTTACAGCGCGGGAAGAAGCGGCAATAAAAGTACGAGAATGCTGCGACACCCTGCTGGAGATTGAAGGATTTACTAAAAAAGATGCCCGAAAGTTTATAACCAAGTACTTCAAAACCATGGAGGATTTGGCGGAAAAGCTCCTGGAGGAGTTGGATGAAAACGCCGACTTGGTAGACTTGGCAGCAAATCCTTTGAACGCGGCACTTCTCTGTCTTCTTTGTGATGACCTCAAAGGTGTCTTCCCAGAAAGCAAAACTCGCCTCTACCTAGAAATAGTGGAGTGTGTCCTGAGAAGATACAGAAAAAAGAAGGGATTACCAGAAACCGATGAAGACCTCATCGAAGTATATGGAGCTCAATTAAAACATCTTGGCTCGATAGCGTTAAACGGTTTACTCGAGGACAGTATGTACTTCGAGGACAGACAGCTTCAAAATCTTGCAAGCGACTTACCCGGGTTCGGCTTTTTGTCAGTGCAAACTGGAACAAGCAAACGTAGACCAAGTATATATTATGGGTTTCTCCACAAGAGCTTTCAAGAGCTGTTCGCGGCATTTTGTCTCTGTTGTCGGCTTCTCGATGGCGAAATTAGCCCCAAGAGTTTACTCGCCGACACGAGATATTTCGATGAGCTGAAACAGGTACTTTTGTTTACATGCGGCATACTAGCAGCACAGTGTGAAGAAACAACGGTGGCCCTCATCAAGATGATAACGAGTGAAGTCAACAAAGGAGACGATGAGGATTTTGCTACTGCATTGTACTGTATTAACGAGTGCAAGAGAGAACAGAGTAATCTGCACATAAAATTGGCGCATGTTCTAGGTTCACTTCTTCAACTTCAAAGTATTAATTTAAAAGGGAGATTACAAAATGCTAATGACGCTGTTGCTGCTGTACTGGCTGAAGCAATGAAAACAAATTCAACACTAACTAAGCTGAATTTGCGTTTTGCGTTCATTGGTAACACTGATGTTTGCACTGATGTTGGCACTAATGCCCTAGCTGAAGCATTGAAAACCAATACAACTCTCCCAGTGTCAGATTTGACGGGGAATTATGAAATTGGTGACCTTTGTGCTGCTGCACTAGCTGACGCAATTCAAACAAATTCAACGCTTTCGGTGTTGAATTTGTCTTCGAATGAAATTGGTCGCGTTGGTGCTGCTGTGCTGGCTGTAGCAATTCAAACAAATTCAACGCTTACAAAGTTGAATTTGTCTCAGAATGAAATTGGTCACGCTGGTGCTGCTGCACTGGCTAAGGCAATTGAGAAAAATTCGACGCTTACAGTGTTGAATTTGTCTTCGAATGAAATTGGTAACACTGGGGCTGCTGTACTGGCTAAAGCACTTCAAACAAATTCAACGCTCACAAGGTTGAATTTGTCTTTAAATGAAATTCATTACGCTGGTGCTGCTGCACTGGCTGCGGCACTTCAAACAAATTCAACGATAACAGAGATGAATTTATCTTATAATGAGCTCGGTAACGCTGGTACTGCTGCAGTGGCTGAAGCAATTCAGATGAATTCAACGCTTAGGGTGTTGTATTTGGATCGGAATTATATTGATTACGCTGGCGCTGCTGCACTGGCTAAAGCAATTCAAGTGAATTCAACGCTTACAGAGTTACATTTGGCTGGGAACTCATTTGGTCACGCTGGTGTTGCCGCATTAACTGTAGCAAATCAGACAAATTCAACGTCTGCCATGTTGGAATCGTGTTTGAATCGACTTGCAGATGTCGCACGAGATGAGGCAATGAAAACCAGTTCAATGACCACATTTAGATGGCATGTTTATACGCCTGATAATTATGATGATGACGAACAAGACGGCGACGGCGACGACGACGACGACGACGACGATGATGACGATGATGATGACTGGTGATGAAAGAGAGAGAGAGACAGAGAGAGCAGAGACTTAGGCGATGGTTTATTGTTACGAAAGTTCCATAATGATCCAAGCCAACTGCGCACTCGTAAAACGTCATCTCTCATTAACGCTCGCTTTAGTTTGATCCTTGTTCAACGCTTTTAATGCGCCATTTCTCGGCCGAAGAAAATAATACATTTTCCCAATTTGTAAATGAGCTGCGTTTCATGCGAACATCGACGAGGTTTGAACACTGTTTCTGACTAAATGGAGGAAAAATGACTCCCGGGCAGAGTACATTTTAGGGAGAATAATGTATGCAAATATTAGTCATGAGTTGGAAAATCCAGAATTTACCGTGGAACGTCTTTTTGTTATGCAATTGCTCTGGTTTTGATAGATATCATTAGTCAAAATCTACGGGAAAAAGTACGTACACACTATATATCCAGAATATACGTTATTTCTCCAATACTTGTACATTAAAATTGTTTTAACACTAATTTTTTATAGACATTTCGAAGTTATAGTAATAGTGTAACAATATGGGAAATCAGGCTGTAGTCAAGCTACTTAGTGTTTGGATAGAGTGCATTTTAAGGAGAATTAATGCACCTTTATAGTTTACCAGCAATACATGTAAATATGACATAAGTCATACGCTGGAAAAGAGACCGTACAACGTTTTTTTTAATAAATGGAAATGATAGATATCATTAATGGAAGTGTTACAAAATACAAAGTGCTTTGTAAGGACACTACTGGCGCCTCATTGATGAGAAAATGTTTATAGATATTTTGTACGCATAATAATAATGTAGTATATTGTGGGGGATGGGGGATTTTTTATGGTGTTGGCTTAATTTTCTGTTTCAGTCAATAGTTTCTGGTGTTTTGCACTTGTTATATTGTTATTATAAGTACAGTAGAACCCGGTAACTCGAACACGGATAACTCGAACTGCCCCGCTAAATCGAACTACGTCCCATTTCCCTTGGAATTGACCTCACTTTTCAGTCATTTTTACGCGGTTAACTCTAACTCGGATAACTCGAATTCCCCGCTAACTCGAACTAAATTTCGTTTCCCTTGATCAAAATCCCATTAGCTCTTCTCGTCGTGTAATCGGACTTAAACGCTTAAACTAACACTGATTACAACGCGTTAAAAGAAACACCAAAATAAACGTTTTTTCGGTTCACACGTAGCTCTTATCTTATTTAATTAACTGTGTAACGTTGCGTGAAAACGCTAACGGTAAATCTTTTGTTCTTTAAATATGTTTAACAAACTTCAAGGTCTTGCAGTTAGACTCCACACTTTGAGATGCTCATCTTGAAACTGGAGTAACAGTGCAAGGGCAGATCCTTTGCGCTGTCGTAAATATTCCTTTGCTTGATATCAAATAGTGAAATGATGCGGTCAACAGAAAGCGCGCACTTATACTGAAATACACAATACCTATGTCAATGACCAATCAGGAATAAAGGTTGGTCGCAAACAAAAGCGGCAAGTCTAGGCAGGTCTATTGTGTAAAATGACGCTTATTAGTATTCAGGGAATCCAAAGTGCCTTTTCACTCATGAATTTTAATTAGGGAATCCAATTTTACAATGAAGGAATCCAATTTTATAGTAAGGGAATCCAGCGGAATCTAAGGGGATCCCAAAACGGGGCTTATCTTTCAACATACTATACTACTGATGTCTGTAAATTACCGAATACATAAGATCGTGTAACGATACCCCGTTCAAGACAAAACCCTCCAAAAACCATACCCTATCGGGCCGCACGTCCCCATTAAGGCCATATAAGGGAGTACCCCCCGCACTTGCTATACGTATATTAAAAAAACTAAAAATGGTGGTGCTCGTGAACTAATTCACGCAGTATCCTGAAGCAAGCATGAATGGTAGTTTGGAAGAATTCGTTCGATAAAACTTTATGAGAAAGTAGTTAAAACTTCTGAAAGAAGTTAACACTTCCACCGTATCATCCTTTCAAAATTATGGTAATTTACAAACAACTATTCCCGATTAACGCAGTTAAAAAATTTGGACAAAAACAATTTTTTTACCCGCCGCTCAAACCTCCCGCAAACAATCCCGCCAGCTACGCAGGTTAATCCATCCATCCATCCATCGCACGCGTTTTTGAGAGGTTCATTTACGAACAATTACATAGCTATTTGGATAATTGCAATCTTATATGCACGCAACAGTCCGGATTTAGACCTTTACGCTCAACTGTAGCAGCCTTACAAGATCTTACTAATGACTGGTTTGTAGATATTGACAGAAAAATGTAAATGAAGTTATTTTCCTTGATATTTGCCTTTGATACGGTCAACCATGAGATTCTACTGAACAACTTGGAATATTTTGGTTTTGATTATACAGCTATAGCCTTTTTTCATTCATATCTCTCAAATCGTAAACAACAATGCAAGGTTAATGGGGCTTCTCCTGAGTTACTGGACATATCTTGTAGACTACCACAAGGAACAATTTTAGGCCCCCTCCTGTTTCTAATGTACATAGATGATTTGCCTACCTGCCTGAAATCCTGCACCGCAAGACGTTATGCAAATGACACAAGGCTAACGATATCTTGTGCTCAATTTCATGGCATTGAAGGGTTAATGAGCACTGACGTTAGGCTTGTGTTAACGTGGCTAATTGTGAACAAGCTATCATTGAACGTATTGAAATCCGAATTTACTATTGATTTGTCTGTGAAGGGAATTTCTTTAAGTAGAGTTGAACACACCAAATGTCTTGGTGTTCACATAGACGAAAATCGTACATGGGCTGAACATGTCAGCAACCTAGCAAAACATAGACACGCAGTACGTACAGAGCCAATGACGTTTTGTTCCGCAATAAGGTGAAATTTAAGAGGACAACCTATGGATTTCACACCACTGCAGTGCGGACTGTGCGGTCCCCCCCCCGCTCCCTAACAACTTGTGGTTAATGTAACATGTCTTCGCCAGGCAGGGAATCAACAGATTCAGTTATAATAAAACAGGGTAACGAGCAGCGTGACTACGTGACAGTCAATTATAGGGTGACATTAAAATTACGTGTGAAGGAATATATAGCTCTTAGTTTCTCTTTTCTTCATAGACAACATGTCCTACCACGTCTGTTTCTTGCAATTTTGATGTATTCAAGTCCTGACAGGCGTGAAAAAACTTGCAAAATTCAATAGGTCGCCATTACAACGCTTTGTCACATAGCTGTTGTTGTTCATCTTGCGTTCAGTTTGAGATGTTTTGAGCGTTGCGTTACATTCCAAAGGTTCAAATTACAAGCAGATGTCAGCTATGCAAATTTGTTCAACTACGCTTTGAACGATGACTAACCCCGATGTAAGGTTTGGTATCTTGAAGATTTTACTCTAATTCCTTGATCACCACTGTAACTTGATATTTAAATCTTAGTTTCATTCAAGTTTTTCAGCTTTAGGAATAGCTACTGGATAGGAACAAGCTTCCGCAAAATCCGATTTTTCTTTGAAAATAGTTCCTTGTTTACGCACGCGAAAATGACACTGCAAACTTTAAATTCGCTGTTAGCTAGAGATCTTTTCACTACTGTTATTAACTTGGGCTTTAACTATATATTCTCTTCACTGGTTTGTTTTAATTAGAGAGTTAACGTTCATTTCATTAAATATCTTAAAATACATCCGATCGTTACTTGCGATAGTGAAAATGTTTTCAGGCGGGTAATCGGCCGAAAATTAGGTAGTTCCGATTTTTCTTTTGTTACTTCGCATTGCAAGTTATTTAAAAAGTGTTTCTGGTTCGCAGCAAATTACACTGTTCGTTGCGGCCGCGACATTCATACTTAAATCTCAAATTGACGAATCTGCCTTGTGTATGTCTGATGTGTTTGCTGCTGTGGAAATTTGAGCCACGGCTAAGTAAACGCTGGACTACAAAGCGAATAAAATCCTGCCAGACCTGAAGCACACAAAACAGCGCATTCGAAGCGACATTAAACAAGAAAGCCCAATGGGCATCTTAACCGGCCGTTGTGACCCTCCCCACCCCTAGGTGGGCGATTCTGTATTTATACGAACCGGCGTGACGAAAAGTGTGATTGTGTGACACAGTATTTTGACTATAGCGTTACTGGATGATGTAATGTTTAAACTATGATGGCTCAGCTTATCTTTCTCATCACTTTTATTTATGCTGAAAAACGCAAATTCACTCAAACGTTGAATGTCGGTATATATTTGCCTACAGCTGAGGATGCTTACAAAAGGAAAACGAAATATTTACTGTTATGCCTAGACGGTGAATGCGAACAGTGAACATAGCAGTAGAATCAAAATATAACACTTGATAAACACGAGCTCGAGCAGATCGTCAGAGTCTGGGGGACGTTAAGGCATATCTCATGACGTGATGTTTAAATCCCGTTTACTAACCCGGGAATCCCCATGCAAAGTAAACAAGTTGACTCGGAATGCCTACGTACCAGACCTACAAAATTACCTCAAACCCAACCAACACCACACGCAAACCACACGCATCGCTTGATAATATTCAGTTATTTTGTAACTTAAAGCCTTGTAACAGCTACCTTATTAATTGATCTTCTTATTAATGACCGATTCCTTCGTCTTTATGCAATTAAAATCAGCTTCTCGCGTCAAATAAACACTCATTTCTCTCCCTTCTCAAGAACTATGATGTATCGATGGTGCAATCCACCAATTGCATCATCATACTAGTGCCAATCCCTTCTCTTCGTAAGCCACCGTTCCTTACCGCGCTAATAACCTGCAAACACAGCTGTCGGTTCTCTCCTCTGTGAAGTACAGGTTACCCAATGAGAAAACTTACAATCCACTTCGGAAACCGTTCCCCCATAAAACGCCAAGGGAAACTGCCTCTCACGCAGCACAATATTACACCGCTGCTATACAAAACGCAACTTTCAAAGCAAATCACATTCACAGAAGCGTGATATACTCCTCACATTCACAAATCCTTCCACTCCCACATTTTTACCTCTTTCAAAATGTCAATCCCCATAACAAAACTCCTGCGCTAAAAAAATTTCACCATAACCACTAACTAGATCAGACAACACAGCCAATTTCGCATTTAATCCTATTAGCTGCTTTAGTCAGTTGCGCAAGCGTTATAGAAGACGAATACAGAAACCCCAAGCTTAACAACCCTTCGCCGTTCATATATTAAATACTGTAAATTAAAAGACAAGTA
>Ga0126336_10000496_pt1 | contig 16277 bp, 13 predicted proteins | sample SidCmetagenome_FD_92530 | JGI IMG/M metagenome (GOLD analysis project Ga0126336, IMG submission 92530) | Coral microbial communities from El Islote,Puerto Morelos, Mexico - Siderastrea C C metagenome | ecosystem: Host-associated > Invertebrates > Cnidaria > Coral | place: El Islote,Puerto...
CAAACCTAACATTACTATGCCTACGGTGTTGCGTGACTCGGGTGAACTGATCCAATGTTTAGAGAAAGTTGAGCTACCCGCAAATTGCTTTCTTGTTACGGCGGATGTGTCATCACTCTATCCCAACATTGACACAAAGAAAGCAATTATTGTTCTTGACCTCTTGCTTAGAGAGGGCAAGGTAGTGCAAACGCCTCTCCTTGTTCAGTTAGCTCGGTTAATCTTTGAGAATAATTTCCTTAAATCAGAATTTAGTAGCGATATATACCATCAAACGTTTGGTATTGCCATGGGTACTCCCTTCGCGGTTACAGCCACAAACGCGTTCATGTATTATCACGAAAGGGATATTACTGCATTGTATTCTCGCAATTTAACCCTTTACAAGCGTTTTATCGATGATGTTTTTGTCATCTGGGAAGGCCCTCAGGATACCCTCCTAGAATTTCTCGGTGCCATTAATACTAAGGATGAACGCATTAAGATAACTCATGAGATTAGCGATTCTAAGATCTCCTTTCTAGACTTGCTACTTTTTAAAGATCCTGCCAACAATACGTTGCAATACTCTACCTTTCAGAAACCGCTTAATAAGTATTTATACCCCGCTAGTAACAAATAGCTCGACTTTTCGCTCATTCAATGAGACACGTCAACTATTCTGGAAGCGCTTGCGCCTTCGGGGTTATCCAGTTAGGTTTTTACTACCCGTTTTTAGGGAGATAAACTATAGCAACAGGAGTAAATGGTTCTCTAAGCCTAGGCGGTTATCTATACATACGACAGTGGTGTTCAAATCCACGTATAATTGCAGTCATGTTGGAATCAAAAAAGTTATTCTTAAGCATTTACTGAACCTTAGTTCTATTGTTAGTTATAAATCTACCAATACGTTAGCACATCTATCTAAGTAAACGTTTTTTTGGGATTTAACGTTAAACTCGTGAGCCCCAAAATTAAACGTTGCACATCCGCAGGATTTTAGTCATATCCTGTACGCAAATCTGTAGGTGTTTTTTGCTGTTCGCACCCTAGTTGGAACGCGATTTGTACTCCATAGCATAGGTATAAGATAAGTTCCTTTATGTATCTTGTTCAAACTCCCTGATGAAGTCTGTATGATCAGACGAAACCGGTCGGAGAAAATAAAGCAAGTTGACAAGATCTGTTGCTGTGTGCTGCTCACTAGTATTATTTTTTTAATATTTTAAAAATTAAAAATTGTTTAAGAACTGAATTTTGCCGCTAACTTTGAGCCGATCGTTGAAAAGTGGTTGTTCAAAATTTCAGCTATCTTTCTAGGCTAGGAGATAACGCCCTCTGATTCAATACATGACAAAGGAGAAGAATGTTTGCGAGAAGTGACTTTGTTAAGCGTTTTCCAAAGTTCAGCAAAGTTGCCACTGTTCCTTTGAATGAGGTTTCTAAAATAATTTGCTTTGCTTTCCCTGAATTGTTTGTTTACAGACGATTTGAGTTTCTTAAATTTTTTCCACAGGGAAGGAGAATTTGATCTTACTGCTTTGCGATAGTAATCACGTTCGCATATGGCCATGGAGAGGTTGGACGTTAACCAAGGAGCACACGATCCTTTAACTCATTGTTTCTTTATTGGTGCATGACAGTCAGTGACGTCAGTAAACAAAGTAGACCAAGCAGAAATAGCAGAATCAAGGTCTGGAATCTCATCGATGAAATGCCAATTAACTTCGCCAAGCTCATTAACAAAAGTATCTTTGCAATAACGTTTATAGGATCTGAACTCAACAATCCTTGAGGGAGCTTTCTTCACACCACCTTTAATAACGCAGAAAATGATTGAATGGTCACTGATCGGCAGGTGAATAACACCACTATCAACAATCTTGTGACTATTTTTGACGAACAACAGATCAATTAGAGTTGATGAGCTCTCAGCCACCCTAGTTGGTTCAACAATAAGCTGCTCCAGGTGATAGATATTTGCAAGTCTAACAAGCTTTTGCTTCGAGTTCAACTGAGTTGAAAAGCGACCATCTTGAAAATTTACATTGAAGTCTCCGAGTAGAACAAATTCAGCATTGGTAGGGATAGACGACAAGGCAGAATCCAAATTGAGAATAAACTCATCATTCAAAGGGCCAGGGGGTCTGTAGACTGACAAAATAAATAGCTTCTTGCAATTCACATGGTTAACCTCATGGACATCAATAATCATAATTTATCAACAACTGGTCATAGGGTATCCAGTCATCTCACCACTAGGAAGACTCCCCACCACAAGTCACCTCGCTACCAGGTGAGGTCATCTCGCCACCACGAACCCGCCACCAGTTGACGTCATCTCGCCACCAAACATGAAATACACTAAAATAAAATTTCGAGCAAGTACCATGTGATTTGGAACTTCTGATTTAGGCTAATTTGCTTTTAGACAGTTTACAGTCTCCGTTTGACAGCCGAGATCTTATGCTTTGATCGAACCGCCGCCATCTTGCTTTTTTATGTTGAGCGCAGCCTGAGGACCATGCCAAAGGTACCGGTTTTATATTGGTGGAAGATGGCGGCCGTTCGCGTTCAATTGTATATATCAAATGAAATAAAATACCGTTTGAGGAAAACAGAGTCACGCCATGCTAGATGATTGTCTTGATAAGAAGAATGCTTATCAAAATAGTGAGACCGGTTTCGGAAATCTGAGTGGTTTCCTTCTTCAGTTGCTTTGGTGCTCAAGTGAGTGTGAGCTGGTGTGGCCAAAAATGTAAAAGGTATGAACTGTTGAAGTTTATGCCGACTACTCATCACGAGCTGCTCAAATGCAAGCACACGACAATAATATCATTACGAAAAAAGTCACAAGTTGATAACAAGTTTTCTTTTTATGATTAAAAAAAATGTTCATTAACAAGATTCTGCCTGTTACGTTTCTGTTGAAATTTGCATTTCATGTTTGGTGGCAAGTAAACCTCACCTCGTGGTGAGGTGACTTGTGGTGGCGAGATGGTTGGTGACGAGTCTTCCTGGTGGGGAGATGACTGTAAACCGGTCATAGCTTTGAATCCTGTTGGAAATTCTTCGCTTTTTCTTGAGTCCCTCTCACTTATTGAAAAATGTTACTTCTCAATACTTATTGTCATTCAAGCCCTACAAAAAATTACTCTACACAGTAACCATTTACTTCCCGTGCCCCCAATGTGGACCATAAACATTGTTTATTTTCTTTCAAGAATTATAGTAATTACTAGTTAGAGAGAAAAGGGTTATCCTAGTGAATTTCCTTTCCTATATCACTTCATAAAAATCCATGTATCCCACCCCACACCCATCCCCTGTCACGCAGAAATCTGTTTTCTTACGAGGCATGATTAGAATGTAATTTCATTTCAACAAGGACTAAAGCAGCTCACTCACTCCCTCACTTGAGTTCACTTGAAATACCTATTATGACAATAGCCGACAATAAGTCGAGCAACCCGCTTAAAATGTGCCAGGAGCCACAGTTCAAGAAACGCAGAAAATCGAGCCTGATCGTAGTGAGCAATTTGCAAAAGTAAAGTTTTCAATTTCCAATTTGAGTTTGAGAGCGACCAAACGGTTTGCAGTGTGATTCAATGAAACCTATAAACAAACATGCGGGACATTTATGAATTAATCATCTTCAAGGAACATGAAATACACAGAAATAAACAATCAACTTTACCTTCGTCAGTACACCACTCCATGTGCAACAGATAGGCCCGTGCCCATAGCTTGTCAGCAGCTGATACAGAATACCGGGAGGGCGTCTTGGGTACATTTAGTCGATTCGGAAGGTATGTGTTCGATTTGGAAGGTATCCAATCGATTCTAATATGTAAGATTTGGTATTCTGCAGTTAAGCCAATCGATTTAATGTGTTTGATTTGTAAGGTATCCAATCGATTTAATGTGTTCGATTTGAAAGGTATCCAACCAATTTAATGTGTTCGATTTGAAAGGTATCCAATCGATTTATTGGCAGGTACAAGTTGGTTTAATGTGATCGATTTAATATGCTCCATTCAAAAGGTATCAAATCGATTGAACGGAACACGGCGCTCAATTTAGAAGGGGTTGGTGTTTGAATAGGAGCTCTAGTGCCCAATTTGTAATGTTGAATTTTGACAGTATAAACGGGCCATATGCCTCATCATTGTTTTTAGTTCAAATCGATGCGTGATCACCTTCTCAAACAAGTGAGAGCGAAACATGAATTCCTCGTCGTCGAATGTGCTAGGCACGGGTCTCACCTGGAGAAATTCTCCAACAACAATAACCTGTTTTGAGCCAAAAGGCCTGTCCCAATCTTCTTCATCTGCCAGCTCATGATGGATGGCATTGACAATCTCAAATAACCGTTTGCTGGACATTCCTGCCTCATCCCAAATTATTGTGTCAGCTGATCGTATCCTTTCCACTGAGTGAGGCATGGAAATCGGGTAGCTTCCCTAGAAGAAAGAATTGAACGCGTTTGGTTTTCAGAAACGAATAAAGGCGTGTATTAATAAATGTATTACTTAGAAAAGCTTCCTGTCTCTTGTTCTGTGAATCTTCATTCATGAAATTTCGAAAATAGTAATCCGGCCCAAACAAACAGAAATCCTCTGTTGTGGATTGATTTCATGCGCAAGACATGTGAAAGCTCTAGCATAAATTTTCAAGATTTTGAGTTTTGAGATTGTATTTGTGGCTAATTCTTAATTGACAACTGGTGTATTTTATTCAAAAGTTAGAAATTTTAACTATTGTTAATCAACTGAGTGTTGTTTTTTCGAGCCTATAGATTATCGTTTCGTACAGCACATGGGGTTGTTTATTACCAACTGCTAATTTAGTGAAGTGATAAAAAAACACGTGGACGTTAATGGCAATGAATGAATGGGGATCAGGTGAAATCAATGTGCTTTCTCCACTTATTTATTATCTATGTACAACAGTTGTACACGTGGATAGAACATCATTATTTCTTTCAACTATCACTTCTTTACAGCCACTGTAGATGGCATGGATGAACTAAAGAGGTTTCTCTCCTCTTCTGTGCGGAACCAGCAGATGTGATGGGAAGGCCCAAAGCAGCCAAGTATAAAGCACAAAGGCAAGAGTGGATGGCTCCTGGTTATTACCTGCAACCCCCCCCCCCCGTCCCCCACAAAGCATAGGGTATAGACAGAAATATTCTGATGCCAAAGAATAATATTTTTCCTTCTAGCATCACCAATGTAATGCAGAGCTGGCCTCTTGAGATCTCAACTAGTTTTGCGACTTGTGGTTGTGGTTGACTCGTTGGTTGTGAAGTGCTTTGAACAGAGTTAGAGTTCAGCTGGATATAGAAAAAAAATTGCTTCACCAATTTGAAAAGAAAAGCTTGTAAAATTCTCTTCTTTGTGTAGCATGAATTCTAAAATACAAACTCTAACTCTTGTGATAGCTTGAAAATGGCAAATTAACTAAAACAATTTAGCTTTCCACAGCCACGAAGTTCCGAGAGTCGCACAGTTTTCATGTAACCATTGTCCACAAAATATGGTCATAGTTGTTCACCTGACAAGGTCGGCACTTACCGCTACAAACACTACCAAATTCTCTTCAGACCTGCTCTTAGTACAAAAGCTATGACAAATCTCTTGGAAAGTGTACTGGCTTAATTATGTGGCCTATAATATGAGCTTGCATGGAGTTCTGTTGTGATGTGAATTTTGGGCAAACCCAAACTGCAAAGTTCAAACGTTGGGGAGAGAGAAGAGGGCGGGATTTCCAGGAGGAATACTGTTTTTAACTAAACCCATCGATAGAATCACGTTTACAAGCAGCCAACTGCTGTTTAATATAGCTTGTGAAGTGATACTAAGTGTCTGACTATATGAGTTATCCGAACCATCTACTCCTGAAGTGACAGCCGGAGTCCATGCACGTGGTTTGAGTTTGTTGCAGAATAAAAACAGTTAAAGCTACATTATGTGCATCTAAATACATTCATAAACCAAATACAACCTACCTTGTCCACATTGCACACAGAAATTCGCATTCAGAGGCACTCCTGCACCACAGTTTGCGCAAAACATCTTCTTCGAGTCACGAAACTGCGACTCAGTTGTCCGCCATAGTTAATTGACTCCGATAACAACTTGAACAGAGCTCAAGTTAGTACAAAATATATTTACCTCGGTTGAAAATGATTATGCCATGACGAAGATGATTTTGCCGTGACAGTTGTGGGCCACTGTAGTTAAGAGGGTATTTTCGTGACCCGTGATCAGCCCTTTTTTTTCCTGTGAAATGTGAAATGGCTTTTTCTCCCTCGTGAATCGTGATAACCATAGTAGCCGTAAGCTGACTGCGATTTTCCAAACGTTCTCTTTTTTTCGTGAAGCGTGAAATGACAATATTGTTATTTTTCATGAATTAAAGGGTCGTTTTATTTTCGGTGAAACAAGATCTATACCCCCCTTTGCCACCTCTGTTAAACTCATTTCTTCTACCTGCTGCAGTGTATGAATTTTAACTATTTCTACTGCCAATTTTCTGATAAAAATATTCACTTAATCCACTGCAAAACTTAAGTGTGTTCAGGTACTGATGTAATGTGGTGCAAACTAAATGGGCAAAAGTTCACTTGACAGAACCAGTCCCCACTTTGATTTTAGAACCCATGTGGGTCGTCCCTAACCAATAGATCAAATGGTAAAATAGGCAAAGGTGAGCATGCCTAGTTATACTGTTTATAACTTTTTCACTATATGAAAACAATCTGTAGCGTAACTCTGAACTAAACTTCCCTTTAGGTACCCTTGTGCTTGTGGCAACTGAAAAGTGAGGTGTGGGAGGAGCTTTGAAATTTTTATTCTGTTGTAATGGGTGCTGGAAAGAGGACAAGCTACATAAGCAGTCAACCTGCTGCAGAGTCAAGGTGTCATTTGGCATCCTTAGCCCTATCTCCGGCCTTTTTTTATTAGTGGGCAGGGCTATGCTTCATATCGCAAAACCCTAGGCAAGGGTTTAGGGTTGGGGGTAGTTTCAGAGAAACTCTGTTTAGAGGTTGTGGACATTGACATTCCCTACATCAAGGAGATGCTTGATGAGTTGTGGGAAGATGCGTGACTTCAGGTGAATCCCAACTCGAGTGACCAGATAGGTAGTTGGGATCGTGCTGTAACATGTGATGGTTTTTGGCAAATAAGGGGGTATTGCAGCCAAAATTGCACTTTTATTACAAAAAAATATATAAAGGGTGGTCTTCTGTATTATGGGCAACTCTCCATGAGGGGTGCCAACAGAATTTGCAATGAGAAGTTGTGGCAAGAAACTGCCAAGGCGGCAGAAGGTCATTTAGCACAATTGCTATGGGCCAAGGCAAAGGAAGAGGTACTGAAGGTGGAGGTGAATTGGCAAGATGCTGATTCATCGTCAGCCAAGGGATTTCAATATTCATTTGCCAATGAGCAAGAGTCCAGGATTATGTTGTGTGGAGGGCATGTAGGTAGGGCCCATGGCAAAAAGCTGCAAGAACTGCAAAAGATGACGTCATTCACGTCAGGGTTCATTGCCCCACACAAAGAGGCGTTTCCAGATGCAGCATCTGTAGAGTGCTGCTGTGTTGGCAAGAAACATGTTTTTGTTGCCACAAGGAACAAGCCAGACGGTGGGTGTATAGGCCCTGGATTTATACAAAGCGCAAGCGCAATTATTACTGTGCCCTGGTGCATGTAGGGAAGGACCCTGATAAATACAGGGAAACGACGCTTGCCTTGGGGAGGTACCACTGTAGGGACATTCATCAGTGGGAGGTTGGTTCGTGCTCATTCATCCCCTAACCAAATGTAGTTGCAAGAGTTGTGAAAGTGATGGGGGAGGGCTTTGTAGGGGAGCTCAAATGTCCTGGGGAGCCATACCACTCAAATGTGACTTTCCTGCTATGGCTTATCAAATTGAATGTACTGAGAGGGCTAAGGAAGCAGAGGAAGCAATTGATCCGGGGTTGGGGGAAGGTCATTCCAACTTGCCAGAACCCACAGTTAGTGTTTTGGCCAAGTTTAGGGCTAAGGACATCAACCTTTACCAAAACATTATCAAGCATCAACCAACCTCGGGCTGATTCAAGCAAGTATGACATGGTGCTACAAGAATCGAGGTCTTGAATACCACTGGATCATGGACTTATATTCGAGAATGGTCCTTCCAGTACTTGATGGAATTCAGCAAATGGTATGTTTTTATGTATGCCAGTTATTTAAAAACCTGTGTATCTTCGTATTTAGGCAATCACTATTAGTAAACGTGAAGTCCCATTTGCCATTTTTTTTCTTAGAATCAAGTATACTGTACATGAAGAGATGATGTTGCAGTGGAATCCTGATTTCTCAAAAGTCATTTCCCTTCCCTCAGTCAAACACTGATTTCTCGAACTACCCAATTTTGACAGACATTGGTTTCCTAAATGCATATACGACTTTGTTTTGAACTGTCTATAGAAATGCAAGGGTAGACTATTTTTTCCATGTTCATCAGCTCAACACTCATTGTATTCTAATTCATCCTTGTGCTTGGAGAAAACGCCCAGGTTGCAATGGAGCTAGAGGGTTATTTTACATTCTGATGTGTTGGTATATTGTCTCATTGACAAAAATTAATAGTATTGCAGCGTGAAAATGATAACAAAGAAAGAATGAAGAGGCTAGAAAGGCAGAAAACAGTACAAGAAAAGAAAAACCGTGTGAAACAGAACAACAGAAAATTAACAGGACAGAGGAACAGACCCTGAGGTACATGAACAAAATTTGTGACTTGTTCTTTGTTTCATGTCCATGGTACAATGAAAAGGTATCATAATTGACAACAACCATGGAAACCAGCAAATGTTATTTCAAGCAATTAATAATCTGTTATACAGGAAACCTCTTGTACGTTATCGTTCTTCAAGTTCTGTTTCTGCCTTAGCTGAACAGTTCAAATCGTTCTTTATAGACAGAATGTGACTTACACGGGAAAGTGTACCCGTCTACAGTCCTAGTACTCCGAACCTATCCTCAGAGAATTCTGCTACCATGTGTCCCTGTGAACTTGTGACTTTCCAACGTGTGTCAACTGACCACATTGCTCATTTGATAAAATCCTGCAAAGTTAAAACCTGTGCCCTTGATCTGCTACCAGCTTCTGTGTTAACGAAATGCTGGCCAACACTGTTGCCAGTAATAACCGACATAGTGAATTGTTCTTTAGAGGAGGCTTTTATGCCTAACGCACTTAAATCTGCTAAGATTACTCCACTGTTAAAGAAGCCTAATTTAAATCCCGAAGAATTTAAGAATTTTCGTCCCGTTTCTAATCTTCCACTCATTTCCAAATTGATTGAAAAGACGGTTGCAGCTCAACTTGTGCAATATATTGATGACAACAATCTTAGTGAGAAACTACAATCTGCCCACAAGAAGCTACATAGTACTGAGACTGCCCTGTTGAAAGTGCACAACGACGTCTTACAGGCTGTGGACACTGGCCGCACTGTTGTTTTGTTACTTCTTGATTTATCAGCAGCTTTTGACACTGTTGACCATAGTTTATTACTCCACAGACTTAATACACGGTTTGGTATCAAGGGAAGAGCCCTCGCTTGGTTCGAATCCTATCTGGCTGGTCAGAGTCAATTTGTTTGCATCAATGGATCCAGTTCCACCAGGTCTGATCTAATGTATGGAGTTCCCCAAGGATCTGTTCTCGGCCCCATTTTGTATCTTTTGTATACATCTCCTCTTGGCGAAGTTATAAGAATGCATGATATGAACTTCCGTTTTTACGCGGATGACTCTCAGGTTTATTTTTCGTTTGACTCTGATTCGTCTGTCATTGTGCCAAGAATTGAAGCGTGTTTACATGATATTGTGACATGGATGTCTTTGAACAAACTTAAACTTAATGGTGAAAAGACAGAGCTTTTGGTCATTGGATCGCAGCATCTTCCAGCTTCTCTGATTCCTTCTTTTACAGTGGTTGATCGAACTATTATAGTTCCAGTCAGTTTGCTAGTAACATTGGTGTGATGTTTGACAATAAGCTGAACCTGGAACGCCAAGTGGCTGCTATTTGTAAATCTGCATTTTTACATATACGCAGTCTTTCTTGTATTAGGAAGTTTTTGTCAGTTGGTACCACCAAAATGTTGGGTTGAGAAAATATTTGGTCCGTTTTTCACCTTTTTCAACCCACTGACATCTTGATCGAAACTTTGCTGCTTCACCTTTGTTTTCCTATAGTTCTTGAAGTTCCTTCTTCAGATTTTCGTATTGCTTTAACTCCTGATTAATATTCGTTTAATCGGCATTGTTACAGATGATATGATCGAGTCTGTCCAGTGTATCCTTGATTACAAGTTTGTGTTTGCTAGTTCATTAGCTTTTCTTTTGGCGCACAAGATAGTCATACACCTAATTTCCATCTTATGACCTTCCTAAAACATTCGTTTATCTTGAATATGTCTATACTTTTCCCGAAATTCTGGATAGATATTACGGATTTGTTCTGTATAGTTATCATCTTTCAATAAAGCGTTGTTAAACTTCCAAAAGTCGGGGCCCCTTGGGGCTTCTTTAATCCAGTGCAACAATAGGTAAACAGTCCCATGATTGGGTGCTATCAAAGATTGAATGCCAACTTTTTGAGCGTACTTGGTTAAATTTTAGCTGTAAGAAAAAAATCTATTCTTGTTCTCATTTTTAGGGCTTTTGATTCATAAGAGTATCTGTTTATATTGGCATGTTTAACTCGTATGTTTACAAGATCAAAAATATCCAGTGTAATTAAGATCAAATTCCGGAAGCCAGTTGGTCTCCGAGGCAAGCCACCTTTCTGGTCTTTCTTTGTTAGCGTACAATTCCAGTCACCTCCTGTAATGAGTGTCATTAATTCAGACTGGTCTATCAGGCAGTTGCTAAGCTCTTCAATAAATCGCAACTGATCAGCATGATCATTGGGTGCATATTTATTACAGCGTGATAATTCCATACAGTTGTAGATAGGTTAATTAAAACAATTCTTCCTGAGTTGTCGCTTAGGGCATTTTTAATTTTGTATTCTTTGATAGATGGATTTAATAATATGCAAGCTCCTTTACTGTGGCGCATGCCAAAAGAAAAAAAGATTTCACCGCCCCATTCGTTTTTCCAGAATGACTCGTCACACGGTTTGGAATATGTTTCCTATAGAAAATCAAATGTAGCGTTTGGGTCTTTAAGATATGTAAAAATGCTACTCCTCTTTATCGAATTTCTAATACCTTGAACATTTATGGAAATGATTTACATATTTGTTGGTTAAACATTACTTTTTAAATAAAGCGATCCAATACAAAATAGGCTTTAATAAATACACACAAAAAATATGAAAAAACGAAAACACAGAACGCTTAAAGTCCGAATTAGGTACTAACCCTTATAACTGCTCCCACCCATTTCCCTCCTCTCTGCAAGTTTATCGATAAGCGTATTAAATTATTTATTAGGATTACAGTAAAGGTAAATTTTCCTCTGTCAGTTCAAACATTGTTTTGTAAAATAAAGCAATAAGTTAGCTTACAGGGCATCTAAATCATAGTCAATGAAGATTCGAACAGGATCGCCACTCGGCAATGTTTTGGCAAAGATTTTGCCATCGATTGTCCAAAAACTCGTCAGAAGCCCATCCCTGTTCATTTGGTTTGCTCTTGATACAAGTCCTCGTCTATAATTCGTCAGGTTTTTGTTGAGAAAGATGCGAGGTTCTTCGGCTCTCACCGCATTGGAATAACCAGGAAACACATCCAACACTTTTACATTCCTTAATTTAACTCTGTCCTTATATAAACTCGTTTCCACTTTGTGACTAATAAATTTGACAATAACTGGACTTGAATTATTGCCACGTCGTTTGAGTTTGTGTGTTATCTCAATATCACTGGGATTAACATTAACATTTAAAACGGCTGCCAATTTTAATACTACCTCTTCTGTCGATGAATAGCAATCATCTGGTATCCCGTGAATTTCTAGGCTATTTCTCCTGGTGTACTGCTCTAAGTCATCTAGCGCCGTGTACAGATTGTCCGCCTCTTCCACTTGCTACTGGAGTTTACCTTTAGTTTGTTGAAGCTCGGTCTTCAGAGATTCATTAGCTTTTGAGACCTTTTCCAACAATGCTTTTAAAATGCTGACTTCTCTTTCTTTTGACTAAAGGAACGACTTTAACTGCTTTAGGTCCTCTCTCAGAATAAGACTTCTCTTTCAAGATGCTTGTGACCGTCTTTTGAAGGTCCACTAACGTGTGACGTATTTCGTAAGGCATTGGTTCTTTCTTCGAAGCTGCAACAGGTTCTTTACTGTCGGCCATGTTATCGCTTTCCTCTTCGTCACCGTTTGGTTCGTTATTTGGCCATTCAGTGACGTTCATCTCCTCCTCTATCGATCCACGGTCTCCATGTTTGTTTTTCCTGCCACTCATAGGCCTGTTAATCAAAGATTTTTCATGAAAGAGAGGAGGGAAGACACTGCTCCGAAACCACGTCTGCTCATGCGGACTCCATGCATGCTTCACCAAAATGTTAGTACATGCCTTCATAACGTGCAGATTGGACAACTAACTCTCTCCTATATGGATTTCCGAAATACTTAATCCGTAGACTTCAGTTAGTTCAGAACTGTGCGGGATGTTTGGTCTTGTGTGGTCGTAAATACGAACAGATTAATCCTTTACTGAAGGAACTGCACTGGCTTCCTGTGGAGCAGAGGATTGTTTTTAAAATCCTACTGTTGTCTTTTAAAGCTTTACATAATTTAAGTCCTACCTATACCGGTATTCGTGATCTGCTGCGAACCTACAAGCCTGTTAGCAGTCTACAATCATCAACAATGAGCATGTTGGTGATTCCTCGATCTAGGTTAAAATTTTATGGTGATCATGCTTTTTCTGTTTGTGCTCCTAAACTGTGGAACAATCTTCCAGAGCACATAAAATGTAACTCAAATCCCCGCTCAAATCTTCGTACTTTTAAGAGCAGTTTGAAAACTCATCTTTTTAAGTGCTATTTTAATCTTTAGTTTTGTTTTATTTTTTACTTCTTAGTATTTTAAAACTTTTATTGTGAAGCACCCTAGAGCTTTTGGATAGGGTGCTATAAAAATGATTATCATTATTGTTATTATAAGGTCTCGTTAGAGCTCTTTCATAAGGAAATTGATGCTGTAAAGCATGCTCCTTGTAGTATTTTTTTAGGTGGAAAGAAGTATGTCCAAAACTGCCATATCAGACACTCATATGGTGATGAAAAAGATGTTGTAAACGAAGAAGAGGCAATCATTGTTACCCAGACAGCCACCACGGATGGGACTGCACAGCCAGCACCACACTTGCAGACAGTTGCTGCTCCTGAGGGAGCTGAAGTTGAAGTGGATGGGAAAGCATGTGAGTGGTGTGGAAGCAAAACCCACCTGAGGAGAAGTCACAAAGACTGTCCAGCTAATGGAAAAAATAAAAAAAAACGCATTTGAAATAATTATGAAATGATCGTTTCGGGGGATAGCAGAACCCTGATAACTCAAAGTGTCTGGGGGAAGGTACAACTGTTAAACAAAATGAAATTTCCAATTATTCAAGATAACTTGAAGTAGAGCACGGCAACTGCCTACAGCTTGACTTAAGTAAGATATTTGAGTTGTCGGGTGATAACTTATCAAATCCTGTTGTAGTAGTTCATAGAATTGAATGTTGCAAAAAAAAAACATTTTGGTAAAGTCAAATTGTTCGCTGATGAGGAATGGAGGCAAATGTAAGTAATAGTTACCTCATTCCATATTCAGTATAGTATGGTGAGAATTGTTTTTAGTACTTTTATGCTGATGAAACAGCCTAATATTATCTTGTTAAAAGTGTATATATTAGAATTATCAGGAAAAATGTGTTTTGATCAGTTCAAATTGTCATTGGAACATGTTCCACATTTTTTGGCTACTGTTTGAGGTGATTATGCCTTAAGTATTTTTGGCAGTACAAACAAAAAATAGAATGTTTATTAGAATATCACATATAGTAGACATTTGTCTCAGTGTCTATTTTGTTTGAGTAGCAGGTTTCATGTGAAAATTTTGAATGCAAAGCTACTTTTGTAGAGTAGTTTCATTTGGGTGTAGAAAGCATTTCGCAATTTACTCGAGAAGATGAGAACTGATGTTAGTTTTATAATGTATCTGCCAGAGAGTATGTTACTGATAATTACTGAGCCAAAAAAGTGAATTAAAGTTGACCAAATAGTTGGATCTTGATATGATTTCATACAGAGGCATTTCGCTTCACTTCATTTTATTGCTCAATCAACATTTGTACACAACAATAAAAGAATTGTAATTTAAAAAAACAAAACAGTTGTCTCCTGGTCTCTTAGAGGTCCATCAAGGTGACTGTATACCTAAAGGCGAGATGAAAGGAATCAGATAAAGGTTTACATGTCACTGAAGGGAACCACTAATTTGGCTGCTATAATTGATCTAATTGAAGTAGTCCAAAGTAGACCAAATACAGTAAAAAAAATTCACGTTACCGCTGGGGGTCGTGATTTGGGTAATCCTGCAGCGCCTCGTCAAGTATTGTCCTGATCGCTTCTTTCACACAATCAGGATAAACGTTAGTGGGAAGGGCCTTCCCGTGAAACTGCCCTTCGCTGACTTTGTTTCCAAACTGTTGGGATAAGAAAACAAAAACAAATTTCACTACGTACACAACAAGGTTTTGTGCATCTACTTCAACAAATGAGGCAAAGCACCAATAAGTTGATTTTGCAGGATGGTAAAAATGAGACAGTTTGAAGTAAAGTATCATCAAGCTTCATGCCTGGTCAACAGTAAAGAAATTTCACGAGTGGTCTTGTTGGCCGACAACAAAACGTCAGAGAAAGTAAAGAAAAGCAATCTCACAAAATAAACCGTACAAAAAATGTGCCACGTGGAAGATCAAAGGGAATGACGGCTGACATCATCTATTGCATAAAACACATGAACAACGGGGGAAGAAAAGGCAGTGAAAAGGTAAGCATGTGATCGAAAATCCTCATTGAGAACCAAGGGCAAAAGTCTCTGTTACTTACGCACAAGATGCCAAAAATTCTGCAAAAAAAATGCAGCCTTCCCAGCTCTGCGGACTGGCCAGATTTTAGCAGAAATCCGTGGACAAGCCTCTCTAAACCTGCAGGAGTTCCTTGTAAACTGTTGGAGAAAAATGCCATTGTTAGCTTAGCAAATAAGCGTAGACAAGCACAAAATTTCAGTTCAACAAAAAATTTATTTACCCATTCTCTCTGAATGCATGGTCAAGCATGCGTATCGCTTCTTCAGCTACCATGATCAAAGAGGGTGTTACATTTCAGGTTGTCAACAAGCTGTCAAGCTGTCAACAAGACCATCCTCGAGGAAATCCACAGCAGGACACAGTTCGTATTTTTACTGCGAAAACAGCCATATAAACGAAACTCTGCATGGCCATATCTCGGAAGGGTTTGGTTTTCCCGACCTCAAACTTGGCGTACTTGTGTTTTTTAAGATTACCTTTAAGCTGAAAAAGCAAATTACGGCAATACAAAAAGGCTACTTTAGCCTCCAGGAATACCTTAAATGAGAGACCAAATTTTCAATTTTACATCATTAGACTTTTAAAACTAAAAAAGTACTGATTGTGCAGAAAAGTGTAATTGAACCATTAAGAAACAATACTCTTTACTACTTAACAAATATATTAGTAGTTAGTGATCAGTAAAAAGAACTGCACAGCTAAATGCTGTGAATATGCATGAAGCCAAAACTAATACTGATACATATACATTCAACTCTCCTGAGGTGGACACCATTTTGTTTAAGACAGACCTGGTTGTCTGGTCCTTGCTTTGCTGAATTGCACATGTTTGCGTGTAACTTAACTCTCTTCAAGGCAGACACCTCTCTAAGATGGGGAGCTAGAGCTTTCCAAGGAAGTCCATCTTAGAGAGTTTACTGTATTTCTGTAGTAATGTTTCTTTCAAGGACTTAAAAGACACAGTGGACAAAGGGTGGATGAAGAGCCACCTTGTAAACGTGCCACTGCTAATTCCCATTTATTTTTATTTTTTTTATTTATTTAAAAGTGTGACAAATACCGGTAAATCAACTGCCACTCCCAAACCGTAGAAATACATAAATGTCATATAATTAAGTGTCAAAAGACCCAAGTCCAAACATGCTGAGGATGCAAAGGACATCTGTGTGTTTTGCCATCATCTCCAGTCCACTCATGAA
>Ga0126336_10000497_pt1 | contig 16263 bp, 8 predicted proteins | sample SidCmetagenome_FD_92530 | JGI IMG/M metagenome (GOLD analysis project Ga0126336, IMG submission 92530) | Coral microbial communities from El Islote,Puerto Morelos, Mexico - Siderastrea C C metagenome | ecosystem: Host-associated > Invertebrates > Cnidaria > Coral | place: El Islote,Puerto...
AAGACGGGGCGCCAGCACACGCAGCCAAGGCCACCCAAGCATGGTGCAAAAGAAACCTGCCAAATTTTATAGAGAAAACAAGCTGGCCTCCAAATTCGCCAGATATCAACCCTGTAGAGAATCTTTGGAGCATAATGGATGAAGTTGTCGACAAAGACCCAACTCCTCAGTCCATGAAGGATCTGAAAAGACGTCTCAAACAAGCCTGGAAGAATATCCCGCTCTCCACGCTACATGACTTATCCCGCTCCATGCCGCAACGGTTACAGGATGTGATAAAAAACAAAGGAGGGCATGCCGGATATTGAACTTCTAAGTACATGTACTCGATAGAGTAATAAACAACTTTGTAGAAATTTCATGTAAAAATAAAGTTTCGATCAAAGGTTATGGCGCATGAAATAAGAAGAACGAACTCTTGGGACACCCTGTATATGTCTAGGAGGTTATATACCCAGAATGATGTTTTATGTTCAAACTGATCTGATAAGCGGGGAAGTTTAATGTTTAGGATTTATTTTAAGGTTCACTTGCATCCGTCAAATTGGTAACTATTCGTAGGCAGGTGCAGTCACAACAATTTGGAAATGTTTGAAATGTTTCCGCTCTAGGATGTTAAATTTTGAAATCAATTGCACAGACATTTTGAAACTGGGCTTTTTGGTACATATTGGGTAAATAAAGGGTTAATCGAACAGACAGTCACTTGGGAAGACGTTGAACTTGCAACTTCCCGTTAAACTTGGCAAGACAAACTTGCAACTTCCCTTGCAAAACGGGAAAACCTGTGTTTATTTGTTGTAGTCTTAGAAAGCTAAACTGGAGCACTTGAACACTAAACTTGGAGAACTTGATTCATGTTGTTTCATTTTTTTTGTCTCACATAAATGTTATTTTTCTATTATTTTCAGTTTTCTAGGCTACGGATTAAAGTAGACAACCCGATTGATGAAGACTTGGGATAATCGTTTTTTTTTTTTTGCTAAATTGTTTACATTCTCAACACAGCTGCAAATTAGAATTGCACACTCTGACACAGAACCTCAACTAGATCTGACTGAAGTTAATCAGCCGCCCATATTGATAATTAGCAAGGTGATGTTCTGTTTCGGGGCCAATTTACAAAGTTGTTGAGACTCATTGACTCCAACCTGGCTCAGAAACGGAATTATATACAGTAGACGGGACATGCCATCTTTAACTACAGATATCCTTCTATGATCCAATAAAATTTACATTTAATATTGTCACATTATAAATATTAAATAGGTTTAAACATTGCAGAGGAAACGTTATACGAAAAACGAGCCGTTGAAACCGATTTCATTTAAGCAACGTCCTATATTAGCAGTAAGTTTTGCACGGACTGCAACTTTTGAGCCACTAATTGGCTGACCTTTAAAATTTTCATTTAAAACATGACAAAAAAACTCACGTCAAAATGTTTTAAAAACCTCTGAAACTTAAACCCTAAATTTAGTAACCGATGTATTGAAACACCTGGTTTGCTTGTTATCGGCAGCGTAAAAACTAGTTCTGTCAAGGTTTGAATATGATCAGCTGTCAAATGTGTGTTTTTTAATCATTAATATTATAGTTAATGAGCTGTCAATTATTTTTCCCAAAATATCGTTATTCAAAAACGCAGAAAAAACACTTTTTTATCTTGTTAATTGATGCAGATGGTTTGTTCCCTCGTTTGATAAGGGGCCACGACAAAGCTATTGCCATTAAGGTGAGTTATGTACAGAAATACAATCACAAACAAAAAAAAATACCAAAGTCCCGAATAACTTTTTTATCCTTTTGGTCCAGTTCAGTACTATTAGTTCTAGCTAATATGTATAGGCCCTGCAGCAGCGTAATAAATTCTGAAATGAGATGTTTTTTCTTCTCGAATCGAGGGTTCCTCGCTAGCCTTTTTGGTGGCTAACTAATGTCACGTTTCCCGAAAATGTTGCTCTGAACTGAGTTATGATTGCAAGTTGTTTAGTTGTCAAATGTTCAGTTCAGTGAAACAGGTTTGCTTGAAAAGAAAGAGACCTCAAACAAGCTGTTCGACTAACAGTGAAAAAATGAAATGCTGGGCGTCGTGCCTAATGCGGTCATGTTGTGGTTATTATTGCTTACATTTAGGTGGAGAATTACTAAAGGTAAAATAGAAAATTGAATGGAATCCCAAAATTACTCGAATTTATCATCTTCCTGGTAGCATAAGAGAATGAAAATTTGTTATGCACACTCTTTTGCTCTTTTGCGGTCAATTATTTTAAAACGTAGTGGACGTCTAAGAAAACGCTAACGCTTGACATGCCATTTGGTAAGTCAGCTAAAAAAGCGAATTAGCTGTAAGCTGCAAACGTCTAAGCTGGGACCTTTTTGAGGAGGAACTCAAAACGACAATTCGAGTGAAGTCTCTTTAAGTGCAGACGATATTGAAACGGCCCAAAAACGTTTCTAAATTTTTACAAAAAAGCTGCAATCAATTATCAACAATAGAATACAGGCAGTATTGCTATACCGACATGTCAAAACTGTTTAACACTGTCGTCTTTTATTAGAGCACACTGCTTTAAAATTTTGTTCGCTTTCTTCTTCTTTAAAAAGAATAGGCTAGTTAACCTTTTCTCTCCTTTTTATACAGAAAACAAATAAAACTGCCAACTTTTCGGCTCTGTTATAAAAGTATGTTTTATCCAACGTCAAAGACAAGAAACTAAATATGTAGAAAAAAGTCTGGCAATTAATAACTCGTATTTTTTGACTGGCAGCAAAATTCTGAATACGAGAGAAATTCTCCGCTCTGCACTGCATAGCAATCATTCGTTACTGATATTTTGTTACCAAAAAACAGTGTATTTCAGTAAACCCATTCCTAGAATTTTACCAGAATTATTTTTTAATGAAGCTGTACATGGACTGCAACTTTTCGAGCTACTATTCAGCTGATCTTCAAAATTTTCATTTCGCCGCATATGAATCAAATATTATAAGGTAAAGAAAATAAACAAGGATTTATCTTTAGGTTCACTTGCATCCGTCAAATTGGTAACTATTCGTAGGCAGGTTCAGTCACAACAATTTGGAAATGTTTGAAATGTTTCCGCTGCAGAATATTAAATGTTGAAAGCAATTGCTCAAACATTTTAAAACTGGGTTTTTTGGTACACGTTGGGTAAATAAAGGGTTAATCGAACAGACAGTCACGCGGGAACTTGCAACTTGCAACTTCCCGGCAAGTTCCCGTTAAACTTGGCAAGACAAACTTGCAACTTCCCTTGCAAAACGGGAAAAACCTGTGTTTATTTGTTGTAGTCTTAGAAAGCTAAACTGGAGCCGGCGATTTTTAATTCATGTTGTTTAATTTTTTTTTGTCTCACATAAATGTTATTTTTCTGTTGTATTTATATTTCTAGGCTACCGATTAACGTAGACAACCCGATTGATGAAGACTTTGGGATAATCTTCTTTTTTTTTTTTTTGCTCAATTGTTTACATTCTCAACACAGCTGCAAATTAGAATTTGCACACTCAGACACAGAACCTCAACTAGATCTGACTGAAGTTAATCAGCCGCCCATGTTGATAATTAGCAAGGTGATGTTCTGTTTCTGGGCCAATTTACAAAGTTGTTGAGACTCATTGCCTCCAACCTGGCTCAGAAACGGAATTATATACAGTAGACGGAACATGCCATCTTTCACAAAATATATCCTTCTATGATCCAATAAAATTTACATTTAATATTGCCATAGTAAAAATATTAAATAGGTTTAAACATTGCAGAGGAAACGTTATACGAAAAACGAGCGGTTGAAAGGGATTTCATTTAAGCAACTTCCTATATTAGCAGTAAGTTTTGCACGGACTGCAACTTTTGAGCCACTAATTGGCTGACCTTTAACATTTTCATTTAAAACATGACAAAAAAACTCACGTCAAAATGTTTTAAAAATCTCTGAAACTTAAACCCTAAATTCAGTAACCGATGTATTAAAACACCCGGTTTGCTTGTTTTCGGCAGCGTAAAAACTAGTTCTGTCAAGGTTTGAATATGATCAGCTGTCAAATGCGTGTTTTTAAATCATTAATATTATAGTTAATGAGCTGTCAATTATTTTTGTCAAATTATCGTTTCTCAAAAACGCAGAAAAAACACTTTTTTATCTCGTTAATTGATGCAGATGGTTTGTTCCCTCGTTTGATAAGGAGCCACGGCAAAGCTATTGCCATTAAGGTGAGTTATGTAAAGAAATACAATCACAAACAAAAGAAAGATGCCAAACACCCGAATAACTTTTTTATCCTTTTGGTCCAGTTCAGTACTATTAGTTCTAGCCGACATGTATGGTGCGGGCTGCATAAGCCCTGAAGCAGCGTAATAAATTCTGAAGTGAAATGTTTTTTCTTGTCGAAGCTAGCCTTTTTGGTGGCTAACTAATGTCACGTTTCCCGAAAATGTTGCTTTGAACTGAGTCATGATTGCAAGTTTTTCAGTTGTCAAATGTTTAGTTCAGTGAAACAGGTTTGCTTGTAAAGAAAGAGACCTCAAACAAGCTGTTCGACTAACAGTGAAAAAATGAAATGTTGGGCGTCGTGCCTAATGTCCTATTCGTGGTTATTATTTCTTACTTTTCATCATTTTCTTACTTATCATCATCATCACATTTAGGTGGAGAATTACTAAAGGTAGAATAGAAAATTGAATGGAATCCAAAAATTAGTTGAATTTATCATCTTCCTGGTAACATAAGAGAATGAAAATTTGTTATGCACACTAGCTCTTTTGCTCTTTTGCGGTCAATTATTTTAAAACGTAGTGGACGTCTAAGAAAACGCTAACGCTTGACATGCCATTTGGTAAATCAGCTAAATAAATAGGATCCAGTTTACCAAACGCAAGACTTCGCTCTTTTAAACGCGAATTAGCTGTAAGCCGCAAACGTCTAAGCTGGGACCTTTTTGAGGAGGAACTCAAAACGACAATTCGAGTGGTCTCGTTAAGTGCAGACGATAATGAAACGGCGCAAAAATGTTTCTAAATTAAAAAAAAAAAGCTGCAATCAATTGTCAGCAATACAGGTAGTATTGCTATACCAAAATGTCAAAACTGTTTAACACTGTCGCCTTTTATTAGAGCACACTGCTTTAAAATTTTGTTCGCTTTCTTCTTCTTTAAAAAGAATAGGCTAGTTAACTTTTTCTCTCCTTTTTATAAAGAAAACAAATAAAACTGCCAAATTTTCGGCTCTTTTATAGAAAGTATGTTTTATCCAACGTCAAAGACAAGAAACTAAATATGTAGAAAAAAGACTGGCAACTAACAACTCGTATTTTTTGACTGGCAGCAAAATTCTGAATACGAGAGAAATTCTCCGCTCTGCACTGCATTGCAATCATTCGTCACTGATATTTTGTTAACAAAAAAATTGTATTTCAGTAAACCCATTCCTAGAATTTTATCAGTATTATTTTTTAATTAAGCTGTACATGGACTGCAACCTTTCGAGCTACTGTTCAGCTCATCTTTAAAATTTTCATTTCTCCGCCTATGAATCAAATATGACAACGTAAAAAACCGGGAGTTAAACTTTCATAGTAACCTCGGAACCTCTTGTGGATACCATCACCAATGCAACAAGTTATGTACCAGGATAAAACCTAGTTTCTTTTAGGCTTGAATATGCTTGAGCTACGGTAAAATTATAGTATTAATAAATACAGCTTATTAGCTGTCACTAATGTTCCACAACTCATCATTATTCAACAACGTAGAAAGGCCACTTTGGATTAAGCGAAAGCGTTTTCTACTGAAATTTGTTATAGCCTATTGCTGTTTCAAAATCATTTGTGAAATCGTTGACACGTATCCTCCGTAATAATAAATTGGCTGAAGTTGGCTGAAGTCTTTAAATGCCTGATAGTATAAGACCATGTGGTTTAAACTGTTTTTTACACACATTTTTTCGATCAATTTCTTTTAAAACGTTATGCAAGACTGAGAAATGAAAAGACTAGTGCTTGACATCCCAGTTTTTAAATGTTACCCTTAAAACATAAAATGCATCACATTTTGCAAAAGCTCCACTTATGGTGTTTATGGCTTTTCCACTCCACTTCATTCGCATGTTGTCAATTTTACTATTCTTTTCTTAGCAAACGGTTTTAAGATCGATTCACAAGTTTATTCCGGATTCCAAACTTTATTGGATTCTGGATTCCAGTCCACTGGATTCCAGATTCCAATAGCAAAAATTTCGTGGATTCCGGATTCCAGATTCTGTCACATGGGGCGACTCAAGTTTCATGTCGTTTTGGTGATTTTTTTCAACTAAATTTCGCGAGTACTACTTTTCTTTGTATTTATGAAGTTTGACTTGATAAGCCTGAATCCTTTACGGTCATGAACACCAGAGAATTCTTGTTGATCTCTACAAGGTACGAGCAAAAGAGCTTTTTAGGGATTACTGTCTATCTGTAAAGACTAGCAAATAATCTTCCTTATCTATAAGTATTTTCTAGCTTCAGCCACGAACGTTCTCGAAATAAATAGGAAGAACTTTTTTAATCTTAGGTTGAGTCCTTTTCTATCGGTTCCGTCGAGTATCGTGGATTACTTCATAGAGAAATTCTACCGATATCACAAGAACAACATCAACATTCATTTTTACATGATAAACGTTACGTAATGCTTATGGGGTCGTGATTACGATGCGAAAGTCCCTCTCAGCTTCTAACTAAAGGTACACCGTAAAACGGAGGATTTCAGTAACATAATTATACCTAGTTGCACCTTTTTTTGGTACGCTTCGGCAGTATGTCAGGCTCGTTTGGTCGAGCCAAAATACTCATGACGAGACCAAACGAGCTTGATATGCTGCCGAAGCGTACCAAAAAAGGTGCGATTAAGTGTTTACGGTACCAGAATTCGTCCTAAAACCCGGCGTTATTTTTTCGTACACGCGAGTGCCCGCCACTGTAACCGCCTCCAATTTTGGGGCGAAATTGTATTTTTTCTCTGTTAGCGCTAAACAAACAACTTTGTCGTTTTATAATGTAATAGTTTTACGTTTCGTTGTATTTATGTTGTAATTTTCATCTCTTAAGTCTGCAAAAAAAGTGCGAGTTTTAGAAACTGTCCAGGATATCGTAGGATATCAGGTCAGTAACTTGATATCGTAGAAAATCATGACAGTAAACAAGGCTTCTGATTGGCTAATTTACCATTTGGGTACGGTAATTGTTGTAATAATGTAAGACAATGAAACAGTTCAACTTGCATAGAGTGTTACTGCCAAATATTTTCTGTTTTCTTCGTATTTCCTTTCGAACCCTTTGTAGTTTCTTTTGCGTTATCTTATAGTATTTGTGGTTTTTGCTACGGATATACTTGCCTACGTATGATCTGTAAAAAAAGAAATCTGTTATCCTTTGTATTAGTTAGGATTTTGTCGAACGTGCTCAGGAAACCTTTTCAGTTCTAGTCAACGTGTCATCGTGTTAAGATCAAAAGTAAGGCTCAACGTCAGCGCTGCGAAATCCCTAACGCAGACACAGAATTTTCGAAACCGCTTTGTACATCGCTTTCTTCGTTTACACTGCCTTTTCATCGCTTCGCTACGCATCACCTCGTTTCCAACATTGTTAACGTGTCATCGCTTCGCTTCAATAAACTTTGTTTACATCCTTATCGTCGTGAACATCATTGTTGTAGCGAAAGTTCTTAAAGCGCGTCAAGAATTTTGTGTCTTAACGTGGGATTAAACGACCGTCCTGTGAGTAACGTTCCGCGCTCACATTCGTTTCAAAAATTCTAACGTCGATTTGTGAATTCAGTGCGTGCCATTCAACGCAACGTTCAAACGCTTGGTTCGTCTGAATTACAAACGAAAACGTCCAAAATGGCAACGAAGTCACGTGCTCTAACAAAGGAACACTTAGCGAAAGCGTTGACGTCACGCTCGAAAATACGGATAACAATCCGGAACTCACGAGCCATCACGGTTTGGAAGATACCGAAGAAGAAAATCTAGAAACTCTCAAAAACGAAAAGGAAAACGAAAACGCCAAAAACCTCGATTCCGATCTTAATGAAGAAACTCGAAGGATACGAAAACTAACGGGAAAAGGCGAAGAAGACAAAATTCGTCGGCTGAAACAAAAACGAACAAACGCATTAACAGCGGTTTCCCGCAAACGAACCGACATTAACAAGTTAATGACCGATCGAAGCAATTTTGATGTTGTCAAAGCTGAACTCAATCAATTGGACAGTTTGTGTCAACAATTTCATGAGGCCCACAAACTTTATTGTGATGAATTAGCCACACCGGAAGAAAAGCAAAACGCCTCTCGTTATCTTAATGACAAGGAAAGTGACATGTTCGAGTACCGTAAGGAAGTTACTAGTTGGATTCTTGAGTGTGAAGCAAGAATAATCGATCATTTAGACAGATTATCGGATAAGCGGTCAGTTAGGTCACGCACATCACGTTCGTCACGCTGGTCACGCTCCTTACAGTCGGCTCGTATGAAAGAAAAAGCCAAAGTCGCCGAATTAATGGCAGAACGCTCCATGTTGGAGGAAAAAATCAAATTGCAAGCCGCTGAAGAACAATTACAAAGCCAGAGAACGGGCGTTCGAAGAAATAGAAAGGAAACAGAAACTGAAATTACCGAAAGTAGAGGACGAAACTCGTGATTTATTTCTTGCGTTACCAACACCCGCTACCAGTCGCAAACACGAACAGCCGTCATTACCTGTCAATTCTCCGATTCGCTCCACCGCAATCAAAACAAAACGCGAGGAAAGAGAATCCTTACTGCTCAACCTGGAAAAGCCCGAGTCTCATTACCGACCTTTCCAGCCGAATCTAAGATAAAAGGCGTCACACATTTAACTAACACGGAGGACGAAATTCTAAAGGTAGTTTTTCAAATTCAGCACGAACAAATTCAGGGAATGGTAGCCTCCCAGGACCAGTTAGCCACTGCAATTGCCCTCCCAGAGCCTGAAGTACGAAAGTTCAAAGGGGACCCACTGGAGTTCAAAACCCTTTTATGGTGTTCGACGCACACGTCCAGTGAAGAGTACTCAACAGCGCAGACAGGCTCTATTACCTCGACCAGCATCTCGTAGGAGAACCCAAAGAACTGATAAGCTGATGTCTCCATATCGAACCGGACGAGGGCTATAAGGAAGCTCGGCGCGTTCTTCAAAAGGAATATGGTGATCCATACAAAGTCTCCACAGCGTACATGAAAAAGCTTACCGATTGGCCAATTCTCAAGTATGACGATGGGTCTGCTCTGAAGAGCTTCTTTATTTTCCTAAATGCAATTGCGCTATGAAAGCAATCCCACACTTGGCCGTCTTAAACCATCCTCCAAACATGCAAGCAATAGCGCAGAAGCTCCCTTTCGTTCTACAAACAAAGTAGCGCGAAAACGTAGTGAAAACGAGACGCAAAGACGGCAAGGTTGCAGGCTTCGCAGAACTAGTAGAATTCTTAGAATATGCTGCCGAGTCCCCAAATGATCCAGTTTATGGCAAAGAAGCGCCTAATAAGGCAAAACAACGAACAAACGGCCCTCCAGAGAGCAACAAAAGGTCCCCACCCTTTAAGCCTGAAGTTGAAAGTTTCGTCACCAGCTTGGATACCGTCCCCAAGCCCCCGTCTTCACACGGGACCGGGTCTTCAAACCAAAACGTCAGCTCACGAAGATGTCACATGATTTGGAAGATTGCGACGCCTATAAAAGAAAGTTCGTGGTAGAAAGGAAATCCTTCTTATCTCTCATCGGAGAAAGCGCTCTGTTATGCTTGTTATGGCAAGAACCATCTCTCGAAGAATTGCACGAAAAAGAGAACATGTAAGAAATGCAAACGGCCACACCCCACTCTACTCCATATAGAAGGCCTCTCTCTTGACAAAGAAAGTGGTACCGTTAACAGAGAAACGACTGGCAACGATAAACCGCTGAAGGTGAACAACGCATGTGTGGACATCCCTCAAGAGTCTAATCTTGAAAACTACATCCTGTTGCAGACCATTCTCCCTGTGGTAGTGACACAGAAATGCACCAACAAGCCAGTGAAAACGCATGCATTCTACGATAATGGCAGTGCAGGATGCTTTATCACCGAACGTCTCAGGACACGCCTTGAGGCAACAAGTATTGATACGAAGATTCAATTAGGAACCATGCATGGCCAGAGCCTTGTGGACAGCGCCATTGTTAAGGACGTTGTTGTCACTGACTTGAATGGCAAGAATCCTGTTGAACTTCCAAGAGCCTACACAAGACAAGAGATTCCTGCCAACACCGAACAGATTCCCACTCCAGCAATCGTCAGCCGTATTGAGCACCTAAAGGAAATTGCTTTTGAAATCCTAGCGTATGATCCTGAATTAGAAATCGGGCTTCTTATCGGAAGTAACTGTCCAAACGCGCTGATCCTGCTCAGTGTGGTTCCAAACGAAGGCGCTGCTCCTTTCACATTACAGCTCAAGCACAGCTGGACGGTCAGCGGTCCACTACATTTGACTTCCGAGCCATTTACGAACAAAGTAACCTTAAACAGAATAACCGTTAGAAAAATTGAAAGTGTTAAAAAAATCATCACCCCTAAATCACTGCTAAAAATGTTCGAGCTCGACTTCAGTGAAAACGCCTCGAACAACCTTCCAGAAGAACTGGGCCATTCTCAACAAGATAGAAGATTTCTTACGAAAGTATCCAAAGGTATCCGGCTGACAGAAGGTCACTATGAAATCCCTCTACCATTCCGGCAATCTAAAGTAGATCTACCGAACAACCAATAACAAGCTGTCAAATGAGCACTCTGGTAAAAAAAGAAAATGACCCAGAACCACCAATACTGGAACGACTACGTAGCCTTTATCAACGAAATAATCAATCAAGGTTACGCGGAGAAGGTCCCTCAAGAAATCTTAAAGACAGATCCTGGTAAGGCGTGGTACATTCCACATCATGGTTTGTATCGTCCTAAAAACCCTGACAAGATCAGAGCGGTTTTCGATTGCAGCGTCAAGTTTGCTGGAACGTCCCTTAACGACCAACTACTCCAAGGGTCTGATCTCACCAATTCGCTAGTCGGCGTCCTAACTCGTTTTAGACAAGAGACAGTGGCCTTTATGCTGGATATCGAAGCCATGTTCTACCAAGTCTTTGTTATCGTGGAGCAACGTGACGTCTTACGTCTTCTCTGGTGGCCAAACAGAGAACTGACTGCTCAACTTGAGGAGTACTGAATGACCGTTCGCCACTTCGGAGCTGTTTCCTCACCCAGCTGCTCTAATTACGCCCTGCGAAAAACAGCAAACGATAATGAAGAAGAATACGGAAGGGCTGTTACAAGTACCATGCGCCGAAACGTTTCCGTAGACAACTGCCTCTGTTCTGTTAGCACAGAAGTTAAAGCCAAGGAACAGATCGAAGGTCTGAGTCAAGCATGCGCTAAAGGCGGATTTCGTCGCACTAAGTTTATCTGCAACCGACGGAGTGTCCTCGAGTCCATTCCTGAAGAAGAACATTCCAAAGATGTGAAAACGTTAGATCTAAACTACGATGAGCTGCCCATGGAACGTGCTCTTGGTGTACAGTGGTGCCTCGAGTCCGATACCTTCAGATTTCGCATCACCATCAAGGATAAACCGCTAACGAGAAGAGGAATACTTTCCACCGTGTCATCTATCTACGATCCCCTGGGATTTGCCGCTCCTTTCACACTGAATACTAACAAGTTGCTCCAAGACCTTTGTAAAGACGAAAAGCTAGGATGGGACGACGAACTCCCTGAATCCTACCGAAACCGTTGGGAAAAATGGAGAAGTGAGTTGCCCTTGCTCAAACGCATACTTGTCCCTCGTTGTGTGAAGCCAATAGACTTTGGAGAAGTGAAGTCCAGACAAGTACACATATTTTCTGATGCAAGCTCCGTAGGCTATGGCTCAGTGGCATATCTACGTCTTTGCGACAACGAAGATCACATACACTGCTCTTTCCTGATGGGAAAAGCTCGCCTCGCGCCAATCAAAGCAGTGACAATCCCACGCCTGGAACTGACTGCCGCAACCGTCTCCGTTCGCCTTGGAGAGATCCTTAAGAAGGAACTACATGAAACCATTGACATCATCCAATATCACACTGACTCAGTCACCGTGCTGCGTTATATCAGCAACGATCGGAAACGATTTCAAGTTTTCGTCGCCAACCGAGTCCAGACGATCCGTAACCTTGCAGATCCAAGTTAATGGAAATACGTAGAAACAAAGGAGAATCCTGCCGACGATGCCTCTCGTGGATTAGATGCTAAAGCACTGAACGAACAACGTTGGCTGGAGGGACCAAAGTTTCTGTGGGAGCCCGAAAAGGATTGGCCCGAGCAACCGTCGTCTTTTGGCGAAATTTCTAACGAAGATCCAGAAGTCAAGAAACAAGTAAATGCCTGTGCAACAACAATCATAGACCCCTCACCTGCATCCACCGTAACGAAGCTATTCCAGCATTTCTCCGACTGGTATCGCTTAAAATAAGCCGTTGCAGTATTCTTGAGAGTGAAAGCCATTCTCCAAAAGAGAAGGCTTAAGAGAATCAACGAACAACATGGCCCCTCCACTACCGTTAACGATAAAGCTAGCAAGCTGAGCATAGATTGCTCATCACTTACCGTTCAGGAGTTAGAAGAAGCAGAGCGATGAATAATTCGTTTCACACAGTGCCAAAGCTTTGATAACGAGTTTAAGAGCCTCGGCCAAGCAAGCCATAACAAGCCTGGTCATGAACGGACACGCCTCAGAGAAGAACGAACGAAGTAACAAAGCCCAGCTCCCTTTATCGCCTCGACCCGTTTGTCGATGGAGGTCTTCTACGAGTTGGTGGCCGGTCTAATCATGCTAACATTCCAGAAGAATCCAAGCATCCCATTATTTTGCCTCGAAAGAGTAACGCGACAACGCTAATCGTCCGTTACACGCACAAGCAACTCGGTCACGCAGGACGCGGACATGTCCTCGCAAAACTACGCGAACGGTACTGGATTATTAACGCTAACTCCGCAGTACGTCAGCTGATTTCGTCGTGTGTCACACGTCGACCAATTAAGTCCACCCCTCAAGACCAGAAATAGGCGGATCTGCCAGAAGACTGATTGACCCAAGCACCACCCTTCAGTTACCTCGGAGTGGACTATTTTGGTCCGTACGCTACGAAAGATGGCCGCAAGGAACGCAAAAGATATGCAGCACTGTTTACATGCCTTGTAGGCAGAGCTCTTCATATTGAAGTCGCTCACTCCCTCGAGACAGACTCCTTCCTTCATGCACTTCGCCGCCTCATTGCCCGTCGCAGTCCGGTATGCGAGATAAGGAGCGACAACGGTACCAATTTTGTTGGTGCAAGACGAGAGCTACGCGAAGCTATCAACGAGATGGATCAGAAAGAAATTTCAGAACAACTTTGCCAGCAAAACATCGATTGGAAATTCAACCCCCTGCTGTAAGCCATATGGGCGGAGTTTGGGAAAGACAGATACAGACTGGACGTAGAATTCTTGATACTCTACTACGTGAAAAAGGGAGTCGTTTAGATGATGAATCCTTACAGACCTTGATGTGTGAAGTTGAATCTATCATCAACTCAAGACCGCTAACTGTTATCTCAAGCGATGTTAAGGATCCTTACCCCCTATCTCCGAACCAGATCCTGACAATGAAGGCAAGCATTGTCCTCCCACCACCTGGCAAGTTCCAACGCAATGAAGTCTACACGCGCCGACGTTGGCGTCGTGTTCAGTACCTCTGCAACCTGTTTTGGTCGCGATGGAAACGGGAGTACTTACCAACGCTTCAGGAGAGGCCCAAGTGGAAAAAAGTAAAGCGTAACCTGAAGGTTGACGACGTCGTTCTAATTAAAGATGAAAACGCACCTCGCAATGTTTGGCCTATGGGCGTGGTGACAAAGGTAGAGCAAAATGCCAAAGGTTTCGTCAGAAGTGTCGTCCTTAAAACGCACACAACAGAGCTACATAGACCAGTTAACAAGCTCATCCTTATCCTTACCGCAGAGGAACGGATGGATGCTACTCAAGACAAGGACGCAGTTGCTGACAAGCTCACGGAAACAGTAAAGGAATGAACATTATTTGAACATTTAATGCATTATTAACTTTAAGCTTCAAAGAATCTATCTTTTAGTTAAATTGTTTGCTTAGTTTTGTGTTTATCTTGGTTTAAATAGTGTTAAACAACTTATAGTGTTTAAGGGACCGGAAATGTTACTGCCAAATATTTTCTGGTTATTTCGTATTTCCTTTCGAACCCTTTGTAGTTTCTTTTGCGTTATTATCTTATAGTATTTGTGGTTTTTGCTACGGATATACTTGCCTACGTATGATTTGCAAACAAAGAAATCTGTTATCCTTTGTATTAGTTAGGATTTTGTCGAACGTGCTCAGGAAACTTTTTCAGTTCTAGTCAACGTGTCATCGTGTTAAGATCAAAAGTAGGCGGGAACCCGGCGACAGGTCCAAAATTTCGAATTTCTTTTTATTTTACCAAAAGAACCCATTTAGTGACTTGCCTTGGAAAATAACATTAAAAGGTCCGCTTTCGCTTTACTTTTCTTATAAATTAGAAAAGTTGAAAAATAGCATTTTAGTCCGAGGAAGCGTTCGTGACCGATTGAATATTTAAGGCATTTTCAAGATAGTCGTGTAGTCGCAATGTTGCTTGTCTAAAGATGCCATTTACACAGCTTGTTAAACAAGTTTTAAAGTTTTTTAAGGTTAAATTTCGTTCAAAATGTTTCGTCTTACAAAAGGTCTGGTTTTCCACAACATCCCTATTTCGACCACCTAAACGAGATACAAAATATGGGCAAATTTTGACTTGGTCAAATGCGGTCTGGTATAACAATTTCCGGCATAAAACCAAGTTAACATGAAAGCTGAACGTTTCTTTTAGTCATTCTGAATTTTGTTCCGCAAAAACTGCGCGTTTAGGAAATTTAACCGTAAAGGCTATTTTGGCTTGACAGTCACTTAATGTTAGATTTTATGTTTGAAGCTCTTTAAAATTACACTGCTTTTTGGAAAGAAAAACTTAAGTAGAAGCCGAAATAAACCTTGAAACACGCTATTTCAGGTTTGAAAAAACATTTTCAATCCTGTAATCATCGAATGTAAGAAAATAACTTACCGTTATACTCCCCAGCGCTGATATACCGGAGCAATAAATTATCGTGGTTTGTCGATGCAAACAGTGGTATTTTGTCACACCGCGCGTGTCACTTTGAAAACTGTACAGTTCTTACAATTTTAAGAGGCTCTGACTGTAAATATATCAAGAATCGTTGGACAAGCTCAAAAACTCGAAAATCCTGATAACTTGCCAGAAGAACACGTTTGGAGAGCTATCTTCGAAAATATTACATAAACCTTCCGGAATTCTATTGTTTTCGAGAAATTCGAAAAAAGCGGTTTTGCATAATTAATTATGCAAAAATCAGGTTAAAAATTAAACAAATTGAATGCGCTTGCTTGTAAACAACTTGCAACGCCAGAAAACAGTTTTAATTTTAAATGATAGGGATACTCTTCTTTTTTCTATCAATGGGAATTGCATGGAGTTTTTCTTTATTTAGATGGTTTGGTGGTTCTTTGAAACAAAGGCATTTTGCGCACTTCAGAAAAAGGCAAAAAAAGGTTAACTTCAGAGGCTTAAAATGGGTCTTGGTATGTGTAATATCGAATTGAAATAAAAACGTGATAAAGTCTGGCCCTACTACTATTATGATACGAAATAAGAAATCTGGGCAATTCAGGCTCGCGCTGACAAAAACAACAATTCGCGAACCAGTGTTGCCAAAATTTGCATAATTTGGATAATAGAAAAAAAAACTGTAACGGAAAGACGACTTGAAATATGACAAATCATTTACCGCAGCTATTTTCGGATGGGTTATACTTGATCATGCATTTGCTGGTATCTTCATTTATCTTTCTGAAGAACTACGAACAAATTTGGAAAATTGTCGGTGAAACTAGAGTGCAGTGGGGGATCATATTTTGTCAGATGTCTATACTCTGCAACACCAATGGCCTTTCCTTGCTATTTGCGGTTTCTTTGGGAAAATACTAATTTTCTCGAAAATCCAAACGGTTTCTTTTACAAATCATTAAAGTTGACGTACGCGTATAAATTGAGAGCTACAAGTAGAATGGCTGTGTAAAGTATTAAG
>Ga0126336_10000498_pt1 | contig 16259 bp, 13 predicted proteins | sample SidCmetagenome_FD_92530 | JGI IMG/M metagenome (GOLD analysis project Ga0126336, IMG submission 92530) | Coral microbial communities from El Islote,Puerto Morelos, Mexico - Siderastrea C C metagenome | ecosystem: Host-associated > Invertebrates > Cnidaria > Coral | place: El Islote,Puerto...
AAGCGTCGAAAATAACGAAAATTTCACCTCATACACTTCTCGAAGCGGCTCTTTCCGAGCGCGAAAATGCCTACACAAATGACGCGTTCTGATTGGTCAAATCTCGTGACGCACACCGCCTGCGCGCGTTCTGACAACCGTTCAAGATTGACCTGCAAACTGGCAAACGTTGAAAAAAAAAATGTCATTTACCTGCCTAGGTCGGTCCGTATAGGGAAAAACTGTGCCCTCGCACTTGAGTACGGCCTGAGGCCGCAGGCCGAGTAAGGTAAACGGCCGGTAAGGTAAACGAGATATGCCGTCGAGTGACCTTCAACTGCAAAGAACACCTCTGCGGCTGACTGGCGAATAGTCATCCGTGCTGGCAAACGCGCTACAATCCCGACACGTCCGAATTGTCAGAACAAATCGCGCATTTCATAACACGGGAAAATACACTGTCTTGTTTTTGCTAATTTGCATCAGTTGCGTATATGATGAATGGTTTGTAATGGTCCTAAGTATTTAGGGTGACTGCTGTTCTTCTGTGGTTCGTGGTATCAGCAGTTTTTTTCTTGTCTGTGTTTGATGGAGTTAAGTGTGAAATTGATTTGTTCCCGTTTTACCGCAGAGTAATTACAGAACAATAGCGTTTGCTCATTTGCATTATGGCTCGGCACATGTCAAGTTCGACGTTTGACCTTGGCCTTACTAGAGTGGGAAATTATGTAAGTTAAGATTTTCCGAAAGCCAACCGCAGTTAAAAAATTCTGAGAACAAGAGATTTTTCTAGAAAGAAGAGGTCGTTAAAAAATAAATAAATAACAAATCAATGAAAGAAACCGGGAATTTACAGCCGTCCAAACCTCTACATTTTTTAGACTGAAGTTCTACAGTTGGTCGTCCCTGTAAACAGGACTTAAAGTAATTTAAGGAAAAACACACCACTTTTTAGTTTTAAACAAGACACGTTTCGGCATACCTAATGCCATCTTTAGTTAAATGAGAATGCTGAAACAACGCTGTATATATGTAACAGTTATTAGAATTGTTTAAAATGAAAATAGAAGCAACGATAACACTGAACCACAGGTCACCCAAGCTCACTGTTCGAGCATGGTGACAAATATAAGGGTTTGTGTGGGAATTTACCAAATCATTTCTGGAATCGTAAAATAATTTGTTTTTCGCAAATAAAATTCCTTATTTGGCGAGTTTGGTTTATCGCTCACATACTGTGTAAACCATACTGAAAGGTTGAAACCAGAATACTAATAAGGGCAAAAATACGAACGATTTTCTCGCCGAAACTCAACCGCGTTTCAATTTTATCGCTTAGACACAAAGAAGAATAACGTTCTTACCTTTTGACGCAGGCCAGAGGCAAATTATGTCAATCTTTGGGTCACAAATAATCGTAGATAAAGTCAACACGTGTTAAAACGATTCGATATGAGCCGTGGCAGGCATACGTGGTGCACTGAACGCGGCAGAGACTGGGCAGGAGTACAATTTTTATGCCTTCGAGGATACCCCTGTGGAATGTTTGTTTTTGACCGAATAGTAGTTGGTTGCTCCCGAAAGGGAAAAATTTGCCAATGACTATTACTTCGGAGAGAAGACACAGAATTTGCAAAACAATAAACACAAAAACTCAAAACAATGAGCAGGGGAAAACAATGCCCTACCGTACAATAAAGAATACAATACACTAATTGTTTTCAAATTCTGTGTCTTCTACCCTAAGTAATACCCTCAATGACGGGACGTTAATGTTGCAAGATGTACAATGCATGCACATGAGCCACTCGGAATTTATTTCTCGCTAGAGTTTTAATTAAAAATAAATCTACTTTTCACGACCGATAAATCCGGATTGTTATAGTATTGATTCTTTCCTTGTGTTTTCCTCCGACTGCAAATATTTTCCCGCGTAATTCGTTTAATAATTTCTGATTGTTCCTGCACTCTTCCGTACCTGCACGCTAGCTAGCTAGTCGTTGTTATTCACCAAATGGGTCCATCATCAGACGGTTCTTACATTTTGTCCTCGGGCTTAAGCCTGCGCGTTGAAGTCTCCTATTTCCTTTTCCGCGTAGAGCAAAGGAAATAGGAGACGTCTGCGCGCGCGCAGGCTATCGGGATTTCGTTTTGCTCCCGACCTCCCTTTAGCTTAACGTCAACAACATGGTTGCAAACAGCGCTTGACTTTGCACTTCGCGAAAAAATATCAGTTTATTGTCGGCGCACGACAACATTTCATTGACAAATCTTTCCCTTCTGGAAGCAGGAAAGTATTTTTCGGTCACGAACATATATTCCACAGGGGTCTCCTCGTAGGCATAAAAATTGTCGTCCTGCCCAGTCCCAGCCGAGTTCAGTGCACCCGGTATGCCTGCCACGGCTCATATCGAATCGTTTTAACACGTGTTGACTATATCTTAGATTATTTGACATAATTTGCCTCTGACCTGCGTCAAAAGGTAAGAACGTTATTCTTCTTTGTTTCTAGGGGAAAAAATTGAAACCCGGTAGGTTTCGACGCGAAAATCGTTCGTATTTCTTTGCCCTTGTTAATATTCTGGTTCCAACCTTTCAGTATTATTTACACAGTATGTGAGCGATGAACCAAACTCGCCTAAATAGCTTTAAATAAGCTAAAATCAGCACACAAAACCAAGGAACACACTGTGGACACAAACTAAAACAAATTAGGAATTTTATTTGCGAAAACCAAATTATTTTACGATTCTAGAAATGATTTGCTAAATTCCCACACAAATCCTTTTATTTATCACATGTTATCACCATGCTCGCACAGTGAGCTTGGGTGACCTGTGGTTTGACCCGTTCAGATATAACGTAGGCTTGTCCCAGTGGATATGTAAAGATTCTTTGATCTTGAGTTTAAAGCTGGTAGTGGCAAAATCTACAATACTGAAACAATTAGAGTGTTCAAGTGTTTGTTTATCTGAGATGGCGTTAGGTACGCTGAAACATGTCTTGTTAGTGTTGTGTTTTTCCTTGAATTACTAGTACTTGTTTCCTGCTACCAAGACTTTTCGGTAAGAAGGCTTTCTGCTGAAATCTTCTGAAGAATGCATTGGGTATTCTGTTGAAATCTCGTAGAGAAATACATAGTAAATGTGTACTTTGCCTATGACCGTGAACGGACACGTCGTTGACCTACAATTAAAGCGGGAAAATTGGGCTGCTCAATACCTTTTTTGTGCACGTGCGGATCCAAACGAATGTAAGCTAGATCCACATGATTAATCAAAGTTTGCGCCCTTTCAACGTGTGTCCTTTGGGGTACAAAAATTGGATCACCAGAGCGAATCGCTCTGACAAAGGGCTAACGCTCGAATCTTCAGCTTTTGAGTTTCTTTACGAGGTGACAATTAACCATATCACAGCCATTCCAAGTAAACAGGTGCAACTGACCTTTCAAAAAGTTGAAAAGTCACTTTTAACGAAACCTCTCATACTCTAGTCCTAGTTATTTGGCATTATGTTTAGTACATTTTCCTGATCTGGGCTTGCAATATCTTCATCGGTCAAAAAGTTCTGAGGTTTGACATTACCGCCTACCTGTCTTCTTCTGGGAGGCCGGGGGGTCATTAGAGAATGAATAACCCATATTGAAGTAGGCAATCCTTTGTTTTGCGATTTGTGACTGTACTTCCATCGACTCGTATCCAAATGAAACATGTTAAGAAGGCTATGATTTTTATGATTGATATTTTCATTGTTTTTTTTTTTAAACTTGCATTTTTTGAAGGTGGCTACCTAAAAATTATTCACATTAAAATAGACTCTTCGCTGTTCTTTTACATAAAATTATTTAGAACTACATGGCTGTGTGCAGCATTAGTTTATTTACAACTTTAAGATATCAGGATTCGATACTCGATTGATTCGTTTCAGTAATTATTCTAACTGCAACTTCAGTTTTCTTCGAAACTTGGTGACGTAAATTACGGAGTCCAGTAACGTAAATCACACATTGTTTTTTAATTCACAAAATGGCTCAAACTGGTACATTTAGCATTACGCTATTAATTCTATGTCGACTCCTTGTTTGGGTGAAAAAGTCAATAATGATGCTCAAATTTGTCCTGCTTTCCCCTGTTACGTGAAACAGTAACGGAAATGACGACTCCATATCATGTCTCCAACTCAATCTCAAACGGGTCTTTCAAGCAGAGCGCTAAAACCAGCTTTCCTCTAGAGCTATCAACTTGATTATCTTTGTGGATAGCTGAAAGGTCTTGCTGGATTGGACTGGGGACTCGATCACACAAAGTATGTTTTTTTTTTCTCGAACCACGGGAATTCTTATTCCTCAGGTCAAATAAAGCTTGCACTGGCCACCTGTCTATTCCTTCGATGGTCGTAAAATTAACTCAAGCTTTCTGTTCTCTTTATCAGTATTTCTTGTATCTTCACAACGAACCACTTGCTATCTTATCTCATGGTAATCTTTCCCCGAAATTTATTCAGCCCTGACTTGGTAACGGTTTCTGGTGATACAATCTGCCAACAACCCATTTATTTTAACTTGGTTTTAAAAGAATAAATAAGTTCAAATAGAGAAACAGACAAAGTACGGTCGCCTTGCTCGAACTGAGGTCTTTGTGGGCATTTGAATACGAAATAATCAGTTTTGGTGTTTTTTTTTTATGGCCGATTTAGTGGCATTGTGTAATGCGTCATTTACGTCACCTATGCTGTCATTTACGTTGCTGTTTAAGCCACCTGCCTATGGGAAGGTTCACCTCCCGGTTTCGATTCACAATACTCTCAAAGAAAAGTGTATCTGGTATTTGATATATTAAGCCCAATTGCCTATAAAGTCATCCTTATATGAAGAAGAGAGCACAAGGGCCTTACAACAGAACCTCTTTGAGTTCGACTTTGTCACTGTCAGTCCAAAGAGAAGGAATTCCCATGTCAACTTGGCTTTATGTCTTACCAACTGATCAGACATTTGATACCATGTGGAACATGTGATATTTGCCGCATGACATGTTCGATATTGAAAATGTAATTTGAGTTACCGTAACGTAAATGATACTGACAGAGCCTTGATTCTTTTCTCAGAAACTATTAACAATGTAAAGTGAATCTTTGTAATCAAGGAGTATTACAGGGACAGTTATCTGTGGGAAGAAGCTCATAAACAAATTCAGTTTCTTTAGAGCGGGAGTGCCTTAAGTCCTGCTAGTTATGACGTCATATTTCGTGACCATAGCAACCGATTCTCACCAAACTTGTGTCAAAATGTGTCTAAAGGATACCGTAAACTGCCGTTTATAAGCCCCTTCGGATATAGGCCCATCTACCTGTAAACAAAAATACATCCGGTTATAAGACCCCCGGATATAAGCCCCCTTTAGTTTTCCTTGTTTCCTTAATATTAAGCACTCTCACAGAACACTGTACTACTTCAAACACAAAATTAGGAAAGATTGGGGAACAATAACTTTATTACTATAGTGGCTGATCCCGATTTTTCTAACCCTCGATTTTTCGAACCTTCGGTGGTTTGAACCATGGCACGTTTTCCTTGGTTTTGCTTCAGTGAAACAATGTAAGTTTACCCCCGATTTTTGCCTCCCATGGAAGAAATTTATAAGAAATTTACCTTCGATTTCTGATTTTGATTTTGTTCTTAAAATTGAAATGAATTCGATTTATTGTGACTTTTTGAAGCTTAATTAAAAACTAGTAAATTAAAAACGTATTTCGATTAACACTCATTTTAAAACGTTTTTTTTATTCCGCTTATACCCCCCCCCCCGGATATAAGAATTCTGCGAGTTGGAAGTTAAACCAGCAGACTTAAATGAATTTAATTTTGCGTGGGATTTGTCCCCACATTTTGACACAGAAGTTGGTACTTTCGCATTTACCCTTTTAAGGTTAAATACTTATAAGTAGCCGCCAGTATGTGTCATACGAAGACACGAAAAGAATTAAAAACAAGGAAGATAATGTACTGGTCCCTAACTGCATTTTGTTTTTGGATTTACGCTTTCATGGCAGCTTGTGCTCCCAGCTTTAACGCGACACCAGGCGACATGTATCTCTCAGTGTTTCCCAATGCGAGTTCTGTTACACTGGTATGGGACTACAACCCTGATGGCGAAACAGTGAAATACGTGGAATTGTATACAAAGTATAGGTCCTGGTACTTTTACGGCTGGCCATGGCTCTACGTGTACTACGAAAAACTGGTGGCCAGGAAGGCTCCCAACCAACCCCTTTACGTCGACCTCTTCAGCGGTTACCGTGGTAGAGTTGCTTTCTCAGGAAAAGCCACATTTACGATATTAAACATTACTCAAGGTGACAGCTATGAGTACCGCTTTGTATGCAGGGTGTCTTTCAACTCAACAATCCATCCGCTGATCAACAGCCAAATTTACCTTGCTGTAGCTGGTAAGTCACTTACATTACATGTAGTGAAAGTTATCAGTACGTCACGTAAGTATTGTTGATGACCAAGTACAGTTTGTATAGTCTGAACTTTCATGTAGTTTCTTGTGGCTGTTTGCCCTGTGTTTTTGTTCTAACCCTTTTTGTCTCATGTGACCGATTTTGCTTGCAATGCGAAAAGTATTTGCTTGTTTTCTGCAGGCTGTATTGGGTATGATTGTTTCGTCTATATTATGCGAGTTGGAAGTTAAACCAGCAGACTTAAATGAATTTAATTTTGCGTGGGATTTGTCCCCACATTTTGGCACAGAAGTTGGTACTTTCGCATTTACCCTTTTAAGACTAAATACTTATAAGTAGCCGCCAGTATGTGTCATAAGAAAACACGAAAAGAATTAAAAACAAGGAAGATAATTTTATTAATGCTGGTTTGTTGTAATCTTTACAGCTACACCAAACTTGAGACCTGAATCTCCAAGCGAACTCTATTTACTAGTCAACTACTGCTAACTTAGGCTTTAACATGTCTAATACCAAAATATCAAGGAATGTACTGAAGGTACTTATGAAGCACTACTATTTCCCATGGATGGGAAGCTGGGCATTTACTGTACTTATTTTTCCTGTCCGGCCCGACCAAACTCAGTCAATAAACAATTTATCATATGACCAACCCGCTTTCTCGTTATTTTCCTTCTCTTCAATTTTTTTCCCTGTAGAATGAGCAGCCTTTTCTCTCTTTCACGCGCATTTTCAGTCAGAGCCAATAATATCACGCCATTCATTTGGGAATCGAAGCCAGTAAAGTGTGTTCAGTGTTCTGTGCAAGCTACAAACTTACAGCGTATTAGGGTATTTTTAACAATACAATAAAACAAATAATAGATTCGGTTTTTGTGTTATCCAGTTAAACAATTAATAGATTCGGTTTTTGTGATATTCGGTTTTTGTGTTATCAGCCGAAGCCTGTCGGATTATTCTGGATATCACAAAACCTCATCCAATAATTGTTACAATTTAATTGTAAGGGTCACAGCGGCATTTGGTTTCTTCCCTTCAACCTGTTTTCTGAGTTCTCTGAGCTTGGATTAGTGGACTTCTCTTGAGACTTTGAATTCTTCGTCTTTGAGGATGTTTATGTTATTCAAGTAGCGCTGGATGCTTCTTGAGAAGGAGGACATTGTATAAAAACTTCTTCATCTGTGTGAGAAGTTTTGACTTTTTGACTTTTTTTCTTCTCTGTCGAATATGTTGGCTGCTGAAGGAGTTCCTTTTCGGACAGTTCACCAGGGTTGTAAAATTCGCTGTCGGAATGTTCACTTACATCGCTCATTTTGAAAAAAGTTAGAACTTATACGGCAACAAAATGTTTTCAGCTCGTATCTCGCAGGGCCATATGCGATTTTCACGGAGCCGGACGGCTTTTTTCCCGTCGGCTTACGCCATTACGTACGGCCCTCATACGGGAATGTTCTCAATAGCTTGGCAATGAAGGCGCAAGCGGGGCAGTACGGTTCATACTATAATAATACTCAGTATTTTTTGCAACACTAACTAAATAAAAATAACTCCTGGAGTCTATCCCTTAAAAAGGACCATTGCATGTTTTATCCTCAGTTCACATGTAAAGTCAGGTCGTATTTTCACTTTCCTTTTTTATTTGATGTCTTGATAACAGTCAAACCAACGATCACTTTACGTTCATCATCTCCCGTCGTGGTAAATGAAAGTGATGCAACCTCTCTGGTATGTGTTGCCAGAGGCAGGCCCCAACCAACCGTCATTTGGAGACATGAATCTGCAATAGTACAACGAAAAAGTTCCGACGATAACACTAATTACGTCATTTCATCAGCTACCAAGGACCATGCAGGGACCTACACATGTACGGCTCGAGTTACAACTCCTGGAATAGGTTCCTTTAGCACGGAGTACACAGTTAGCGATAGTACAATGTAAGTTTCATTGATTTATTGCACCATTTAATCCCAGCTTAAGGACGAAGGCGTTCTATTCCCGCTAACTCGACTTGAGGGAAAAATTATTATGCGTTTCTGGAAAATTCCCCACCTACCCTTCCCCTAACCCAACATTTTGCCCTAAGTGATAATAAGTTGATAAGTTAGTGTTAATGTTGGGTTAGGGGAGGGATAGGTGGGGAGTTTCCCCAGAAACGCATAATGATCCAATTTTATTATATCTGAATGCATCATGTACGGCAGGAACGGACTCGCAACCCGTTTCCAAGAATCCACGCGCTCTTTGTGTTCGCTCGCGAGTCGAAGAGAAACTCCTTGAGGCTGAGATGGTATAGTTTATGTCAATCAGATGTTTGTAAGATGCTCGAATTCTACGGGAACTGACTGAGGCGTGCAAACTCTACGATTGTGAAGTTTGTACCTCGTATTTGTTATTCGTTAGTTGTTCATATGCTCAAAATCAGTTTCCGAAGGAAGACATGGATTGGAGTGACGGCGCGATATAGGTGGTGTGATTGGTTGACTTGGGGGTGCGGTTTGGGATGATATGGTGCAAGATTGGATTGTTTTGCTCTTTCCCACCCTCCCATCCCATTGCACCTAACCTCTCTGTCATCTTCCCACTTCGTACTACTTCTTCATATGAGGTGCTAGTCAATTACCAGGGCTACCTCCAGTTATACACAGATTTATGGTATTCATTTATTTCCCAACCGTCGCCAATATGGTGACGACCGGATCCAGTATCACCAAAATTAAATCGTGGCGTTCTGCTCTAATCGCGTCACTATTCTCTATTTCGTTCTTCTCGTTCTTCTCTATTTTGGCATAGCAAAAAAAAAAACTTTGTGGTAGCCACATGTGTCTTACATAGGAAGCAAGCGCAAATACGTTAAGTTCCTCAGTGGGCTCGTATCTTGAATGACGCTGGTATCTTTTGTATCCTGAGGATGAGGATCGGGTGGCAGGTAACGTCCGGGACTAATGCCCTTAGGGCTTTTGTTGTTCAACTAACTAGAAAGAGACAATATCTTTTGTTATACTTGAGTTGAGGTTTTTGTTATAATTGAGTCACCTTAGGAAAGAAACATTCTCTAAACACAAAAGCCAGTTAGAGCTCGATTTCATCGCTGAATCTTTTCAAGTGATTGAATATTAATTTTTTCACGTGACTTGGGGTGATGAAAGTCACGTGACAAAATTTCCAGGTAGATAGCTAGGGGGGGAGGGCTGGGGGGTACATATGCGCTAGAACCGGGGGACACCGCTTAGAATGGCGGCTGTAACAACGGCATTTCCAACATACCACAAGGTTGACAACACCATCACACAACAAATGGTACACCCAAAAGACCCACGGCAATTGAAAGGCAATGCGGGGTGTTATACAATATCCAGTGCGCGAGCCGTGGAGAGAATTACATCGGAGAGGCGGCAAGACATTTTGATATTAGACTCCAAAAAGTTTTTTTTTAATTTCTGGAGGTACGTACCGTATTTTTTTACAAGCCTGGAACATGAGAAATGTCTTTTGTAGAGTAAATGCTTATTGTACTTGGTTTCAGAAGACTTGAAACTCAAAATTATCACTATTCTCATCCTGCGGACTTAGTTAAAGAAGGAGATACTCAGTAAAGATTTATAAGGGAGCCCAAACTCGAGGTCCAACCTTTAAACCATTTATATCACTTATTGATTTTTATTAAAATTGCTCTACTTTGATATACTAGAACAAGTACATCGCTATTACACCCCTATCTTTGCCTTAAAAGATAAAACAAAATAGTAGGTTATCGCATGGGTTGTAGGTAGTAAGTTGTACGTGGACTTTTCGCTGCATAGTAGGAATTATTACTGTTTACCCATCGATATTCACCGCCGCCTATTTTTGTTCCCGACCGCGACCCTGCGAGGGGGCGATGGAAAGAAAAACGATATATTGCGTTATCCTGGTAGCTCAGATAGCTAATAACTCTTGTAATGCTATTCATAACACTCGTAATGATATGCGAAAATAAAACACGTGAAAATAACACATCCCAAGCGACTCAATGCATGCAGGCATGTACACGTGTACACGTGGGTGAAGGAAGGCTTTAAGTACCAACTTGGAGCAGAACAACACTCCTTTCGTACTTAGTTTCAGCCAGAGGAGCAGTGAAGAATGGATCTCTTTTTCGAGTTTTTGACCCACGTGAATTTTTTCCTGTTGGTGCAAGCGGCTGAAGTACAATTTCCTCAATCTTTGGCGCCTCCTGAGAACCAAGACGGAACTGCACAAGCTGAAAACCCTCCCGTTGTTCCAGCACAAACGGCTCCTGCTTCACAGCCTGTTCAGAATAATGCGGACGAAGCGCAAAATGAACTTAAGGTTAAATTCTGTGCCTTTTTCTTTAGTTCTTCTTGGGTTGTTGTATTTTATTACATTTGGGTGCATGTTTATAGGCTAAATTGTATTTTCGTTGGTGAGCTAGACCTTTTTATTTTGTACAGAATTTTCAGTCCTCCTCGTGGGCGTGAAATAATGTCTTTTCCCATGGGATCTTGCTTTGTTAGTAACGGCATGTTTTCTTGTTTATTAGATGCATGGCGTCTTTCTGACGGGATAATATTTCGTCCCTTGCATTGTAGCGGGTTGCATTTTTCATTTTAAATAGGTTATCTTTAGCTGGTTTGTGTTTGCTAGGATGTTTTTTTGTTTTCTACTCTTGGCTGCTATCTACTTGCGAACACGTGGCTTGCACATTTTGTTCCACTGTTTTTGTAGTCACGGGGTGCATTTTTTTCACCAGGTTTATTCTGTAATTTGTTACAGATTATGATATACGCCGTGTGTAGTCACGGGGGGGGAGTTTTTCACCAGGTTTATTCTGTAATTTGTTACAGATTAAATATACGCCGTGTGTAGTCATGGGGGTGAGTTTTTCACCGGGTTTATTCTGTAATTTGTTACCGATTATGTTATACGCCGTGTGTAGTCACGGGGGTGAGTTTTTACCAGGTTTATTCGGTAATTTGCTTCAGATTATGATTTACGCCGTGTGTAGTCACGGGGTGAGTTTCCGGTAGGTTCATTCTGTAATTTGTTACAGATTATGATATACGCAGTGTGTAGTCGCGGGGGTGTGTCTTTCACTAGGTCTTCCGTTATTTGTTACAGATTATGTTTTGCATCGTGTATAGTCACGGGCGTGAGTATTTTCAACAGATTTTTTTTTCTGCAATTTGTTTTAGATTATGTTATACGCCGTGTGTAGTCACGTGGGTTATTTTCATCAGGATTTCTGTAATTTGTTGCAGATTAGGTTATACGCCATGTGTAGTCAAGGGGGAGTGATTTCTCAGCAGATTATAATTATCTATGGCGTTATCGTTGTCTCGAGTCAAGAGGTGCTCTTTGACTCAATTCTTTTTAAAGGCGAAGTTAAGAAACTTCATCAGACGGTGGAAACTTTGTCAAAGTTATCTGTGGAAAGCTCCGTTACAGGGGATCATGAGTTACGCGTCCCGTCCGTTACCCGACTTCAACAAGTATGAAGTCTTGGAAATGCTTGAATCCCTACAACATACTGCTCAAGACACCAAGCCTGAGCGGCAGAATTTCTACCCCTTGGTATATCAGACGGTGCGTGGGAAGATGGATATGCCTCATGACCAACTGGACAGCCTTGTTCTTCGCCTCTTGGGCGAAAAGTATCACGAGAAAATTTTCGATGTTGTAACAAAAGTAAAAAAAACATTATCGCCAGAAAAGCCGTGACGGGGTTACCATGACCACTTATGGTAAGGGAAATCGTGGGCGTAACCCACGGGACTCTGCAAGTAACCGTTCGGCAGGTTGTTACTACCGTGGTAATCTCGGCCATTTTAGGATCAATTGTCATCATAGGGAAACGGATCTTCCTGCTGTGGAAGAGAAGAATGGCGCGTCTCAGCCTCTAAAGAAGTGATAAGCGAACTATGCAATAGTTGAAAGTATTTGTTAAAATAGTTTTTGTATTGTTAACAGGAGTTGGCTAATAAACGTGCCTTGAATTGAACGTATCTAATGTGTGAGTGATGCTCTTTTTCTTTTAACAATTAGAATTCCGTTGGTCTCAGAGTTTTGATAGCTTTGAAAACGGGGTCTCCAGTACTCTCCCACGATTTCTGGGTCAGAGCTGTCATCTCTCTGCTGACTTGCTGGGGTTTCTCCCTTGTGGGTAGTACCTTAATTGCATTTCTTATAGGGAATCATATCATGGGTATGGGAGTTAAATGAAGAATTTGATAAAGCTATCACTCGTGGACAGTGTGTGACGCATACCATACCATGGGTGGATTCCAAGGGGAACCCCATAACAGTCGGCAGCGAGATGACAGCACATGATGCTTTTGAATATAAAGTTATACGCGTGGAGCGGGGTGAGATCATTGGGGACGTTCATGAGTTAGTCCTCCGAGATCCAAATCACTTTAGAGCTGGGGAAGTGCATTCTCACCTACAGTTTTGCGAGATGATTGCGAAGCGGTGTCCTTCGGCAACTCATTTTCAGCATTATACCGGCTCCTTCAAAGGCAATGACTCAGATCGTCCACCTAAGAGAATGTTCAGAAATAACATGTCTTGCAAGCCTTTTTGTCAGTTTTGTCCAAAAAACGCTGATTTTGTTTGGTGACTGGGGTGATTTCCTTGTTGGGGAGCGTTGAGGAGACTGAGCCGCCTCATATTGTGCTACCTTTGACTGTAGAGCCATAAGCCTCGCCTCTGTCACGATGCGCGTTATCTACACCTCTGGATTCAAGATAAACCTAATCCAGATAAACCTTTCTCTCTGAATAGCCTTAATGATTTATCGCGGTAAGTTGCGAGGGACTCGTTCCAAACTGTGTCAGATGATAAGTCTGGGTACGATCATATCCTTCTAACAGAAAGTAGCCGTACCTCCTTCGGGATCCAGTAGGGTGGCTGGTACTTTGGTTGAAAAATATCCCCCCCCCCCCTGTCATACGACAGGCCTCCTGGCAACTGGTTTCTTTCGTTCAGTTGGTATCCCATGTCTTCTTTATATTGACGACCGGCCCAATGGTCAGCTTCAGGTTTCGTTGGATGAAGTGGAATATGGCACTTTAAGCACGGTGGAGGAACGTAATCTTGCAGCTGCCAAGTCTGCAATTTTCTTGGTGGCTTACTACTTGGTGAAATTGGGCTATTTTCTCGGTTTGTCAAAATCTATTTTGATCCCGGTGAAGATTGTTCCATACCTTGGTTTCTTAGGGGGAACACCCTGAGAGATGGTGACCAAAACGTGTTTGAAATTAGACGGAATCCGCAAACGGTTATTTGCCCCACCGGTATTGAACGCTATCTCGATGTTGCGCGGAGAATGAAGGTTGATCTGATCCGTGGTTATCTATTGCGCCCAACGACTACGAATGGTGGTATTTTAGATTCCCCTTTCACTTCGGCGGCTGCGGAGGCACGACTTAAACTGTACTGAAGGAAGTGGGTGAGGATGATGGCGAAACACTGCATGGGTTTAGATCAGGATGTGCGATACTTTTAGCTCTTTCTGGAGTAGAACTATCGGAAATCATGGACATGGTTGGACCCGCAGACACACTGCTTTGCATTACTTACAACTGGCGAAAGTACTAAATCCCTCTGGGGCCTCCGCTAAACTGGGTTCTGCCGAGGTGATGAATGTCAACAATGCATGGACGGACATGAATGAACTAAAGCGCTTTGTTTGTGCTTTTCCATCCGTTAGTTCACGTAAAAGTCCTCAATCGGACTGATTATCGTACTGAATTGAATACATAGTTGCTTGTAAGCTGCATCTTTCGTTCTTTTGTTTTGTAGTTTGGGGTAAGGGTTGGGGACATTTGTAAGGATTGGGGTGTTTATCATATGGAAATTGAAGTTGTTATAAGATAGCATAGGGTATGTGAGTTGTTGTAGTTTGTGAAAATAACGATGAACAGTATGGCTTGAGCAGCGCTGAGCAATATTATTCCCATATCTTATTTTAACTGAGCATGAATGAGAGTGATATGAAATAGATTACTATTCATAACACTCGTAATGATATGCAAAACTAAAACACGTGCAAATAACACATCCCAAACGACTCAATGTATGCAGGCATGTACACGTGGGTGTAGAAAGGCTATAAATACCAAGTTGGAGCAGAACAACACTCCTTTCGTGCTTAGTTTCAGCCAGCGGAGCAGTGAAGGAAGGATGGGCCCACCCACCCACCCTGGGAAAAAATTCGCGTAGTTCATGCAACACTGCTACCCTAAGCCAAGCTGGAACAGCTTGGCTTAGACCGCTGAGCAATATTATTCCATATCTTATTTTAACTGAGCATGAATGAGCGTGTTATGAAATAGATTACTATTTGTCAGCGGTCTCCCTCAAAGCGTATATAAGGATGAGCATCCATGACTCCTTGTCTCTTCGCGCCAGGCAGCCATTCCGACCATAACGGCTTTTGCTTCAGCAAATTTTTCCCCGGTTCCGCAAGCACATGCACTCCGCCTGCCTTCAGATGTAGAGAACTTTCTTGGCCTTTCTTATCCAGCCGTTTGGTGCTGCTGCTGGTTTTACGAATCCTCGCCCGTATTCCTCGTACCGAACTATGTTCGACCTTGCGTTTCTTTAACCTTTCGTTCTTCGCAGTATCTCACGTTTGCTGGGCGCATCTATTCTGGTTGTCCTGCAGCGAACCTTAGAACCTTCTTCTTCGGCCTTTTCGTGTTATTTCTCGCTTTATGGGAACGTGTACGTTTTATATTAAGCTTACGTGGTTAATTCAGCACTTCGCCGTTTCGCAACTTCGCTTTCATCTGGTAAGCAAATTCTTCTACCTGTACTTCTGTTGTATTAAGACTTTTTCACAGCATTTTTTTTTGCCAGTAGGTTCTAGGTTTTCTGTCTGTTTGTTTATCGCTTTTGCTAGTTTTTACTTTTAAGTTAGAGAAAATTTTCTTCGTTTAACTCAGTTATATTGCGAGGTTTATTTCGTGTTGTGTTTATTGGTATGTAGCCATTTAGTTTATTTGAGTGAGGCCCGGTATTGGAGAATAGACAGTTTTTATCTTTGAGATATAAAGTGTATATTTATGCAACAATATACGTCTATTACTGTCTTTTTATACACTTTATACATGAAGTGTAAATTCTGTATATTCCCTCAGAACTAAATTTAACTATTTAGACGTCTAATGTACGCCTAACGTCAAAAGTGTATAAAGTGTCTATTCCCGAACTTGACTCAACATCATACGTCTAAAGTCAACGGTGTATAAACTGTCTATTCCCGAACTTGACCCAACATCTCGGTGTCTATTCTGTATATTGTGTATAAAGTGTATATTTATACACTTTACACGTCTAATATACGTCTAAAGCCAAAAGTGTATAAACTGTCTACTCCCGAACTTGACTCAACATCCCGGTGTCTATTCTGTAAATTGTGTATAAAGTGCATATTTATACGCTTTAGACGTCTAATATACGTCTAAAGTCAAAAGTGTATAAAGTGTCTATTCCCAAACTGTACTCATCATCTTGGTGTGTATTCTGTATATTGTGTATAAAGTGTATATTTATACACTTTAGACATCTAATAGACATCTAAAGCCAAAAGTGTATAAAGTGTCTATTCCCGAACTTGACACAATCTGTATATTGTGTTTAAAGTGTCTATTCCTGATTGTAACTTGACTCAACATCTCGGTGTCTATTCTATATACACTTTATATACACTATATACTCTTTGTATTAATATACACTTTATACACCATATACAGAAAGACACCGATATGTTGAGTCAGTTCGAGAATAGACACTGTATACACTTTTGACTTTAGACG
>Ga0126336_10000499_pt1 | contig 16259 bp, 9 predicted proteins | sample SidCmetagenome_FD_92530 | JGI IMG/M metagenome (GOLD analysis project Ga0126336, IMG submission 92530) | Coral microbial communities from El Islote,Puerto Morelos, Mexico - Siderastrea C C metagenome | ecosystem: Host-associated > Invertebrates > Cnidaria > Coral | place: El Islote,Puerto...
GTAAATTGTTGTAAAGGCACAAGCATCATTGCTATTGGCTTTCGGTGCTCTTACCGGACAGAAATACTACCTGCTACTCAGATAGTCATACAAACCACGTAACAGAGGTAAAATATTGCGTCACCAAGTGAAAGTGTAACGTAAACAGCGATCGATTTAACTGTTTCATGATCGCAAACTAACGTACCTCTAAAGGACTGGATTTCTAAATACGATCAAAATCTGAATTTTACACGAGACGAGCCTATATCCTGAGATATCTCTTTACCAGATTTTATCGAAGGAAAAAAAGGTAAGTTCTTTTCTTTTACGTCCTTTTGCCTGTTCTACTTCTCGGCGGTTTTAGTATATCGAAACCAATTTTCTTTAGAATAATCGATGGAAAAATTGGACCGCGGAAACTAAGGTTGCGCAATCAATCCATAGTCAGATTAGTTTATCCAGGTTATTTGGAATTCGTAACGTTTCTTCTGTTATTCCAACAATACTTAAGATTATCTTAACTTACAAGATAGCTTAGTTAATCCAGTCCCGGATACAGACAACGATCTGGATGATCTAACCCGTACCTCGCTGGATCGTTCGGAATGCTATGCTCGGTCCTTTGCTCGTTCGCCCAAAGCGAGCCTTTAAGTTTATTTTAAAAGGCTTTTCAAACTCCCTGGTTGCGTTTGCAGATGTCAATTCTAGGATGCAAACTCGCTTTTGTCCGCTTTTTTCAAGCTTAACATGTTAATATCTTCAGTTATAGACTCGTGGATGTCTGCAAATGGAACCACGGAAACTACGGTTGCGTCAACCAATCCATTGTTAGAATGGTTTGTCCTACCAACAACAGTGAGTATGGTAACGGCTCAAGAAAATAATTTCCCTACTCGGTATTGGAAAGTACCATGTACTTTGGCGGGGTAATGCAGTTCAAATTATGCGAATTGTCTCAAAATGTCAATAAAAACAATTGTTGCAGACAATGCACAAAATCAGCAGTCCGTTATAACCTGCAGGAAACATTCCCCGGGAAAATGAAAACTCTCTCGAAATGCAAACGCACTAGAGTAAAGCTTTCTCTAGCTCATCCAAAGAATCTAAGAAAGGGAAATCACAATTACTTGTATAAATTTTATTTAACCAAATAGGTTCATGCATGCATAACTTTCACGCTCATATAGATTGTACGTACAATATAAGTGTCAAACAGTCATTTAATATTTATCATCCACACGAAATCCTATCGATACTCATCCAAACCCGAACTTTGGCACACGATCACAAATATTGAACTAAAATTTTCTAAACACCTGTTTATTTGGAGACTTCCATTAGAAAAAATGCAAACGGCTTTGAAAGGTTTGGCAATCAAGTAAATTGAGATCAGCTAGTTGGACAAATTCAGTTTTTTCACTTACGTCACGACTAAGCATAGTCATCTTCAATGGAAAGATCAAACGAAACCTTTACTCTGTGGCAAAGATAAGCGGATAAAAACTGATGGAAAGACTTGTCTCTTTCTATTTCACCGGAAGTACAATGCGAGGACCAAAGCTCAGCAAAATCTAGTTCCGATTTTCCGACATCTCTGTCCAGTTTGTATAAAGCCTTAATCTTCTTGCTAAGCAATTTACGTTTTTGCTTTAGCAGTTCACAATTTTCTTTGACGCTCTTTTCTTTCGCAAGTTGTTCCCTTCCCTCCCCTTCAGTTTTTCTCCAGATTTCATCCCCTGCTTGAAACTCTGAGCCACTTCCGAACAGAGATTTCAGATATGAAAGCAAAACTCCAGCCATTTCGAACTCACCAAAATTTCCATCGATTTCAGTATTGACGTCACTGTATGTGTCCATCAGAATAGCCATGAACATGTTCAGCAGAAAAAACTGCATTGTTAGCACAAACATGGAGAAAAATAACGGCCCGAGAATACGGTCTGCGTGACTCAGGTCTATAAAATATGCCTTTCCTAGTGTCATTGCTAAAGTAGTTTCAAACGTCGTTATAAAATCGGCCATTCCTTCCACCTTGTTGCCAAACACGACGTAGGCGAAGATGTTGAATGCAAACATTACGATCAAGGCTTCAATGCCTAGCGGTAACAGACTCTTGCCGGCTTCTGAAATTGTGTATCCAAGAACAGCGATGTGCCGATTGAAACTCAAAAGTTGGAGAAATTTCAATGTGGCGATGAAAACGATGGAAGCTATGACATACGTGTTCAATTCGTCTGCTTTTATAGCATAGTGAAAGCTAATGAAAGCAAATGGGTTCTCTTGCAATTTGTGCAAGGTCCATTTTGTGTTGGCAATTCGGGTTACGTACAATCCGACGGCAGAGAAACACAAGGTTATCTGAGCAACATCGAGAACATTCCAACAATTTTTGAAGAAAGCCCTCCCCTTTTTATAGATCTTTCTGCAAGTCGCGTAGGAAAGTACAATCACAATCACAACGACGATAAACTCACAAGCTGCCACGGCAGCGGTGAGAGAACCGACATGATGGTACAGACGAAACGTGTCCACCCTTAAACGTGCTGTAGCTGCCCCAGTTCCCGTAAATTCCACAAGGTAGGTTACACTGCTGAAAAGGTTAGTCTGGGCATTAAAGACTGTCAGCTCCACGAAGACCGCGCGGGTGTACTTATCAATCCAGTTGTAGGACTGTAAATCGCGTATCACATTCTTGGCCTGTTCCATGAAGTAACCCAAGTCGGCTGTAAATCCTCCTCCTCCGTAAATCGCCTTGCTTCCCCAGAAAGGAACTCCTTCCAGCTGCATTGCTGTATGGTATCGCCAAGGAATGGGACATGCAGAGAAGGTCAGGTCGGCTGTTTTCACCCAACCAGGTAAGAAGAATTCCTTTTCCTCACTAAGGGTGGAGTAAGACCCATCACAGCTCATGTTAAGGTCTTTGGAATATGCACCTTTGCAGACGCCTTGGAAGAAAAACAAATTTTATCAGGAAGCTTCCTGGCATTGTACGCCGCATCTGAACTAACTTTATTCACTTTCAAGAAAAAAAATGAGGCCTGTTTGGATCATGCTTATGAAACTGGAGTTAAGCGGCGGTGTGGGCCGCTACTCCCCGCTGGATATGATGCTACTGTCCATCACAAGGTCCCCTCTCCCCCAGCAATTGCGCGCCACTGCCCATTTATACACCCCTGCAGAGAGCGATAATGAAGAGTGAAGTTTCCGGCCTTGAGGGAAAAAACAAGGACTTCTTAGCGAAAAAAAAACACACGATGGCAGAGAACATTCTCCTTTGAATTCCCAAGCACTAAATGACGCTAAAATGGCATAAGCTTTCCAAGCCGAAAACGTAACTATAAAGTTATTCCTGACGTGCTAAAAAGTAAAACATCGAATGTTTACTATTACGTTTTGAGGTGACACGGTTTGAATGATATTCTAGAGTATGTTTATCTTAGAGCAGAGCATAGAATAGCAAACACAAAACCAAAATATGGGATGTCAAGCCCATTTTGGTTTTGGAAATACAGGCAAAAACTTCAAAATTGCAAAAACGCCTTTGGGTTAACAACAACGTGATTAAATTTGATGACGAAGTGGTGGTTAATGTACGGCTGCTAACAAGCCGTGGAAACATTTTGCTTTGTAGTAGTTATCTATTTTGGTGGTATAGTGGTTAGCGCGCTGGACTTCAGATCTGAAGGCCGGTGGATCGAGGCCCAGTCCCTGCCATCGTGTTGTTTCCTGGGATAAGAAACTTTACTCGAGATTGTCTCTCTCCACCCCATCCAGGGAGGGGGGGGATTGCAATGCTCTCAGTTGCTTCATGCTACAGAAACTGGGATAAGCTCCGGCCGTGTGGGCCTCCTTGGCTTCTGTGCGACTTTATCTTACCTATCAGCTTATAAAGCATGGAAACACGTGTTTTATTGATTCTTCGAGACAAAACTGAGAAGTTAAGAAAGTAAACTTTTTCAAAATTAATAATTCTCTGCATAATTTTTCAGAAGAGAACATAAGAATATGATTTGCACAACGAGGTAAAGAAACAAGCTTTCAGTTTAAGTTGTCTATCGCTTTAAAATTAACTTAACCCTATTTAGACTGGGGATGGCTGATGATGCCCGAGCTAACAAAACTTAACACGTTTAAGTACTTTTTTTAGAATTCAAGCCAATGCCCCCCAAAACTGTGACTTTCATAAAATTTATCTGGCAACAATTTGGTTGTCATTGAAAGTTTGTTTATGTATGGCCGCGATAGAAGATTTGATATGCTTTTGAATTAAATATTTCAATTTTTTTGTGGTGACTGTGGTGACATCTACATTATTATTTCGACGTTTCTTATTGCTTTTGATTATATTCTCAGTCAGTTTTAATGCTTTTCTTAACTCTCAGAGAAATCGAGAACTCCAAGATGGCGGCTGTTCAGAAATCATGACATATCTCCCCGTCGTGTGACATCATCATTGACACAAAGTTTCATTGCCATAGCTTTAACGTTTTGTTGGGACTGGAGTGTGAGCAAATCAGCCCCCTACCCAGCCCCTCACTCACCCAGTCTGTGAAGACGAAAGTACAACATGTCTGAATAGGTTTAGGGTTAAAAATTTCACAAAGGATGCAAAAAGGCAACAGGGAAATATTTTTTCTCATAAAACACGAAGTGTATTGAAAAACTCAGCAAAGGTAGAAATTAATCGCCTCCAGCTCGTGCGTTCTACATTTCTCTCCTGATCTCAAGTCCCTGGCTCTGGTTTTGCCTTCTATATTTGTTAATGAAACAGCCTCTGAACTAAAATAATTAAGGAGTCTTCTTGTAGGCACTAATACTCAGTGTGTTTCTTCCTCGTTGGGTTTGATGTTTTAGTGAGCATACCTGGTTTTGTTCTGAGTTGTCGAAGTCGTGGCATGCCAACAATGTACAACGATTTCTCATCAGTGAAACCTTCCAACAGGTGTTCTTCTCTATTATACCACTTCTTACTAAAAACAAATGGCAGCAAACCATTTTCCACAAAAGACCAAAGGCTATTGATATCGTTTGCCTAAAAAGAGAAAAAAATCAATGATTATTCGTAACGTTTTCTCCATACTTTCACTTTAATAGATTAGACGGGAGAGAAAGTGTTTGAGCGCTGGCTATGCAACAAGGGAACATTACTTTTCTAGAATGGTGATAGTTTCTCAATATTCTAGACAATGGCACTTATAGGGGCTATGTTACAGGTATTTTTGTCACCTTGGTGTCAAATTAAAATTAAGAGCATTTTCTTATCTACAAAATGGTTTTCTGATAACTCCAGGAAGAAATGAAGTGAATTCTTGAATGGGGTATAAAATACAATAAGTTTATAATGGTTTTTGCTAGACAACAGAGAAAACTAGAAAAAAGGCGGCCCGATTTTTTCAAGTTGCAATCTGTTTCCATCCTGACCATCCGTGGCCAAAGGCACTTATTTACAACTTAAAGGTACTAGTAGAGTTGTTTTAAACAAAAAAGAAAAATATATTTTGGTTTTCTATCTTTACAAACACGGCTTTTGTCTTCTCAAATTAATGCTTAAAGTTGATGACATAGCCCCTTTTAAAGGACCAACTTGGACACCTCCACATGGCAAACTCTAAAACGTTGGCAAACTCGTATATATGATAAAACGTTCACAAATTTACAATAGTCGCTTTAATCCCAGGAAGCTACATATACCGTAAAACCTTATTTCTCGATTTCTTGTCCTTGCTAATGCCGCCTACGACAAAATGTCCCATATTAAAGAGTATTTGTGAGCTTACTCCATTAAGTTGGGAAAGATTTAAGACTCCTTTTTCTAACCGCCAACAGTTTTGAAATCTGTTTCCCGTCTTTTGATGGGGCGTTTACACCTCACAACCTGTACATTCAACACGTGACTGCACACTTGCTTTGCCATGTACATGTGTTGGCAATTTAATGGGTCCTGGAAAATGAGCAGTTCAAGAAAACCGATGTGTCTGTACTGACAAAGCCTTACCTCTGTGCTGAACACATTTCTCAGAAAGCTACTCTGGGTGAACGCTTCAGGGTCTCTGGCGGAATAGCTTATCACCAACAATGACGATAGAAATAACAGATGAAACAGGCTTTCTTTTAAAATCCTAAAAGCTTTCTTTTCATTGAGTTTAAATTTTCTTGCTTTTTCAACAAGAGCTTCATCTGGTGGCTCAAACATTCCATCTGGTTTTTTGACTGCTTCTTCGGCCTCAAATGTCTCTGGATCACGCTCTTTGCCTTTTGTTTTTGTGCTGGAACTTTTGCTTTCGGTGAAATCGCTGGGAAGCTTCTTTAGAATTAAGGAGATAAGCACAGCAGCGAGGACGATCTTTAATGGTTGTGTGACGAAAGCGTCCTGAACGAAAGAGATAAGCATGGATGAGAGCCACTTGTTGGAAGTTTCCTTTCCCCACGCCATACTGTAAAACAAGGTGAACGTAGCGGCAGTCATTGTAATCAATAAGCACAGTGAATACGCTATGTAGATAAACCAGTGTGGCAAACATGGATTGGAACCTTTTTTATTCGTTTTCTCAGATTCATCTTTGTCTGGAATGAAATCGCTTTCACTGACTGAATTTTTTCTAGGAGAACACGAACTTGTGTATTTTGAACACACTTTCGCTCTTGGTTTTAAATTTCGAAATATCTGCAGGACGATAATGTTCAATGGAAGAGCGATTAAACTGCTCTGCACTCCAATCATAATCTGTTTGAGGCTGAAGGAGAGGGGGCCAAGGTTAACAGTTGAATTGTCGGGCTCGTTTCCAATGTTGTAAAACATGGCGTTAGTTATCATGGCACTGAAGAGAAGTGACATACAACATGTCAGTCGTTGAACACGCGTGAAATTGCTCTTTGACGGTTTCCCCACGACTGAGATCCATAGGTGGCCATCGAAAATATCCTTCGAAGTCTTGGTCCGAAAAAGAATTCCAAAACTAGTGAGTTCCTTTTTGTCGTTTACTTGCAAAACACGGCTAACTGAGCCGTCTTCTTTCTCGAGCGCAAACCAGCGGTCACATGAAAAAATATACTGCTCTTCTGTTTGGGTATCCCGTATGATGACGTAACTGAGATACCAAGATGAGTTAATGCCCGATAAATCGTGCCACACTTTAAGATACAACAATTTTCCCAAACGTTCGGGAAATAACACGAGAAATTCGTTTGTAGATCCTCTGGTAAAGAGAGTTTTATTTTTATCTTTAAGTGCTAACGGACAGCTTTCTCCTTCCTCGCCAACTATAACGATGAACACGTTAGCTGTTGTACCGGAGCCTCGCCAAGGACCAGTTTGGATTATAACCTTGTAGCTGTTTAGGCTTCCACCACCGCCCAGATTAATCATCGTAGGAATTCCCTGGAATCAACAACAGAAAATCAAGTCTTTACGCCGCCAAAAAGGAATGACTACTTTATGTTACTGCGAATATGAAATTGTAAACATGAGCTGGCAGATATAGAAGGTAACATGACACTACTCAGATCGAGCCCAAAAACAAAGCTTCAGAAGGTCCTGGTCAGACTAAACCAAAACGGAACCCTGATAGGTGAACCCTAATTTACTGACTACAACACGAAAACTCTCCTAAGGGCACAGGGAGGCTAGGGATTGCATTAAGCAAGACAGTTAGCAAGTGTGACTTTGACGTTAACTAGGCCTATTATAGTACGTAGACAACTGTCTCGAACTAGGCCGGTGGTGAACAACGTGCCACCGCATGTAACAAACTCATTTAATGTTGGAGGAGAAACGAATGAGGACAGCCATGCGTTAAATAAACATACAGAACGAAAATAGGTCAGGCAGCACTACGATATCGGTAGGTGAGTCACCTTTGCACTCGATTGTACAGTCAGAAAAATTAATACTTAAAGGTACAATTTGGGCTGGTGCTGTTTTTATTGGATGTAGATTTGGGATTGAAATAGTTCAGCAGCAGTAGCGACATCGTTCATTTCATTGGCATTCAACCTGACTGAGCTTTACTTACGATTGTTTCGTCCCGTTTATCCTTTCGTCCTAACCATACGGCCATCAAAATGTAAACGGCAAATGCTGTGACAATGGTGGCTAGGACTGCGATGTTGTCCGATAAATTTTTGAAACCCTCGAATACTTTATCGAAGTCGATTGGATTAGGAGCGACGACGAATCCTCCACCAAAAGACGTCAGATGATTACAGAGGCAATGGGCAAGTTCAACTCGGGTTTTGTTCCCTACCTATGAGTAAATCAAAACTCATGATTTTGACACTGGCCTACTCTACAGCACAAACCATTGAACACGTCACAGAACTGACAGAAGAAATGATATGAATCCTTAAAAAAGATATGCTTGAGACGACATAAGGAGAGGCAAAAAATTCTGGGAAGCTGTCCAGGTGACGTGAAAGTACAGGCCATACAGAATACAATGAAGAGTGTACAACGTATTAGAAGATTTAAGTCAGGCCAAAAATAGCCTGTGGCAACTTTTGTCAGAATCTACTTTTACAGGTAAGAGTTGACCCTGGGTTATTGTGTAGCTGAGCGTTCCTCCTGAAGAATTCAGTATGCATTATTGGGATTGTACGTCCACGTAGTAGTGGCAGTGTTGGTTGCAAAACGCTCAACTTCTATAACTTATATAATAGACATTTTGAACAACAACAACATTTTGAATGCAAGTGAACGCAAGTGTAATTAGGGAGTAACCAAACAGAGTCTTATTTAAGTCGAAAAGTTGGGTTGATGTCACAGGAGGAAGAGGCCACCTTTAAAGCTAGCATGTAATTGGACGCTTTCAATTAATTAATCCTTTAATTTAATTAAATAGGCAAATTTGGAATTGCACCTGCTTGATGTACGAGTGTGTGTATCTTACCTTACATCCTTTTGATGTCCATTTCTCACTTTTCTCGTCCCAGTACACGCATGGAGAGGAAAAGCTATTAACAGTGTAATTAATGTCTCTGCTAGCGTCGTACTCGGGTATTACTATTTTGTATTCACCACTCGGTGTCGGAGAAGGCCGGGGTGGTGGATCCTTGTACTCTATACATGAACGTCTAACCCGCGAGCCTTCCCAACAAGATCTCCGTTGTCGAGAATGCGAACCATTCACAGCAACGCTTGATGCCTTGTAGCTCGCTACACCCAGATAGTATTCCCCGGTGAGTTGAATCAGGGCTGCGTCAATAAATACAGTGTAGGGATCGTACTCGCAACTCTCGTCACCGCTGTCAAGAGTCTTGCAGAACGAGAAGTCTGGTAAAACTGTCACAAAGCTTTCGTCTCCTATTTTGGGTCTCTTTCCTTGACGCCAGTGAATCTCAAACAATGCGTTCTTGCTAGGATCCGGTATGATCTGAAAGCTCATTGGCTCTCCAACATTCTCCACATCAAATTTATGGTAACGCATGCTTCCGTTTTCTGCTTTCATAAAATTTTCAGCCGGTTTTGGTAGCTTCTCGACGTCACGCGTTATGAAAAGGCCGATGTCATTATGAAGGGAAGACACGTTTAATGAATCGTGCTTGTTATCTTTGAGGAGAACGGACAAAACGTGTGAAGAGACCTTAACGGCTGACATGTCCCACGTGTATGGATTCTCAAGTAAAACAAGCACCTAAAAATAAAACGTGAATGTAGTAATTATCTTGTTTGCGTTACTGTGAGCCGCAGATTAAAACATTCGAGTGTCTGCAAAGATTATGTAAAAGGCGGAAGCGTAGTTTTCTATCCTCATTAGCAAATACGGCCAAGGAAGGTTATGTTACAATGCCGGTCAGTAATCGCCTCCTCCATTTCCACAGGATATGCAAGTTGCCCCTTAAGTTATTCCAGAGTCCTTTGCCAGGTCGTGTGATTTTACTTACTTGGGCATTGCCGGTCCTTAGGGACTTTTGAACGTGTGCTTATTGTTGCGGATCATTGACTCTCCTTTCTCTCCTTCTTGATAAGAACTATAACAGGGCGGCCACGAACCTTTCTCTTCTGTACTCTTTGCCTTCTGCATCACCCTCGCGGATGCACTCATTTCTTCAGTTTAACTACCTACCGTTTTAGTGATAAGTTTAAATTAAGTGGTATGTTACCTGTACATCCACGTCTTTTCCTCTCAACTGGTCACCAATCAGTTCAGTGAAGTTTGGAAAATGTACTAACACCTGCCCATTGCCAACTTTGTGTTCTCCTTCAATGTCAGACCGCATCTTTTGCAGAACCAGTGACATATGTGGACTAGACATAACAACTGGCTCTTCCCCCACAACCGCCAGGGAACTCATCATGTCAGTAACATTGCCTAGTGTTTCCATGGCCTCCAAAACAATAGCCCTCGCCTAGAAAGAAATTAATTTTGGAACGTCAATTCAGGTAAAGAAAACATTCTGAACGAAAAAAGATGAATTTGGTTTTAGAGCACATAGCCGCACCATTAAAATTGAACCCGCACGATGAAGGGACATGCATGTATAATTCCAGGATGGACTCTATTCCGTACTAACTAATTCACACACCAAAACGGTACCGTACCACATTCAAAATTACACTTATTAAGCTAGGCTGCCTCGTTTTCATTTAGTGTTATTTCACACAATGTAGAGTTGACCTGATAATTTGATTTACCCGACGTCATGCACGTTATTGCACAATCTTCGAGAGCCCCATGAAAGGACAGCGTTCTTGGGTGAAATAAACTAAATGGAGCGTTTTTGCACCGAGAGAGATCACGGTTTCAACAGGCTTCTCCCTTTACCTACAGTTGTTAACTACACAGAGCAAATCAAATTTTGTTACAGTTGGCAAATACAAGTTGAAAAATACTTTTTGTAAATTGGCAAGCTGACATGTTGACATACGCCAAACGTTATTTACCAACACGAGTTTGTAGTCTTAAGTTTGCCGTATGAAGGCGGCTGAGTGTACCCATCTTTGAAGCTGTTACCTTTTCTTTAGTGTGGTTAACAGACAAGTGGTTATCCTTGGTAGCACGCTTCCCGAACACTCTGGCCGACTCACTGGATGCTCTGATGACATTCACCAAGCCTGTCCCCACTATGACCGCTGTGTCGTTAATTACGCTGGCGAGGGTGGCTTTTTCACGTGATTTGCTGCTGATTATACCAGCCATTTTCTGGAAAGCTTTTAAGCTTTTCTCCTGCGGCAAAATAGATGTCATGATGTATAGACAAATAGGAAGAAGGATTGTCATCTAACACGATGCGAGGATCTCACATTAAAACTCACGATGGACGTTTTAGAAAGCACTCGAGCAGTGCAAGCGAAAGTTAACCCTTTAAGCCCCAATATCAACATCCATGTTCTCCTCACTGTTCTCTGTATATATTTCTTATGGTACTAGTTGGGAGAATTTGCTTACACATTAAAGGGGCAGCATCACGAGGATTTTGCTCGCGTTTGACCCCACTGAAAAGCCAATAGTCCCATTAACATATATGAAAGCCCAAAAATATTGGTTATTTTCTTGTTCAGACACCAGAGTAATTCAGTGAAGCCATTACTAAGTGTCTTTGGCCACGGATGGCCAAGATGGAAGTGGATTACAATTTGAAAACGTCCGGCGAACGTTTTCAAATTTTGTGCTTGTATCTTGAAAAAATCATTGAAAACTTATTATGGTTTGCTCTCCTTGCAAAAATTCACACGATATCTCCCTCTTGATGTTCCAGGAACATTTTCTGTGTAAGTGGAGGCATTAAATCTCAATTTCAGCGAAGTTTTGACGAAACGCGAGGAAATCCCCGTGACACTGCCCCTTTAAGTCACCTCATGACCTCTATGTTTGATCAAGTAATGATACTGTAAGGAGAAATTTGATGCTTGTCACTATTGGGGGTTAAGTCTGCATCATCATCATCATCATCATCATCATCATCATCATCATCATCATCATCATCATCATCATCAGCGCCACCACCACCACCATCATCATCATCATCATCATCATCATCATCATTTCCGTTTGATCCCCAAGTGGGAAATCGGAATGAAAATAAGATAACTCATAAATGAAATAAAATTAAAATAAGTGACTCTAAATATGTCGTTCGAAAGGACGAAAACACTCTTTTGACTACTACTGGAGGAGCATAAAACAGAAAATTTAATATGTATGTTAACACTTATTTAGACGTTGTAGTGTCTTCATTTCATTTTGATGTCGCGTCATCTTTTTTTTTTTGTAAAAGTGAGACTTTATTTCAGGCATTGCAAAGTACAAAAAATACAAAGATTACAAATTTACTCACCATACTCCCTTCACCCTCTCCAAACAAAAAAACAAACAAAAAAACTGGCTAATCACGCAAAAAGAAAAGAAAGAGAAAGAAAAAAACTTACAAAAACATAAAAAACTTAGAAGGACAACTAAGTAAATACAGTAAAAAAAGTTACAAGCACAGCAAAAGAAAAATACGTGTAGCAATATAACATGAAAAGAACACCATTGTCTCCAGAGGTTTTAACAATTATTATGATAATGTAGTACTCAGAAGTGCGTCTGGGCTGAAGGTTTTGAGCCAAAAAACTGGTGAACACAGTGTCGCGTCATCTTTGCCAGATCTGTCTACTAGAGGAATAATAATGCACTATCAAGCGGGCCCAAAAATGTTTCTTACCTGCATATCTACTGGAACCTCCTCTTTGATATCAATAACTGTACTCAAGGCCGTACCGATCTGCTTCACGTCAAATAGGGAGGTCGAAGTTCTTGACGTCAGAATCGTTCCAATCTCAGTTCTCATCTACCAATATCAGGCAAATACATTAATGCTGGTCAAACTAGGATATTACATACGCTTGGCGTAATTTGAAATCCGTTTTCGCTTTTTTTTATTTCATGAATCACCTACGATATACGTTTTTGCCTTGTCAGGAGAATGCTTCAAGGAGTACCTGTATGTACGTTTAAGTAGTCTGTCCGCGTGGTGAAAATTGCTGTAAATCTGCATCGGTCAACCATTATTTGTTTCATTTTTTTTCTTGTCACTTTTCTCAGTTTCTGCATCGCTGGAATTTCCGATAATGAATATGTGACAAAAGAAAATAACAAGCAAACGGAAAATAAATAAAACCATAACATATTAAAGATTCGTACCTGCTGTCTTTCCTGCATTCCTTCGGTTGCATTCCGCAGAGCATATGCATTCAGAACTGAGACAATAGCGTTCACTTCACGAGCGGCTTCTTGTGTCTTGCCAATTAGAAGCAAGCGTGGCAGTGAATTATATACAAAGTTTTGGAACTCTACCAAAGTTTTATTCTGCTCGTTTCCGCTCAGAAAAACCTAAAATTAAATGGAGAAACAAATTTGCTGAAGAAACTACCGCTTGGAAGTCTAAGTTTGTTTGCAATAAAACCGTTTTCTTTGCTTTTCATTTGCCTCGATTTAGACGACAAAGCGGGATGGCATTTTTACCTAAATGGTTCACTTTTAAATTAATTACTTTTGATTGTGACAGGCAACAATTTTGTTATTAGCCAGGCCGAAGCCGATGGTTATAAGGTCCCCGCAAATGAGGAAACATTGTTGAGCAAAGACGTTTCCGTAAATGTTTCGTCGTTTGCGGGGACCATTAGGTTCTAAAACAAGCGACGTCCAAGGTCATCGCATTCTGACTGGCTGTAATCTCCAACAACCTGTCCTTCGGAGGAATTGCCGAGCGTTCTTTTGAAATAGTCTGGGAGAATGGCTTGTACTTCTTCGAAATATAAGTGTCTACGCACTTTTTCATTTTTGGGAACATGCTGTACCTGAACATCGATTCCAGTAGTGTTGTACGTTCCGTGACTGTCAATTATCTTAACCTGAAAGTCCAGCACAAAGTTAGTCTCAACATCTCCAACAGGAAGGCTGGTAGAGAAAACAGGTAATATTCCGTGATGCAGAAGAAACACGACTCCGTAGCGGGTCCGATACTGAAACTCATAGGACAATGGAAGATCTGTATCCATCCATCCTTCACACATGAAGTTAAAGACTGTCTCGTCTGAAAGGCCTCTTGTGTTGTCCACGCTGCACCTCCCGTGGCGTGGAGGAATGTTAACGGTGTAGACATTCTCACTGTAGCCATTGCGTCTTCCTAGCGCCATTCCAATGACTGTTACTTTGTAGAAATTCCCAGGGTGAAGAGCGTTCTGCCGAAGATATAACTGATTGATTTTGGTTGCATTCTGGATTTTGAATTCCTTCCAAACAAAACTGTCTCCATGTGCAATCTTTTCGTAGACATTCCACTGGTATCGTGCATCTAGTACGCCTCCCGACTGTGTGGTCTCCATATTGACTTCCAACAGAAGATCCTCCGATGGATTTAGTGATGCACCACAGTTTCGCTTACACCTGCCACCAGAAGAAACAAATTTAGCTGTAGCTAAAAATAGCTAGCTACAGGATATTTTACCTCAAACCAGTGGTTTTTCAGTTGAAATTAGTTGCCTGTTCTTCAGCGACAACGGTGTTATCTTTCTATCCAATCTGATTTTTTTCCTTTCTAAGTTACCAGAGGACGCACTGATATAGACGAAGTTCGCAGAACAGTTGGAATGGATGAACACTAATGTGTAACAGACAGAAACTCAGATTATTGGAAAGGCAATGATGTTGCTTTCGTTCAAATTCGTCGTGATGCAATCGCAGGCAAATGATGGTGGTCACGAAGGAGAAAAAAAAAGGACTAAATACACATTTAACTTTTCGAGGACTACTTTGTTTGAATTGCTTTTAGCCTTCCTTTACATTGAGCCTGCTAAAAGCCACTGATGTGAAAAGTGGTTCTCACGTGCAAATAAAACTTAAAGTGCCTATGAACTAAAAATTTTTTTTGCACATTTTGGTAGTTCATTATGTGTTAATTCCGAAATGGCAAGAGAAATTGGATGGCAAGAAACAAAAATCCGTTTTTTTGACGTTGAAAGTACCCAAAATGACCAAAATCGTGTCTCCGAAGACTGGGAACGAGTTGGCCGAGGAAGCGGGCCGTATGACGTCAGAAATCGCGCAGAATGTTTGTCTCTTTGGTCTTCGTCAGGTCTTTGAGCGATGAAACTTACATTTTCCTTGCTAATATTGATATACAATGAAAGCTACCGACGACTGAGGAAAACGCTAAGATTCAGCTGGAAGCGATTTCGAAGATGTGTAGTTTTTGGGTTTGTCGTCCGTGGATAAAGCCTAAACAACGACAACAACAATCTTGCGCGAAGCAAGATGGCGAATTGAATTGTTGGGATTGACTAATTTTCGGCTCTACTGGCTAACCGATACCAGACAAGCTCAAGTTTACGGTGTCCTTGTTTGTAACTTAATTTGTTCATCTTTTCATAGGTTTTCGCGCCAAGAGAAAGATAGACTCAGTTGTTCGGCTCTTTCGAATGAGGACTTTCGCAGAGAGAACACTTCTTTAAACTTATTAGTTAGCAGGAAGTATTTTATACATAGAAGATAAGCATACCCAAAATTTGCTTGAAGTATTACATGCCTAATGGCTGAGACATCAATAGTAATTTCTAAAGAGCGTGTTTTATTTATCATAATCAGCAGCTGCAAATGATTTTCAAATGGAAGTGCAGTACTTTTATTGTTGTAAATTTCAAGCCATTTATGAGGGAGCGTCTCAAAGCAAATAAATAAGAATTTTTGAGTATGGTGCTCATGAATTTGTGGTCTTTTACTCCACCTGGAGGTGCTATGAGGATGATGACTGTGATAAATAAAGGTGGACATTGTATGATACGCGTGCAAACTCAGGCTAGTGTGACTTCAGCTTTGTCTTTGTAATAATCCATCGCTTCTGACTACGTGAACTGGTTTGAGTAATTGCCTACACAATATTTGACCAGCTGAGATTTTTGTTGTTCTGTTCAGCAATTTGCTTGAGGATTTTGGTTCGTACCAATTTTGTGGAAACATGGTATGGCAGGTGAGAGCTAGTGTGCTGAGTTCTTACTGGCTTTATGTGATCACTTATACTTTCGTGATGCTTGTCAATAAAACTGGTAAATAAACTTAACCTTACCTGTCCAGTTATACTGGCCCCAGTTGTTCAGAAGTTGGATAGCGCTATCCAACTTTTGAACAACTGGGGCCTGGTCTGAGCTCCCTTCGTATACTGGTCTCATCTGACAATAACTCCCTTGGGTCACTCTGAACACTGAGATGCAAATGTAATTTGCTCCAGAAGTACATTTTGAAGTGCCATTTTCATTGAAACATACACCCATTCCGATTCCATGAAGTATGGCAGAAATGTCA
>Ga0126336_10000500_pt1 | contig 16258 bp, 11 predicted proteins | sample SidCmetagenome_FD_92530 | JGI IMG/M metagenome (GOLD analysis project Ga0126336, IMG submission 92530) | Coral microbial communities from El Islote,Puerto Morelos, Mexico - Siderastrea C C metagenome | ecosystem: Host-associated > Invertebrates > Cnidaria > Coral | place: El Islote,Puerto...
ACAAGATTTTCTTTGTTTGTTAGCTTTTGTTTTGCTGTACGGTATTGTTTAAAATGTTTTTGTTTCCTTTGTTTTACGTCATCCGTGAGTTTCACAGGTTCTTACACCGAGGTAAAGCCCGAATCGTTTCCGCCAAGTGTTCGCACAGGACCTGCAAAATCGTGAGTTTCCGATCGTTGCAGTCAATAAATTGAACGTTACTAACCAAGTTTTGAGTATCTGATCTCTACTCGTCTGTAGTGCTTCGGTATAATGCTCAGAGGATCATCATCTGTAAAAAAATTACACACAAATAATAGCTAGTCTTGACAATCTTATGGCCAGTACCATTTGTGAGATCTGCGCGGCCAAGGAGGAAAGGTTTTCACTGATCTTGGTAGTAACTCACAAAGACCAGATCTAATAACAAAGAGTACATGACTCATATAATTCTTGCAACAACAAAGGAAACCTTCCGTTCTGGAAAGAGTTTCGCACGTTCCGCATTTCACGCTAGAACAAGAGCACAACTGTCCAGTCCTACCACAATAGGACAATCAACTCGGCCAGACCAAAGTTACGAGCTACGTGTCACTTAACAACTACGAGGATTCATGCCGCTTTTCCTTCATTATTTAAATTTTGTAATTCCCGGCAACGGAGTACTAGTTGAAATAACAATCACCCCAATTGCAAATAGGATAGTGGTACATTGTATTACTAAAAAAAATGAGGCAATTGTGACAACGGCCTATTCCTCTTTCCATACCAAGTGCAAAACATTGCATGCAAAAGCTGTTTCGTTCCGCAAGCACGAAGCCAAAGCAGACGAATACACTAAAGACAGCTTTTAGTGCCGAGTCGCACTACAGATGGTTAGCAACCTCCTTTGATTAGGCCCTCCGACCCTCCAACTCCTTTGTTTAAAGAAATTTGAAGTAAAAGCCCACCCTTTCCCCTTTTGACCCTTTAAGTTCCAATATCAATATGCATGTTCTCCTTTGTGTTCCCCATATGTTTCTTATGATACTAGTTGGGAGAGTTTCCACAAACATCAAGAGATTTCATGTTTGGTGATTATTTCCTTTATTCTCGTGACCTGTATGTTTGATCAAGAAGGGGGTATTGTAGGGAGAAATTAGGGTTACCCTAACAGTCGGTCGCCGGTAGGGCTGCAACGACACATTTTCCCACGATACAATACATATCTCGATACAAAAGCCACAATACGATACACGATACGATACATTACTGTGCGCGACAAAACTAGTTACCAACAACTTACACTACTCTTAAATAATTTATTTCCATAATAACAAATTTAACACAGTAGTAACACAACATCAAGTCGCCTTGAAAGGGCTAAAATGTAGAGCTTGGGTCAGGAATATTCCAGGCAGTGATTTCCCAAATTTGTTGATGTGGCATATTTTATTGTATCGTAATATCGCGATATCTTATTTAAATATCGATATTCGTATCGTTGGAAAAAATATGGTGGTTCACCGATGCATCGGTGTATCTTTGCAGCCCTAGGTTTCTGATTCTCTTGTTTAAAAGCGTTACCGCTGCTAATTTTACGTGACACATTTGAAAACAGCCAAACTCAAATTATTAAATGAAAATAATTACTGGAATTCACATCGATATGGAAGAAATGTGAATTAAAAATTGACGCTAGTCCTCGCTGAGCTATCCCCGCTTTGAACAAACGTGTGCTGGGTGTATAAATGGGAGGGTTAGCTTTAAATTAAGGTTGAATAGAGAGAACATGAAATTTGAAGTTGGAGGAAATACCGACTATACTTATTCTGCTTTGGTGTACATAACATACATAGCTAGCTATCTGTACCTCGGTTCATGGGTGAATCTGGCACAGTATTCTCTTCCTCTGGAGATATCACTGCAGAATCTTTTATAAACGGGTAGGCTACCTACCAAGATTGAAAGTTGCGGTCATTAATGAACAGGCAAAATAAAATACCCCTTTTGTCTTCTCATTGATTTTCTACTGACAAGTCACTGGACCTTAAAAAAACGTAATTTCGATCATATGCTGGTCAACTGATATTAGTAGCTCTAACTGGAAAGAGCAAATGGCTTTGACGAAGGACTAACACTCGAAACGTCAGCTTTTAAATTTTTTAATGGTGGCCAATTTACCTCATCAATTCAGTACATGAATCCAAATTCTTGTGTTTCACTTCCCTACTGATGCAGTGCCACAGCGGTTCCTTTAGCAACTGACCCCTTTATTCATTTAGCTCTTAGGAGGGTTTCTATTTTAGTGCTTTAATATTTTGAGGTTTCCTTCGAACTGAACAAAAGCGCTGTACACTCAAAACGAAAGTAAACGAAACATATCACAACTTTGCTCCTTCAGATGACTGTAAAGCAGACAGAATACACCGGGAAAATAAAATACCTGATTTCGCTTTCTGTTGCCAGGGTTTGGCGCATAACCAATAAAATGCCTCACAACCATGGAGCGTAGAATTTCAGCTTCAATTGGTGGGGTAGGTCTTGAAGAGAAGGAAGAAACGTTAGCTACAATGGTACGGTAGTCTTCATGGGCCTAGTGAGTCGCAGTTCAATTAACTTGATTATCAGACAGTCCTGCCCTCTGAAAATCAGCCTAAAATGATCTCCACTCATCTCAGTTTCTGCTTCATGAAGTACTTACTATTACTACGATTCATAATATATTCAGGAAATATTCAAGCCAAAAACACACAGTTGGCAACATTGCTTGATCGACAAACGTGTCCTATAAGTTTAATCCTGTAGTACCTGTCTCCAAACACCATGTTTTCCTCTGGCCAGTCAGAAAGAAGCGGTCCACTATGTAAATAAAAACAATGTTATTCCAATTTTTATATACAATACAATAACTTCCTGTGAGCAGCTCTAAGAATTTGACTAAAACTTGACTAAAACTTGATTTTCACGACGCAACGAGGACAAACTCGCTCACTGCTCTTACCTGGGCCACTAAGATTAAAGGTCCAAGATTAAGAGCACCACAAGCTATTTCTTAGAAACGTCCGTTCGCTGAGATAGAAAAATTACAATAGCTGTCATTATTGTGAGCGCTAAGATCACTGCGAGTTGTGACTTGGTTGCTGGCTTCGATCGCTGAGCACGGTTTTTCAGCGACAGCGGCGTACATACAGCGGAAGTTGGGCTGTATTTATCGTCAGTTACATACTTGGACATTGGAAGAGGAAATGAAGATAGTGGAACAGCGTAATCATCAATGGCCAGAGGAGGCAGGTGAGGGATCTACAAAATGAACAAAACACAGTGTTAATTAGAACAGGTTTAGACTGCTATAAAACATGCTGCGAGTCATTAACTTCTTCATAAGCTTTGGTAAAAACATTCACAGTTAACACAACACACACGTGAAGACATTCTAAATCCAAATCTAAATTTAAATCGATACTGTGCAAAACTCCCTAGGAGGAATATATGTACACAAGGACGCGGTCAGCAGTTATTCAGTCAAAATAGTGGCTTCTGCTTATGAAGTCACTGATGTCTAGGTCCCGTATAAGGTTCTTGAAGCATTCAATAGATGTAGCATTCCGAGTATGAGGAGGTACATGGTTCCACTTTCGGACGGTGCGTGGGAAGAATAATGATCTAAAACAGTTCTTGAATGCTTGGACGTTCCTGTTGTGGTGCTGTCCGGTGGATTGTTTGCCCGCACGCCCAGATCTGACCTGAGTTCGGCTTCCAACATCCACAAGGCCGTGGACAATTTGGGCGGCTAAACGCCGTCCGCGCTTAAAGGGGCTGCAATCCAAGGTCGCTCATCATTTGTCAATTGTGTGACACCAAAGTCTCTATGGTAGTCGTTTTTAACGAAACCTGCAGCCCTACGTTGGATTTCTCTAGCGTTGCAGCATCACGTTTTTCATACTGAGCCGGGGATCCCACACGGAGCTGCAATACTCCATTTCTGGTCTTACATATTGAGGCGACACCACGACTTGGGAAACAGGTTACTTGGCGGAATCGTAGTAGAGCTTGCCGTCGATCTACGACAACCGCAGAGAATCTAGGGTCACGGCAAAAATGATGAGCGACCTTGGATGGCAACATCCACAAGGCCGTGGACAATTCTAAACATGAAGGCTCTGCCATCCAAGGTCGCTCATCATTTCTGTGACACCAAATTCTCTAAGGCAGTCGTTTTTAACGAAACCTGCAGCCCTACGTTGGATTTCTCTAGCGTTGCACCATCACGTTTTTCATAGCCGGAGATCCCACACGGAGCTGCAATACTCCAATTGTAGTCTTACATATTGTGGTAACACCACGACTTGGGAAACAGGTTACTTGGCGCAATCGTCATAGAGCTCGCGGTCGATCTAGCGATGTGTCCCGGTTTCGAATCCAAGACAAGCCGTCATTAGCGTGTTGAGTGTGTTGTTGCTTCTTTCCATGCTTGGAGTTGACCTCCCGCGTCGATCCGGTTTTCCTCGCTCCACAAAACATCTCTAAATTCCAATTTGATCAAGATTTAAGGCAATCTGGAGGGCTGCATGGACACAAACCTTCCTTAAATGTGGCTCTTCCCTCTACGAGTCATAAACATAAAAATGATCCCGACTAAAGGTCAAGTTAACTACGAATTCGATAATCCCAGTAGCGTTGTTGCTCTAGACAACCCTAGCTCACACACGTACTGGAGGTGCAAACTCTGTCGGTCTTGAATACAAATTGTAAGTTATTTCTTTTTCCTGGGTGTCTCCCCAAAGATGAGTATTTCCTGGAAATAAAGAAGTGCACAAATGTAAGCCTAGACATTTGATTGACAGGTAAAGACAAAGTAGAACTCGGGTCGCAGGTGGCACACACGGCCGGCGCTTAACTCCGCTTTCCGTAGTATGGAAACAACTAGGAGTGTTAAGTCTGAATGGGATGGTCGGTACCCATTAATACATCTGGGCAGAGAGAGATAATGCGGAGAAAACTTTCTTAACCAACAAAAAAATACGACACAGAGACAGAGCTTCGAACCGCCAAACTCTCAATCACCCGATCGAACGTCCATGGAGCTAACCACTCTTATTACTTTAGGCTTGAAGGCTCTTTCCCACAGCAAACTAGTACTGACAAACGGTAATTGTGTTGGCAAAGCCCACAGTGTTCGCAAACTTGTGATTTAACACGATAAACCTCTACAGCCTATTAGAACTCAAATCCCAGATTGATGGTAGTTCTTTCCATAACCTACTCGCTAGCGATAGAAGTAAACAAGGCATCACATTAGACAAACTTTACACGTCCAACTGAACGCATCCTCGGAGACCCAGGGGCAGATAGTTTCGGCAGGAATCAGGGAAAACGAGCGAAATCAGAAGCGATAGTTTACAAGACAGGCCTGCTTTACCTGCCTTCTGCTTCACCCATCTACCCGTAGGTCTCCAAGGATGCACCGAGACTAGCTGTTTTTTTCGCCATACGTTTACCAACTGTTGTTGTGACGCGCACACGCGCCTACCTGCATTTGGAAACACGAGGTTCCAAACACTAGTTTGAGGTCATCATCATCACATCCTTTATTTAAACACGATAAAAATTTTAAAGCAAAATGCTTGTGGGGTCGTGTAATATACAGGATTAGGTCTTTAGGAGCCCTTAATGCTTCAGCAACAGCTAACATCGATCTTCTGTGGCACCAACAAAAGCGAAGCCTAACAATGTCAACCGTCTACGCCTATAATAATGTAAAATAAAAATAAATAGCAATGTAATAAAACTAGTACCTCCTGCATCTCCAAACACCATGGCCTGGCATGTTGCGGAAATGTCAAAAGTCGTACATAAAGTGCCGTGTGTGTTTACTTGGTACACCATCATGGATGACTGTGTGACAAGGCCTCCTGGTTCATGAAGCTGGAACTGACCATTCTAAAGTACCATACAGACATTCCAAAAATCACTCACCAATTAATCAATCAATCAATCAATCAATCAATCAATCAATCAGTCAATCAATCAGTTAATCAATCAATCGATCGATCGATCGATCATTCAATCGTCAATCAAACAATCAAGTTTATCACCTCCTGGTAAAATTCCCAAAAGGTTTAAGTGAGGGCTGAGTAGACAAGAGGCATTTGACTTTATGAAAAATGTTCAAAAATGTTCAAAGAGCAGAAACCTTCAAGAGCAGTACCGGATCAATAAAGTAAAGGTCCAATCGCAATGACGCATCACTGCCCAGAAAGGTCAGAAATATCGAACCCCCCCGCATCATTCTCGCCTGCCTTAACGTTTAACTAGGTGCAATAGGGGTCTTACATAACTTCGACGGCAGCTCAAGGCAAAACAATAAATTCAGATTACTTTAAACTAATAATTAAAAAAGCGACTTTCTCAGCTCGTTAAATTTGTCTAATATTTGTGGCGGATTCATCCAGGAGCTGAATTCGTAGAGACGGCGTTAGATGAGATAGGTAAAGGAAAAGTCGCACACGAGCCAAGGAGGCCCACACGGCCGAAGCTTAGGTCGGTTTCTGTAACATGAAGCAACTGAGAGTATTGCTATTCCCCCCTGGATGGAATGCTACTCCATCGCAGGGTTACCCCCAGCAATATGTCGCCGGTACCCATTTATACACCTGGGTGGAGTGAGACAAATGTGGGGTAAAGTTTCTTGACTAAGGAAACAACACAATGCCAGGGACTGGGCCTCGAACCACCGACCTTCAGATCTGAAGTCCAATGCGCTAACCACTACACCACCGCGCAACCACTTCCAGATGATATAGAGAAGGAAAATTCACCGTCGTGCGTTCGCATTCTCCATAAACTCAGAATTTGGTCATGTTACGTTGTTACATTGTTGTTTCGCAGAAGACGGCAAAGAAGTGTACCAAAATCGGTAATGCACGCGTTAAGCTGTTGTTTTGCTAATAAGACCTTTTGTTTAACAGAAGCTCTTGTAAGTGTTGCCGTTGTGGATTCGTAAATTCCCAACTGTAGCAGAAACCACCAACCTGAGAAACGACTGCTACTCTTGACGTAAACGCAGGAACAAACTTCAAGATAAGAGGATCAATGGCAATCTAAACAGAAACAAAATCATGTAAGTAAGAAAAGATAGAAAAGTCAATCTGCAGCTTGGGCAATAAAAAATGAAGCTCAAATGACAATCAACACACTCGTTATGCCGAAACACTGAAAAATTAAAAGGCAATAACAGATGTGCCGCAATGTAAAGTAATCTTTGAGTTTTCCTTGGGGATAACCAGCGGTGACTAGCATAATTCTACCGTTACCTATCCAGCTTAGCCAAAATTTCTCAGTAAATAAACACAAGCAACGTACATCTTACAGTGCAATCGTAATTTCAATTAATTTACAATTTCTATCCCTACTTCCTAACGTTTTCTTAATGTACCCAAAACCATCACTGATGATACATGGTAAACATTCTAAACTTAACCCATTGACTCCTGGAAATTTTGCCAAAAATGCCTTTTGAAGCGAGTCAAGCCGTTTTTAGGTCGCTCTCTAGCCAAAAAGAATCGAAACTGTCCAAAACGTTGTTTACAAGTCGAGCACCGGACTAGCTTCGATCCTGATGCCAAATTACAGCTTTCGAAGTTCGGGCATGCGCAGAAAGCAAAATTTCGAGATCGTTTTTATTTTCGAGAAAGTTTTGCTGCCCCCTCGCCTTTTACCTTTTGCTTTCTCTCCTCCCCGCGTCTTTGCTTTTCTTTCCCCGTCTTTTTTTTTCTTTTGTTTGGCGTTTACTAGGCTTCCTTTCGGTGGGAAAAGGTTTTGCAACAAGTTCGAGGATCGTGAATTTTTTTGGAAGGAGGTACGAAGTCAAAGTTACACGGTTTTTTCGTCTTTCTCTGGACTGTTTGACTGAATCGCGCTCATTTGGGTATGGCTTGAAAGATTTCATCTCCCTGCACAACTTAGTTGTCAAAGTTGTCTAGGACCGTTAAAACTGATGATGTCACAAGTGGTACAAGGGACGTGGTTAAACAAGGGCGGTTACGGGTGGTTCAGGGGTCAACGTGTTAAAACTGCGTATTACAGGGCGTCTCATAAGTTCGTACCCCTTCTGCAGTTTCTTCAGAGTAAGATTCCTCGATGTTGTTTAAAGTCTCCGACAGGTGAAATTTCGCAAAGGACAGATGTTTGAACATATGGGTAAACATGCTTGCAATCTTCACTGTTCTTCCGTTCTTATAATGACACTTATCAATATGGGTGGTAATTGACCACGAACTCTGAAATCTGTTCTAAGCTTCCCGACGTAAATTAATGACCAGCTCGTTCATTTTCGTCCCATACATTTAATGTTATTTGAAGAGATAGTCCAGATGACCTTGAAGCCACTGAAGTTAATCCAGACACGTCTATTTGGAGAATGTACTTTACTTGGTCAGGTGAATGGGTAAAAAAATGACGTGGCAGAAAAAAATTTCATTTTGTGAAGCGCTAATTTCTCACATTAATTGAGCATTAATTTCCCACATTAAGGAAAGTGGCTTGCATGATCACATTCAAGCTATAACTCTTTGCTAACAGACCTAGATCAAACGTATCTGACCTACCTGTAGTGGTGGCAGTGCCCTAAGAGTCCTAAGATCATACACCATCAGAAATCTGTCAATCGCCAAATGTCCCATCCTAAAAGAACATTCAACAAAAAAAACCATTTATTTATCCAGAAGTTTATAAGTTTATAAGTTTATAAGATTTTGTGGACTCGATCAACAATGAAAGTGTTACCACTGAAGGGTAGCAATTAGCCCGTTAAATTTGTATCTTATCCCCTCCCTGGCATTTTAACTGGATTTCATGGGTCTTTTCAAAAACAGGATCATCTGTGTTGAAGATGCAACACCAAAAGTTGATCAGCATCACCAGTCTCCGCTTGTCCCGGCCCAAGTGGGGAATTGGGCTGCGACCAAAAGTGGATAACTAAGCAAATTTTTGTTATGACGGACACCTTTGGAAACCATAATTTGGTGTCTGTAATAAATGGTCAGGAACTTTTAATTAACCCTTTCACTCCCAGAGTCAGTTATGGAGACGTGGCTCCAGGTGATTCTAACTTCTGAGTCTGTGGATGAAATGCTATGATGTGACCATTCAAATGAAACCTCTTTAGTATAATTTTTACAAAAAATACTATATACAAAAAATACAAAAATTACAAAATTTGGCATTCATTTCAAGTTTTCATTTTAGGCACTCTTGGGAGTGAAAGGTTTAATATCTTGTGTTTTCTTTTGGCTGGAGGTGAACTTAGTTGATAATAGCAGTGTGTGCACAATAGCAGAGTGACCACAAAGTACGGTGGAAGTTGAATGTTAACTATCATCCTGTACATTCGGGCATTCCAACTGGAAGAAAAAATTTACCAATCAGGCTTATTTCAAAAATATACAACCATATAACTGATAATGACTGTGAAAAACTATGTATGGAAGAACTTTAGACTATGAGCAGTTTCTCTTAATGCTCAGGGAGAGTTGAGTAAAAGGACCACACGAGCAGCTCATCGTGCACCATGATGATTTTACGCTCGCTGGTGATTTTGTTCTTGTTCGCATATTCTTTTCCATTGCCTATCCCTGAGCAGAAAGAGACACTGCTTGCGGTGTCCATACCACAGAGATCTACATGATCATTTTATACCTTGAGCAAAAACCACAAGTGACCAGAAGATTCCCTGACACATCAAAATCTGACAGTGTTCCTGTATGGGCCTCTAACACATGCTCACAGTTTAATGAGGAAGGGTCCCTGAGCCTCACCTGATGAGGACAAATATAAAGCAAAAAATGATTTCGTGACAAACTTGACACAAAGACCGGAATGACATATTCAATAGCGACATTCAGATCAGACTACGAGTACGTCTTCCTGGTCACATGCTTTCAATTGTGATCTGTCCCATTCCCACAACATCCCTCTCTCCTGGTTAGCAACAGGGAGGAATGCGAGCCCTGAGAATGTGGCTGTTTCAAAATTTGATGTTCCTACTTGAACTCAATCTCAAACTCGTACACAAAGTCAGATCTGAAAGTTACTAAAATATAATACTGGTGACCACACATTGGTGTTTGTTCCAAAAAGAAAAATTCTTTGAAGATGTGCCATAATAAATTATTATATAAAAACATTATTTCAAATCAAATCTATAGGCTAAATTAAGGTAAAACACCCTATTTATTGTGAAATATTCATCCATGATGACCAGTTGCAGTGAAGCATTGCTTTTAGGTGGCATGGAAACAAGTTAATGGATCATTCCAAGCAATGATGTCATGCTGATTTCCCCATTATTTCCAATTCTTCCTCTGCACTTTTGCCCATCCACAAGCAAAAAGGATAACTGAAAACATTACTTAATTAAATGTGTTGTTCCAGAAAATATCCATACTCCCCCCACAGAGGGTTTTTGGTTTGAACCCCCTACCCCTCTTTAAATTCCAGTTTAGGCTCATTTCCTTTAAAAATGTTGGCCTTAAGACCGACCCCCCCCCCCCTCAGAATTTCCAATGACCCTCTGTGGTAGGGGTATGGATATTCTCTGGAACCAAACAATGGGAATAAACGTAAAGATAATAAAATATAATAATTCATGTCTTGTTGGGACTTTATACAAGGGAAAGGTGGTCACACCCACAGTTCAAAAGGGGCCTGGTCAAGTTCAATCACTAACGGTAACCATGTCAAATAAATGTGTCATCATTATAATATCACTGTTAGGAGTACATTGCATTATTTGGTAGAATTCATAAAAAAATTATTTGGGGGAGAGCTTCCATAATTGGGACTTTATTCAGTGTGACCACTACCAAGTTGAGAGCCACTTTAAAATACAGGTTTGTAGAAAGTTGACAGATTGTTCTTACTCCTGAAGCCAATAAAGTAAAAAAAAATTAAACTGCTAAATAAAATGTACCTTGCCAGCTGTGTCGCCACAGCAGAGATACCGAGAAGACTGTTTCATGACCACAGTCCCAGGTTCCACTTCAGTCTATAAAAGTTAAGAAAACACGAAAGTCTTACTAGTGAACAAAAATAAACTAAAGCATAGCATTTGTTGCAATTTAGTACCACTGAAGAATTACGCTCAAATTCCAGCCATTTGAATTGGTGAGTGTGTTGGAGGAATGGGGTGCTCAAAATAGCTGGAAAACGACCCTACTGAAAAAACAGACTGTTAACACCCTCTTGCAAGGTGAAAAGTAAATTACACTGACAAATTTCTTGCATAGGAGACATGAGTCCTACATCGAGAGACTAGCTGGTCTTCTAGTCCATCAGCAGTATCTGGTAACTTCAGTGAAGTCCTTTTTGAAGCCCAGCAGTGTAGTGTTTAGCATGTTGAATCGTCATCAGACTTGAGGTGGCTAGCTAGACCCAGCTTTTTACTAACCATACCTACTCTCTTTGAACATGAAATACAAAGATGCCTCAAATGAAACAGGAAATCAAGTTATACCTATTTGTAGGGTATCATTACGGAAAATCAGATAAAGCGATTTCTTTCATCTATTCCTGCATGATAGCTGAAATCTCTAGAAACAATTTAAGGCCAAAGTTTTCTTTCCATGGTCAGGATAAATGTCAGTTTGAGGAATACGAAAAGAATTGTTTATGATTCGTTTGTAAGCAACGAACAGTTAAAAACTTCAATCAATTATTTCTCGAAAACGCTCTCACAAAAAATGTTTAAAATCAGTACAACTGAAGACAATAATTATTACCTACAACTCCTATAAATAGCTTTAAAAACGAACGTCTAGATTTCTTAAAAATTAAGGAAAAGTAAATTAAAATAGCTGCAATGACCTCACCATGTTACTATGGCTACATTGATCTAGAAAAAAACCACTTTTTTATCGTACAAATAACTTTAACTCAATTTCCTGTTTTGTTTGAGGCATCTTTGTATTTCGTGTACAAAGAGAGTAGGTATGGTTAGTGAAAACCTGTTCTAGCCACCTTAAGATAAAAGATCAAAGAATCGGTGGCTCAAGGCCTGGTCTCTGTACTGCATTGTGTTGTGTTGTTTCATTAGATAAGAAACTTTATTCCATATTGTTTCTCTCTGCCGAGGTGTGTAAATGGATGGGTCTACACAACCCTGTGACAGTGGTCTAGCATACAATCCAGGGGAGGGTAGTAATACTCTTACAGTCAAACCTTCCTTTGCAACCATCTCTTGAAACTTACCATCTCCCATCAGCAACCACCAAAATACCAAAATTTTTTAGTCAAATCACCATCTATGCTGTAGTTAAAACCTCTCACAGGCTACCACCTGTTATAAGTGATCAGAGGCCCTTAACCTCTGGTTTACAGCAACCACTTCAGACATGATCCCATCTCACCAGGTTCAAACTGACTAGAATGGTGCCATACAATGCTAATATGGCTCATTTTGTAGTGTATCTCAGGCATGCAAACTGGTGACACTTGTTCTTCACTAATTTCACTTCATTTTGGTTTATACATGTACGTGTTGTGGGTTAAAATGAATTTCAGGTCACAATGATTTCAAACTAGTTTGACATGTATTTTCCTCTGTTTCAGTTTCATTATCATCAAGCTGAAACAAAGGAAAATACAAATCAAACTAGTTTGAAATCACTTTGACCTGAAATTCATTTTAACCTACAATATAATGCAACCACCTCCGTAAGCAAACACTTAGGCTTGACACTTCCGGTTGTAACTTACGGGAGGTTCAACCGTAGTTGTTTCATGCCACAGAACTAGAGTTTGCAGCCTGTATGCAACTTTATTTGCACACCTTAATCAAGTACTTCAACACATGCTAACTGGTAAGGGCCTGGGGGACTGGGGTTTTAACTTCCCGCTTCACGTACCCTTTAATCCCAGTTCCTACCCTGTATTTGTTGGCTCCCGCCTCTTTGCATTTTTCCATTGCAAAATATTGCACAAAGTTATGTGATTTTTCCCTTTTTCTCCCTCTCCCCGCCCCTCTTCTCCCACCTCCCGTACACCTCCCATCCCCTTTTCTCCCAGTCTTCCGCCCCCTGACACCCTCCACTGGTAATTACCTTATTGCAGACCACTCCTTTTTTCAAGTCCACCTCAAGCATCAAGTTCTGATGTCCTGCAACCCAGAGGCGTGTCTCATCTCTTTGCAACATGCACTGCAAGTCCGACATGTCAGAACCACTGCAAAAAAAGTTGTTACAGTAATGAAAACATTTTATTTATAAATTTAGGACTGATTGCAGTTACCATGCAACTCCCACATGATGTTTCGGAGCCCTTTGTAGAATAGGGTGAAAACAATAGGTACCATTAAGATGCAAACGAACTGCGGGGTCTTCTAAAATCTAGCCTAAATTTAAAAATACTAAATTAGACAGACTAAATTGACATTGTCAGCAGCACAGCTACTGACAGTGAAAGTTCATGATTTTGAAATACCATGTGTACATCATTCATCAAGGTCTTTGTCAAGCTCCATAAAATCTCTAGGGAACTTGCCATGCATGGTGGAGAACAAAGGAATGACCAAACCTCTCCTGGCTTTAGCTCTTTATCTAAGGTGTGTAGGTTCAGTCAATTTCTGGTTACATCACTATATATGACATCAATCTTATTTTTCAAGTCATAAAATAAAAATATCATATGAGATGAGCCAAGTGTTGAGACAACTGTTGCATAGTCAATAAGGCCCTGCCCCTTGATACACCCCCCCATTTCCCTAACAACCCCGCCCCCCCCCCCCCTCCACCAATTCCCATTCAATGTTGTCACCCAATGTTTTGGACACGTTCTACACTGTGGGTAGCAGAGCAACATTGAAAAGAGGGGAGGTGTAGAAGAAGTCACTGGGTGCACAAAGCAAAATATTGCACCTGCATATAATAATGTCTCAACTATACATGTATATGTTACGTGTTTTTGGAACTTAATTGTAGCTAAGACCATAGTAAGTAATTCACACAGTAATCTCCTCTAAAAATGTTTTAGAAACTTATTAAGCAATTATGGCCAGCACTATATGTCAAAAGAACAACTTGTAGTAGTAGGCCAGAGACACTAGCAAGAATCTGTATCATCAGTTTTAACATGCAATAAAATTTATTAATTGTAATAATAATAATAATAATAATAATAATAATAGTAATAATAATAATAATAATAATAATAATAATAATAATAATATTTTGCGACCCCTGACCTAAGGTTGAAGATTCGTAGTCCTGTCCGAGCAGAGAAGCAGAGCTCATTGCTTGAGAGAGAGAGTATTCCAAGATCATTGGCAGTTGCATGCCGTATTTCCTCATGATGAACCTTGAATGATGTGTACTTTTCCAGTTCTGGCCCAAAATAAGATGCTAAATAGCCCTTCACATAATAAACAAAGCGTTTGTTACATGTAAAACAATAATTATTATAACAACAGAAAAGTTAAGTTTAGGTGCACATACATTCACGCTTTGGGAATGCTCTCAGGCTGCTGAAAATATCAAGGACCTAGTGAGTTCTCAGACTATAATTGGACACAGGATCAGGACTCAAGTAGATCTGATGACCCTAATTAGGATTTTGTAGCTCCTGTAGATAGGATCTCAAAATATAACAGAAGATTTCATATACATGTAATCAGATATATCCTGTATTTGGGATCTTTTATGATGTCATCATGGATTTTAGCATTGGCCACTGTTTTTAACCTCCTGTCAGATGGAATCCACCCCATCACTATGCATGTGTTCAGAAGCTTCCAGGAGCTGCCAGAAACAGGTGCTTTCGCCACTTGCAAAACAAAGTCACATTAGTGGCACCCTGTTTATTGTGTGCTTATCTATTTTCAAGATGGTGATTATCCACTCTCAGAGTTGCACACTTTTTGTGAATTCATAATTCACACATTTCTTTGACGTTAATTATCTGATGGATTTTTGCAAATGAGGGTCTAACATAGCGTTGGCAGAAGGCAAGATAAGATAGAACCATAAATAGTGGTTGAATGCAGGATATGAGAAGTTTTGCAGGTGGGATATAGATGATGAAAATTCCTCCAGTTGGTGAGCATGAGATGTGCTCATTTTGCTGGTGAGATAATTTTCAAATTGATGATGGGATGCAGGATGAAAAATAGTAAACCCAGGGACAGATCCTGGGAGGGTGGATCGGATGGCTAGCCATCCCCCTCTTTGGAGTTGTTTAAGCTTGAAATTATGAAAGGGAACAAAACTGTCACCAAGGCGATTTTGTCTCTGATTGTTCCAATATCGTCAGGTCAGCCCCCCTCCCCCCTTCAAAAATCCTGGATCTGCCACTGAAACCACATGTCCTCAGTCACCTAGACAGTGATGGAAGCTTTACCAATTGAAAATGACCTTTGTTTGAGATACAATGAAGGAGAACAAGATGCACACTGTGGACACCAACCTGCCTTAATCATTGCATAGATGTACTTGCTGTGACAAGTTTAATTTAGTTCATCAGATTCAGCAGAAATTCGAGATCTGGATCAGCCACTGAATTTTTATCACATGTTGACTAGTCTTCGCACATATATGCAACAAAAGGAGGCACTGACGCACCGACTGGTTTGCTGTCCACACTGATCAGATTTCACAGTTACTCCATTTCCAAGCACGACCATGCCATGCATTACAACTTAATTGAGTAATAAATTTTACGAAAAGAACTTTTAAAAAAACAACACATGATCAGCGGAATTTGACAAATAAATTAACAGTCGAAACTCTACCAGATTTAACAGAAGTAGATTCAAAATGGAAAAAAGTGATATGGCAAAGTTCTAGGGGACTAAAGTTCAGCTTGCATGATATCGCTTGCATGTACTTAAACAAATTGCCATTTTTTCCTGTGCATTTTGCAATTCGTACGCACCGACTGGTTTGCTGTCCACAAAAGTTCTTCAAGAGGATCAAAAAGAACTGCCGAAATACCAGAATGGTCTCTTCCACTGTTGAAAACACTTCGAATTTCTTGATATTCCTCTCTCACTACATTGCCGCCATGATTGAGTTCCATGTTTCAAAACAACAACTGGTCAGCAGCTGCTCCACAAAGTGTTTCTTTCATGACCGAAATCAGGAGGCAGTGATGAACTTGGGCCTGGGCACAAGCGACGGTATTGGCGAATGAAAAACCGAGGTGTCTGGCCATCGTGACGTCACATATAAATCTGCCCCGGAAATTCTAAGGAAAGTTAACAAATGGCTTCCTCGCAAATGTTTACAGTCCAGTTTCTCAAAAAGAACAG
>Ga0126336_10000501_pt1 | contig 16243 bp, 10 predicted proteins | sample SidCmetagenome_FD_92530 | JGI IMG/M metagenome (GOLD analysis project Ga0126336, IMG submission 92530) | Coral microbial communities from El Islote,Puerto Morelos, Mexico - Siderastrea C C metagenome | ecosystem: Host-associated > Invertebrates > Cnidaria > Coral | place: El Islote,Puerto...
CCTATAGGATCCTATAGGATCCTACAGGATCTTATATAGGATCTTATCAGGATCCTGGTTAAGATCCTACAGGATCCTGTTAGGATCCTATTAGGATCTTATTAGGATCCTGGGCAGAATTTTACCAGGGTTATTGTAATATTTGACTGCTCTTAGTTGACTATTTTTGTTGACTACATGATTTTCTTAGCAATTTTCAGGATTTGGTAACTATCCTGGCTTCTCAACAATTAAAACATTTTCACCTCATTTTTGAACAAATCTTCAAAATAATTAACCAAAATATAGATTTGGGATTTTTCATGGAATCCCAAATTTAGTAATTGGAATAAAATAAAATTATAAGGATTGTTTACCAACAGATTTTTCATGATTGAAACTAGATTTCAATGTACAGTAACCAAAAGATACTAACATAAAAGGCAAGTATGAATATTTCATGTGTTTAACCAAGAATCTATAGGATGATCACATAACATGAAAATCCAATCACACCTTTAATCCCCAAAAGGTGACAACTTGAATCTACCGTAATTTCAACAAAAAGTTTCATATTCCTAGTCAAAAATGTAGTCACCTTAAACTGGGGTGAATTTCATTTCAATGGTAAATTTAACAAAAAAAAAAAGATTTGTTTTGGGATGAACTTTCTATGCTACAAGCAAAATGAATGTCTTACTCCCTATGGGAGGACATAAAAGCTGGGAACATAAACACACAATTAGTCTGTTATCTTTTTTTGATAATTGTGCACTTATAATAATTAGGGTCTGTTCTCATCAGAAACATGTATTTGTATAGCACATGACTCACAAATTGAAATATATACAATTCTGTTTTTAGGGACACCATCTTCACGGAGGATGAAAGATTTTAGTACATGGATGATTCTACTTCAAAGCTCATTTTTGTGTGATTCCAGACTTCACGCATACAGCTTGCAGGAAGCCTATTAGCATCTGGTTGAACTTCTTGGAATATCAAATTCTGGCAATTCAATGCTACAAAAAAGATTTTACTCAAAAGAGAGAATTTTTCGTTCACTTATACATACATATCATAATTATAAGTTGAAGAAATTGTTCAGGAACAAGTTTTTCTGTATCATTTGACAGATCTTTGAATTTCAATTAATAGCTAGAACAACAAATATCACTATTACAGCGAATTATCATGTCATTTTTGTCATGTCATGGAGCAGCAACCAATATTTTTTTCTTTTGAAAACTTAAATATAAACTGTAACTAAGAATTGATATTGAGTCGGCCAGACAAAATACTCTTGAATTACAAATTTATTCAAGTAGAAAGGCAAAGACAATGAATAATCTTCTAAAAATTGAAACAAAATCCGTGTAAAAGATCATACCAAAAACTGGAACAGCTTCTTTTGGGGAAACCGGAAGTATAAAGCTTGTGTATTTTTACTTCTCTGTTCTGAGGTTTCTTCAGATATGTATAGTTTCAAGTGTAACTTTAGATATTTAAATACATGACAATCTGCACTAATGAGACTTAAAACAAAATTTTACAATTATTCCCTCTGTACATTTGTGTTAGTTACCCAGCAATCGTATATAACGTTAAAACATTTAAAAAGTGCGCAAACAGAAATCAAACGCGGGGAAAGTTTGCACAGAAAATATGCGTCAGAGAAAAAATGTTACGTCATCGTCGACCACACATTGGTCTTCCTAGGTATGAGGCAAAAATTCTCGTGTCACGGAAAAATCGCATCGATATTCCTCTTAAATCAAAGAAATAAAGGAATTTTGCAGGTGGAAATGATAGATGAACAAATTTTAGATCTGCAATTCCATACAAATAAAGATTTAGTTAATATAGTGGTTAACGCGCCAGTTGAGAGCTTGAGATCTATAAATAAGCGGCAAGGAAATCGACATGCACGGGGCACAAATTGCGTTAGATATAGTCTTCTTTCCCTGAAACTGGATCATACTAGCTTAACTGCTGCAGTTTCAGCATCGAGTTGCTTAGGCTAGTACCTAACGAAGTGAAGTAACTGGCGAAAGAGCGAATAATTTTATTTGCCAGACCCGGCAAGACATGGAACCGGTCGACAAAGACGATTCACCGCAGGTACCGGTCGACCTTCCATAGCAGCAGGGACAGCTGCACCAAAAAAACAAGCTTTGAAGAAAAATTTCCACCGGCAAAACTGAATCAGCGATTGCCTGACTTACAAAATTTAGCCATGCATGAAATCTACGCAGCAAAATCACTCACATGTTGACGTTTACGAAGCGAGAAGTTCTTCCATACGAGCAACTTCAACTGGTCGAAGAACTTCATTGTGGATGGAGTGAGCCTTGATTGTCAGAATCAAGCGCGATTTTCAGCCCGCACTGCTGTGAATGAATACAAGAATTATTGCCATTACTACCTAATGTGTAATAGTGAAAGTGAAATGGGAAAAAGTGAAACGGAAATTCCAAGTTCACTCACCTTATGAAAAGCAGCGAGCAGAAATTGAATACTCCTGAATATTCAAAAAGGTTTTTCGTGAAATTTAATATTTCCCTTTCTCCATGCGCGCCCTTTCCCGGCGTCGTTTATCTTCACGGGATCGATATTCCAGATTTTCGATAATATGTCTTCTTTCTGTGACCGAAAAGTAATCCGCGGAGAGAAGAACGTTAATCTTACAAAAACACCGTTCTCCGTTCAGCTTTTCCCGTTCTATTGCTCGACGCACTTGTCCTGCTTGTTTACAGTGTGAGAGGAGAGAGACCTGGGCACTGCCATGTCATCTTTCCGACGACAGCCGAATGAATAAACAATATAGACGTAAACGTTCGTCAAACTTCGGTAAACAACCGTGATTGCCCGGACAAAGGTTGACGTAAACTTTCGTAAACTACGTCCAACTTCGGCGCATCCAAAATCTGGTTCCCAGTACCCACGGTTGTTTTTGCTGAGCCTGCCAATATTTTTCGTCGGATAAATCACAGAGCTGCAGGTGAAGGGATATTTTTGTTTTTTAGCTTGAAATTCCTTTGTCTTCGTCTTAAATAGCGCTTTTAAAAGATTTCGGACGCAGGAAATTGTCTTAAGAATGCTTTGAAGGTAAGTTTCTTTGATGTGTGCGAAAAAATATTCAAAATGCAGCTGGGGCCCAAAAGGCAAATTTAAGGTTGAAACGCACGGAGACGAACCAAAAGTTCTCATGTTTTTAGATTGGATGTTTAATTTCAATAAACATTTGTTTATTCTTAAATCGATTAATCAGTCCGTTTTTACTGTCTCCGATTTTCACCTTATTTATATGAAGTTTACTTTAGCTTACAGAATTTGTAGTAATTGAAGATATAAGACAAGCTTGCGCATTTTAATGGAATAATTATCTCTAAAGAGGCCATATATTTCATCAAACAGGATAAAATCTGGTATCTGTTTAATGCGCCGATCAATTCGAAAGTTCAACATCTCCCCCCCCCCCCCGGGCAACCCCCTGGGCATTTGAACTTTTAAAGATTGGCTTGTTCAAATTCCCTCCCCTCGGGGCAAAAAAGCTGTTCAAATGCCCCACCAGTCAGTACTGAAATACCTCTCCTCAAAGAGAAAGTTCGTGTTCAATCAAACACTTTACATGCCTTTCAGAGAGAGATATGCCGTAATGACACCTTCAAACTTCTTTTGAAGACCCTTCTGAAAGAGTTATTCACTAACAAAGGTGAAATTCTATCTTTTAAGTCCGTCAAACCCTGAAAAAACCAAAAAACACACGGGCATATTACATCAGAACAAGAGATAAATCCGGTTCAAATTCCCCACCCCTCCCACGCAACGTTCAAATTCCCCCCTCCCCGGGCACAATGCAAAGTCAAATGCCCAGGGGGGGGATGTTGAAGTTTCGAGTTGATCGGTGCATAACACTTTTAAGGGAAATATTTAATGCAATTCGTTATGAATAGTTCATTTCAATCTGTTGATAAATGCTTTTTTTGGTTCAATAATTTCTATTCTTTAGAAAGCCTTGAACTTTTGCTTTCAGATTGAAATGTTTGGTTTTAAGGCAGAAAAGTTAACAAATAGAACTGGACAGGGAACTTGAAAAATACAGTGAAACTCTAATACTAGCCTTCTGTCTATAACAGCCATGTTTTATTCTGTGGCAGCAAAATTATCTATTGTTACCAATACCCTTATTTATTTAGCCTGTCAATGATGGCTTTATGCAGTTTCTGCCATTTTCAACAAGTTTCTCTTCTGAGATTGGCTATTGTTGAGTTTTTACTCCAGAAAATGTCCTAAAATTTGAAAGTTAATGCCCTACAGAGTTAATAAAGGAGAAAAAAGTGCTATCTCATAATCAGAAAAGCCATTTTTGGCATTTAACCATTCCAAACACCACTGCTGCCTGCAATTTTTTTCTATTCCTTCTTCAGCTAGGAAAGGATCAATGCATATATCAGCTTAATCCTCAGTCACAGCCTTTCTATAAACAATGGATTCTAATGAATTCCAAGAACATTTTCAGAGACATCTACAGAATGGAGAAGGCAAAGAAGAGAAACTGATAGAAAAGCCTAAAAATCTGAATTGCCAGGATCCTCAAGTGCCAAGCAAGAATCCTGTAAGCACAGAAAATATGGACTTGTGTTACGATGGAGACTGCCGTTCTCCAAGTGCCTCTATTTCAAACAACACTTTGACAAAATTATCGGATGCAGCTGCGTGCAACAGTGAAATTAGAACTCCTGATACTTCACGAAGCTCACAAAATAATGCCTGGTCACTGACAACTCTCCCTCCAGAGTTAATTCTTGTGATTTTTTCATACCTTGATGCAAGGTTTACACTACAAGTGTTGACAGGTGTGTGTAGATTGTTCCATGATCTTCTGTTGCCAGAATCTAGCTGGAAGACGAGATTTGGCAAGAGGTGGCCAAAACGAGACAATAGGGAAGATTATAATTATATATCAAGGTACGTGTAATTTTAGTGTGATTCTCGGACAGTGGTCTGAGATTGCTTGCAGATAGTGATTGAGAGTGACTTGGTCCGTCTGAAATAAAGGCTAGTGTAAATTAACCTTCTAAGGCACAATGGTGACAAGCATCTAACCTCTCCTCACTATTTGATCGAACATACAGGTCATGAGAATAAAGCAAATGATCAACAAAGATAAAATATGTTGACATTCAATCAAATTCTCCTAACTAATATATTTTAATAACAAATGTATGGAGAACATTGGGGAGAACTTACATTTATATGTTGATTTTGGGGCTTAAAGGGTGAAACTTTACACTTACTTGAATAAATCATACAGTGGGACCACAATAACTCATACACCAGCTACCTGTGATCCAGTCCCCTGTCATCTCAAAATGAAGCCTGCTTACCGTCAATACTGTTCTCCTGTAGCTTACTCTGACAAACAATTTTTATTGCAAACTGAAAATCCTGCAAAAATTTCTTTTGAATGTCAATTATTTGAGACCAAAATGTGCTGCGCTATATAAGTTATAATAATAATTGATAAATTATTTATCTGTTCAGTGAAAGCCACCATCATTAGTTAGGATGAACTTGTCTGTAATACTATTTTAGATTTGTAAGAGAGAGATCTTCTTAGAAAAAGCTCGAGTTTCCAGACAAATTATTTTAGGCAATGAAACAACATCCCTGGTAAAAATTCTGCTCTTGCATCGCAATTCTACTTCGCTTTTTGCAGGAGCTCCAATCGAACGTCCGTACTTGTATCGAATCATTCGAAAGAAGGACCATGGAACCCAGTCTCCTTGCTTTCAAACACTAGTCCCAGTACAACGGAGACATCTAAAACGGAAGTAATAAAAACTCGATCATGTAACGCAAACAAAATTAAACTTGCCGGGCAATTTTTTTTAGCCTTTCATATCCCTGGTAAAAATTCTGCCCAGGATCCTAATAAGATCCTAACTAGGATCCTAACAGGATCCTGTAGGATCTTAACCAGGATCCTGATAAGATCCTATAGAAGATCCTGTAGGATCCTATAGGATCTTGTTTAGGATCCTATAGGCTCCTGTAGGACCCTGTTTAAGATCCTATAGGATCCCGCAGGATCCTGTAGGATCCTACAGGATCCTAAGCAAGATCCTATAGGATCCTACAGGATCCTAAACAAGATCCTATAGGATCCTAAACAGGATCCTAGACAATCTTAAGCAGGATCCTGAAAGACTTTACAGGATCCTGAATAGGATCCTAAACAACATGGTGCCATTTAGGATCCTGGGTAGGATCCTGTGTGAACTTGCAGGGTCCTGTAGGATCCTGTAGGATCCTGTAGGATCCTATAGGATCCTAGAAAATTCTGTAGGATCCTGCATAGGATTTCTACCAGGGATAGCAAAATTTTAATTCACGTTTGTGAGAAAAGTGATGAGTCAGTTATAATAAATTATCTTGACTTACATGTACCTTATCTTAACTTGAGCCTTGATTATCTTGAACTTCAAGCCAACTCAAATGAAAAGCAGTTCTCCCTGGTTCACTCATTATGACAGTAGTTTCACCCCAGTAACTTCAACTTTGGTCAATTCAGACTGACAGTTGTGTTTTTACCCTGCCAGTTGGAATATTGGCTCAAGTCAAGATAAGGTATTGTAATTTCTGTTTACTTATGAGGCTCACGGTGCAATTAAATATGATTAACTTCATTCATGCAACATGATGACACATAGTTGAAATTTTCCATAGTTGGAAGAGACTGTGTGTTCAACATGAGGACCTGGACAAGTTTTGGCATGATCCAGTCTCTAGTCTGGATTTTTACTCGCTAAAAGATCAGCATTTTGCAGCAGTGGATGCGGTTCACGTCATGAAAACTGCAGGCCTGTGCATTTCAGGATCAAGGGATAGAAGCATTGGAGTATGGAGTTTATCAGCCTTGGAAGATCCTAAAGAGGAAGGGTATTCAAAGAAAGCCTTCAGACAAGCCCTTGATGGACACAGGGTGGGTAAAATTTGAAAAAAATAAATTTGGATATCTCCCATTCCAAATGCCCAGTCAAAATTCGAGAAAATGTGGATGCGGAGTTTAAATGCCACTTTCAGGAAGCCCATGACTCTGATTCCCGCAGTTCCTTTATCTTGTTTGGTCAGTTGGATTCAAAGCAATCAGGAAGTTTTTAAAAAGATGCCTTAACAGACCTATATAAATTAATTTCAAAATATCAGTAAAGAGGTGGTTATGTTGTAGTTCAATTTTATCCTTGGTGCAATTTTTATGTTCTACTGTTTTATAGTCGTTATCATATATTTTACATAAAAATTAAAAGAACAAAGGAAAATAAACATTGAACAAAGGATAAAATTGAACTAAAACATATACAGTAGGACCCCGCTAACTCGAACTCGGATAACTCGAACTCCCTCGCTAACTTGATCTAAGTCCCATTTCCCTTGGATTTGACCCCACTTTTCAGTCATTTTTACTCGGTTAACTCGAACTCGGATAACTCTAATTCCACGCTAACTCGAACTAAATTTTGTTTCCCTTGATCAAAATTTACCCCGATAACTCAAATTCTGGTTCTTGCAACTCACCACGGATGCCCATTGAAATACCCCATTAGCTCTTCTTGTCGTGTAATCGGATTTTAACACTAAAACCAACACTACAGCAATTTGATTTTGATTAGTGCAACGAACAAACAGATCACATATTTGGCAGTCATTTCCCGATCTTATGACTGTATTATCATAACAATGCATAATCGTGTTACAGTTTCTGATGAGATAAGTTTAATTTGCACTGTACTGTATACTGAAGTGCTGAAAAATCAGTAAACTATCAATTATTAACATAGCAAATTGAATATTCAATCTACCCCGATAACTCGAAACCCCGCTAACTCGAACTGTTTTTCGTTTCCCTTCAGAGTTCGAGTTACCGGGGTTCTACAGACTACTGTATGTCCAATAGGTAGATGAACATTATTTGAGTTTGTCTCATGATGGAGTCACTTTGAGGTGTTGATTGCTTCGATGTGATTAATTCCTCGTCAGATTTAATTTGTTTTTGGCTTTTTGAGATGCCTGAGGCAGCAACAGATAACCCTCCTCTCTCTCCCACCAGATGCACAATTATTTAAAATGCCCTGGTAGAAATCCTATACAGGATCCAATGGCAATATTCTGAACCATGTTTTATAGGATCATACTCAGGATCCTGTAAAACCTTTCAGGAACCTGCCAAGATTTAAAAGGAGCCTATTTAGGATCCTGTAGGATCCTATAGGATCATGGGAGAAGGTGTTATTAACCAGAGTGATGTTTTGTCAGCAAACTGATGGGCCTGTATGTAACTAAGCTTATGAGCTTACACTGTACATGTGTAATCTGATGAATGTAATGACCAGATTATCTCCAGGAACTCCTTTCTTTTCTCCCAATGGAGATGGAAATGCTTAAAATTTCAATGTCCTCATTCAAGCCATTTGAAGATTTAAGCAATCCCAGATGCCATTAAGCACCCAGTCAAAGGACCATGAGGATTGTGCTCCAGGTTAATTAAATGGCCTTCTTCTTATTTCAGGGATGGGTGTGGTGCCTTGATAGCGACCCAACAGGTGTTCCCAGAGTATGCTCAGGGTCGTGGGATAATCAGATCAAGATATGGGATCTTCAGGGAGTCAACACAGAGATGACAACCATCAGGTCAACATTAGTTAATTGATTTTGGAAAGGCTGTGCATTCTTTTTCTCCCCCCAGCTGTACAAACAGGTGTACTGGTGAAACATTAGAATTAATCCTGCGATGGACTAGCATCCCATTCAGGGGGGAGTAGTAATACTCCTAGTCAGTTTATACTGGGTATCCTGTGATGGACTAGCATCCCATTCAGGGGGGAGTGATAATAATCCTAGTCAGTTTATACTTGTCTGAAATCCTGTGATGAACTAGTATCCCATTCAGGGGGGAGGGCTAATAATCCTAGACAGTTTATGCTGGGTATCCTGTGGTGGACTAGCATCCCATCCAGAGGGGAGTGGTAATAATCCTAGATAGTTTATGCTGGGTATCCTGTGATGGACTAGCATCCCATTCAGGGGGAGTGGTAATAATCCTAGTCAGTTTATGCTGGGTATCCTGTGATGGACTAGTATCCCATTCAGGGGGGAGTGGTAATAATCCTGGTCAGTTTATGCTGGGTATCCTGTGATGAACTAGCATCCTATTCAGGGGGGGAGTAGTAATAATCCTGGTCAGTTTATGCTGGGTATCCTGTGATGAACTAGTATCCCATTCAGGGGGGAGTGGTAATAATCCTAGTCAGTTTATGCTGGTATCCTGTGATGAACTAATATCCCATTCAGGGGGGGGGGGGTGGTAATAATCCAGGTCAGTTTATGCTGGGTATCCTTTGATGAACTAGCATCCTATTCAGGGAACTGTTGTAATACTCTTGGTTGCTTCATGGGCTTACTAAGCCACAGCTGCATGGTCCATGTAACTTGCATCATAACTCTTATTTTTGTCCAGCGTGAGTATGATAGTTGTTTTCTATTTTGTGGTTAGTGTCCATAAGGCAGCTGTGTTGTGTCTGGCCTGGGAACAAGAAATCCTCATCTCTGGCTCTTATGACAAAAGCATTGTATTATGGGATCTGAGAGGTGAGTCTGATCAAATCTAAAAATCCTCAGTGGAATTCCTTGTAACTTTGCTTGTCATTCTAATCACTAACTTTGATAGCTTGACAAGTAAGATGGGTGAAATTTGAGCCCATTACATTCAACTCTCGCCTTGCGGACACCTCGCTATTTCAGACACCCCATTATTACGGACTCAAGCTGAAGTCCTGGGGAATAAGAATTACTGAAAACAACTCCAGCTATTACAAACTCTCTCCATTGTGAACACCAAATTCTTGGTCCCAATGGTGTCTGTTATGATGAGAGTTGACTGTACAGGTTACATCAGGGATGGCAATTAGCACTCACCCTTTGCTAGGCAAGTGTCAAATATTCCTGCCCAGTTCAAATTGTGAATTTTTTGGTGACACTCTTAACATCACTCACCCATATGGCAGATCTGTGCTGTCAAAATTTAGCTTCCAACCCTATTACATCCATCCTTTTATAGCATTAATGTAGTGGTTGTCACACTGGACATTCCATCACATTTCAGTCACAACTTAGATTAAAGGGTCTGTAGGGTGTATAAATTGACAGCAGCAAACCATCAACCTAAACAAAATGTTGGTAGTAACCCTGTGGTGGACTAGCTTCCATCAAAAGAGGAGAAGTGATTCTAGTTGCTTCATGCTGTGGAAACTGGAAGTGAGTACCGGCCTTACAGTTTACTTGCAGCCCTCAAATGACCTCATTGAATAAAGTTTAACACACTAATCACAGACGACTGTGCCTAATTTTGGGCTTCACTGTGATGGCAGTTATGATAATCGATTCTTTTTCTTTATCCTTTTAGGTGGCAATTCTATAAGCAGTTTAAAAAGTCATAGTAAACCAGTGCTGTGTCTCACTGCTGATGACAGGTTCATTATCAGTGGCAGTGAGGATAAAACTCTCTCTGTGTATGACAGAAGAGCTGCACAAGTTTATAAAACTGTTGAGGTATCATAAATCAACTCCAGTTCTGACTCTTTTCTTATTTTTTGTCTTATTTTACCTCCCAATTCTCATAATAATATTTAAATGGGGGATTTATGTGGTGATTTACTTCCTTTGCCCCCCTGGCATGTCAAATTCTCATTCATTAAAGAAGCTGGGATGGGACTGGCATCCCATTCTGGGAGAGTAGTACATGTGATAGTCCTAGTTGTTTTGTGTGACAAAAAAATGGAGTTAACCCTTTAAGCCCAAATAGTGATCAGCACCAAATTTCTCCTCATTGTATCAGTGTATAAGAATGCATACAGGTCATTTGAATTTGGCAAATGATCACCACACATAAATTGTCTTGATTTTTAAACGGGTTCTCCCAATTACTGATCAAGAAAATCTATGGATACCAGTAAGGAGAATTTGTATAATGACATTGCTGCTTAAAGAGTTATGCACCACCTGTGAGGGATGCTTGCAGGCAATGTCCAAAAAAGCTACAGGGTACAACTCTGTAAGTTGCTCAGATGACATTAAGGACGGTGCATCCTAATACAGAGGTATTTTTGCAAAGGTTACAGTGTATGACTATGGGGAAAAGGTAGATCTTAGCAAGACCTATCAGGAAAATGTGGGTAACCACACGTTATTTTTTAGAGATGAATAAGCAACCATGATTCTAAAAAAGCTTTAAAATACAAAGAATGTGTGGCATTTTCCTTCCAAATTTAAGCTCCATTATCTCTGAAAAATGTGTGCTTACCCCCAATTTTCTTTTTGGATTCTGATAGCCCTTGCTAAGATCTGCTTTTTCCGCATAGTCATCAACCACACAAAAATACCATTGTTAATAGTAGGCAAATTCCTTAAGAAACCAGCATATCTCTTACCAGTAACAAAAGGAGGCAACGTCCTTAATTATGACATTTCTATTAACATTTGCTGTCTTTCATAGCTTGAGAGTCCAGTATTTAGCTTGTGCCGCAGTTCCACTTGTGGCTACAACTACCTGAGAATTGGAGGAAGAGATGGCCGCTTGTACTTGTTGGACACAACTAATGATAAATTTGAAGAAATAACTGTGAGTGTTAACATTAAATGGACTCTTTCTCATGTTGCTTTTTTTGGAACAGAAGGGACTTAACAAGATAAGGATGTTAACATCAAGCCTGAACCATACACCAGGCAATTGGCTTTAGTCAGTCCTCGCTTTTTTACCTTTCTGGCTTGGGAGCCCTTGTCGGGGGCACCCTATGTGCTGGTGGGTGAAGAAAACAACCTCTGCACAAAACCGTCCAATTCTTGATCTGGTGTTGTCCTAGCAGGGTGACCGTGCATGTAGCAAGACCATTTAAGTGCAGAAAAGCTAGTCACCTTGGTAGAGTTTCCCTGTCTAACATGTATAAACACTTCAGTGTGCTTTGTGAGGAAATGTACAAGATGTTAGGCATCTGAGGGTACCTCAGTTAGGAGGGTGACCCTTGTCTCCCTTCTTGTAAACAGGCCCTAAAGGCGCAAATCCACTGTAAGTATACCTTTAGGGGTCCAGTGGTAACTTAAAGGGGACTCTCTCCAGAGGGACTTTCAACCGTAGAGACCATCTACAGGACCAGGAACTAGCCTTATGGGGAAAGTATCCAAGTGGGACTATCCACCGTAAGAATATACTACAAGGACGAAAACGTCTTTGGGGGACAATCTGCAGTGAAGACTATCTACTGGGGGACTATCTTTGTTGTACATTGAGGGATGACATTTACTGCGGGGGGGGGGGGAGGGAAATTTATCTTTATGGTAACAGTCTATTGGGGCGCTGTCTATAAAATGACTTAATTAGTGCCACTCAACTTTCTTTTCCAGCCCAGCATGGATCTTGGACTGGGGCGTAAAGGAAAAATCTCTGGAATGTGTCACTATGGTGGTGCTGTTGTAGCTTGTTCAACTGACAAATCTATTAAGGTACTACACGACAAAGTGGGATTATCTGATTAGAAACGTTTAATTCGTTTTTATTAATGTGTGTTATTTTGTTTTGGTTGGCTGGCTAGTTAAACACCATGATCTGAACAGCTTGTACTTACTTACATTAGTTATTTAACAAATAGATTCCATTCCAAATCATTCCAAATCACCACTACATTGAGCTATAATACAACTACAATGGAATCACTCCATTCCACTACAATAGAATCATTCCATTCCAAATCACCACTACAAAAATATTTTCAGAAACATTTCTAATGTTGTGCGGGACAACAAAGAAGTATGTTACGAGCCGCGGACGAGTAGTGTGACTGATGTTCTTACCACGTTTGACGTCCTCTGTGCGTTATCAGAGGACACACGCACGGTCGAATGGAATCTATTTGTCTTATACATTGTTTTGATACCTGTTATCCTGCACAAAATTAGAAATGTTTCTGAAAATTTTTGTAGTGATGATTTGCGCGCGGAAAACGTTGCGGTTCATTACGTCATTTGTGCGCCTGTAGTTTAATCACAAACTCCCTTAGACCAATCAAAACGCGCTTTTTACTCTGTCCATTGTTTAAACATGTCTATCTATTTTTCTTGCCTAGGTGCTGGAGCCTTCCCGTGTGCTGTCTGTCATTCACTCATTTGATTGCCACACTGGTGAAGTAGCATCGGTCAGTGAGAAATAAATTCTGCTATCCAGTAACATACACCTGCACTAAGCTTATTCCAACGAGTTCTTTCTGCTTTCATTCTTGGCCGGAACGCTTCTCCTGTTTTAACTGTAAACATCAAGTTTTTTATCTTTGAAGATTTTAATTTTGCTGTTCTCTTATGACCTGTGTCTTTGGACATGTAGATATTATAAGAAGAAATTTGATGCTGATCACTATAATTAGAGCTAACATACTTATATTTCCTAACAGGTAAGCAGTGAAGGCTCTGTGTTAGCATCGTGTTCAAGTGACCTTACTGTTGGGATATGGAGACCTAAGAGTCTGCGTCCTGGGATGAGTATATAATGGCAGTGATGACGGTGGAGTTGCATGGCAGCTGACTGTCTCCAAAGACAATAGTTGTGCAACTGTCAGGGACGGGTATAGTGGCAGTCACAGGGTCAGGCAACTCTGATAGTTGGAGGTTCCCACGGCAGACTGGTTTCTGCGGTTGTGCTGTGCGTAACACGGGCGTATGATGATGATGATGATGACGACGACGACGACGATGACAACAACAATGGTGATGGTGGTGTGATGATGATGATGATGATGATGATGATGATGATAATGATGATGCTGATGATGATGATGATGATGATGATGATGATGATGATGATGATGATGATGATGATGAGGATGAACTTTATTAATCTAACCCTATAGTATACATACATAAAACGACACATACCCTGCAGCCGCCTAAAAGTGGCTACACATCGAAAAATCAATAGATGTTTTAGCCACTTATTGGATCAAAACGCTTACGGTATGTACGAAAAAACCCAAATGAAAGAGAAAAATCATCCAAGGCTTTAACGTAACGTTTTAACATTGCGGCCAGCAAGGCTAGCATTTGTAAGAGGGCATTGTTTGAAGCGCAGTTAAACGTTCAGGGCAATAAAATAATGCCAAAATCTTAGCTCGGCATCACACACTTGGGATGCTAAACGTTCCAACATTATTGGCCTAACAAGTGCGCCAACAGTGTTGAATCTTGAAGCCGAACAGGCAACTTAAAGTACTACCGGTAGGCCAACACAATGGGAACTGCTACGGGTGATAATAGGCAAGGAGGAATCACAAGTGGACAATAATTGTGGATCTCTCTTGTTCTCTTAAGTCGCGGCTACACGAGCGATTTTTTTGTGTGCGATGGTGATGCGATTTTTATTTTTTACACGCAATTGTCGCTTCGCCAGCGCGCTGTGGTGGCTACCCATGGCGACGATTTCGACAATGTCCGTAATTTTGTCGTAAAAAATTCAACTCGTTGAATTTCTCGCTGTTTGTTTCTGCGATTTTTTTAGCTGTCGCATCACCTGTGCGAGGGTGGCTAAAAACACATGCGATTTTCGCCGCGCGCTGGCGACGCGACAATTAAAAAAAAACAATCGCATCACCATCGCAAGCAAAAAATCGCTGGTGTAGCCGCGGCTTTACAGTTGGAGGCGCCGCACCATTCCCACTTGCACAATTTTAATTGGTTTTTGACAATTAACTTTTTGACAGTTTTTAATGGATTTCTTATCAAGTGGCCAGTCGAACTGAAAGTACTGTGAGAGGCGGAGTTGTCAAATTTTACGTTCGCGCCCGAGTCTCCTCATCTCGTAGATCCTTGATTTTATTGGTCAGTTGAAATGCAACCTCGTTCCCAGGGTGTTTGTTTTGGCAATCCATGTCAAACCAGAGAGCCTGGGAACGAGGTTGGTTACAACGGAGGCCACCGAAACGTTGTCAAAAGTAGGCGCTGTCGACGGAACACTGCAACCCCGTTCCCAGGGTCTGTCTTCTTGCCGTCATCTCTCGCTCCAGGGGACGGCAAGAAGAGAGACGCTGGCAACGGGGTTGGGAACACTGAAAACGTATGTAAAATCTCAATATAAGCAGAGGTGAACATTTTTACATTACTCTCCGAGGGAAAAGAGAGGTAGCTTGCATTAAAATACACATTCGCCTGTAAATAACTACATGACGAGTTTTAGTTATTAAAATAGCTCATCATCGTTGTTTTCACTATTAATATTCCCACTGTATTTAATTTAGTTTTGGAACGATATTTATCAAGCCCTCCCTTTATCATGCTTACGTTTTTAAAAAGAGACTGTTTTGTAAAAAAATAATGACTATTAAACCTATGACTATTTACGCCAAATTATGTCTTCGCCTGGTTCTCACATGCAACCGACATACAACCCCGATATAACGAGTCCCGCGATAACGAACGATACTTTTGAGCGTCGCCAAAGTTACACTTGAGAACAAACCCCTGACCTAACGAACACAATTCAGAAGCCCAACTTAAAAGGAGCTACGTCAGGGTATTTTTCTGATGTGATAAAATGACTTCCACATTGACGGAAACCTCTACATAATAGTTTCCCAAGGTAGAAAAACACCAAAGAAGTAACAATAAACCAAAACTAAACAAGGATGGTTACGACTGAGGGAGATTAAGACTAGACTGCGAGCAGGCTCACTTAGTGTGTTACCGGTATTCGCGCAAGTATCTTGTCGGCGGGAGGAATGGGGCCCAATCCTCTCGCCGGCTCGCTAATGTTTGGCTCGCTTCGCTCGCCGACTTCCGGCGCCAAGATACTTGCGCGACTAAAACACTTAGTGAGCCTGCTCGCAGGCTAGATTAAAGGATCCTAGTCACCCACAGCGCTTTGCGCGCATCGAGTGAGAAATCCGCCATTTTCTATGCCAACTAAAATCAGGATTTTTCACAGTGAATTGAAATCCGGCTACATCCGCGCCAATGCGGCAGCTTGGACCGTCATTTACTTTCTTGGCGTTAAAAAATTAATAGCAGTTACATCTGGCCGGTTATTTTGGTGTTGTTTGCTATCTTTCTCGTGAAATGTGCGAGACAACGCCAGGACTCTCAGCGGTTTATGCTCTCCTTCGCGTGGCAGTACCAAAACAGTCAAGCTTATGAAAGAAATCATTATTCAAGGACCTTCTTGGTTATC
>Ga0126336_10000502_pt1 | contig 16238 bp, 10 predicted proteins | sample SidCmetagenome_FD_92530 | JGI IMG/M metagenome (GOLD analysis project Ga0126336, IMG submission 92530) | Coral microbial communities from El Islote,Puerto Morelos, Mexico - Siderastrea C C metagenome | ecosystem: Host-associated > Invertebrates > Cnidaria > Coral | place: El Islote,Puerto...
CTTTTAGAGAGGAGTCATAGAGCTTTTCAGGTATGTTCAATCAAAGTTGCTCGATAGGAAATAGGACATTTGCACGATGACGTCATTTGACTGCAAGTACCAAGATCCTTCAGATTGTTCTCTTCTGATGTAAATTAGGGCCACTGTTATTTAAACCTCACTGTGATGACAAAATTTAAATAAGAAAGGAGAAGCGAAATGAATTCTAGTAGTTGTAATCAAATGACGCCATCGTGCAAATGTCCTATTTCATTCCCCACTACGAAAATGAGACATTTTATTCACCTTACCCTCCCCTCTCCAGGTGCAGTTTTCACTTTCACAAAATAAATTCAACATTGTCTCAGGGGAAGGAGGTTCTGAAAATTGGAGAGCGATCGATTCTTCCTTCTAGTTCTTTGAAAAAATACTCATCCTAGGGACAACGCTGGCTTGGACGCTTTGTCCATTGCATATCTGGCTTTTAAGATAATTCAATTTTATCCAGTTTTGCAACTGACTATAAAGGTTACACCACAGTTATGAATCACTTACCAGATTTTTCATTTTCCTTAACAGCTCTAGCAAGTTCATGCCAATTGATAAATTTTGTCTGTGTTTGGCTTGTCTCGTCCTCTTTAGACAATCTGCGCGCATGAAAAAAAAAAGAGAATTAAGTTGGCTTTAATTGATAACTACTATTTCAACGAACGTTATTACAAAACTACCAAAATTGGCTCAAGCCAAGTTGACACAAGCATCTGAAGTCACCAGCTGACATCAAGCAAACTTGCAACTGCAGCGTAGTAATTGATATGGTAACGGTCTTACCCAAAAACATCACTGGGCTGTTGCAAAAAACTACGATACACAAAAAATTCAATTAACCTTCCCTTTAAATTTCCGAACAAAGTGAGCACCCCCCTAACAGACCATTTGCTTAAATTTAGCACATAACTACAGTACCTTTCAGTTATGCTCCGAAAGTATCCCGCAATCTCGTCATGGCCATTGGCATCAGCAATGTCCTCTGGTAAAGGAGACCTGTTCTTATAGGACTCAAATACTATACGCCCCGCTGATGTACTAAAGAGCGTTCGAATGAACTCCTCAGCGCCAATCTGCGCTGCTGTGTATAATAAACGTTGAAGAACATCAACGGGCTGTTGCTTACCTTCTTCTTCAGACAGTCCTAAAAAAAGGTATTGTGACAGATAAGATTTTTGAGACCATTTTATGTGCCATTTGATTGCCATAACGCATATGTAATGCACTGAAGATGCTGAACCTTGTACAAAGTCGTCTACAACAAGAGAACTCTTAGGAAACAGATAAAAAAGGGTGCTTCGCGGAGGTGGAGGGAACAATCTTTGCAATTTAGTTTTCCCTGGCTCCAGAGCCCACTTTATTACGAGTAAAATTTTCCACACAGGAATTGGGAATAATTGCTTAAAAAACGGGGGGGGGGGGTGTGAATCTAGAAGCGAGTTCGCCCTAGGGACAGAGATCAGTTTTCCAAATTTCTCTAAAGTCTGATGTAGGAACGGCCTCCTACCATCCCCTACAGCCGCTCTTTCCACCCATTCATTTACTTTCATAAAATTTCAAACACATCACTTTCATGTCCATGTATCAAACCTGATAAGGGTTGTTTTCCTTGCCTTAAATTCAAAACATCAACTTCCCATGAGTCACATAACCTATTAACCTTTAGCTATGACCTTAAAAAAATGTTTTCCCTGAATGTCATCGGCAGTCCTGGATAACACATGTATTCACTGTAGCTAAAGAGCTACCACCGAAATGCTTAACCTCACCAAAGGTATTTGAACTTTCTGTGATGTTCTCTTCACTGTTCTGTTTCCACTGTTCTGCCATCTCGGTAAAAAATGAATATTGTAAATCCTCTCTTTGGACAAACTCTCTTAACGCTACTTCCTCCTCATCGACGTATTCGAATGGCGTCCGTCCGACTTCATTTCCATTTGGTGTCGTGATTACCACTAAGACAATTCCCGGCTGGGCTCTAGCTATTAATTCATATAAATTGAAAATAATGGTGAAAGTAACATAAGTAAAATCTCTCTAACAGGGAAACAAATACACAGGCCTGGGCCAAAAAATTCTTCTTCTTCATCACAGAAAAACAGAGTCATCAACCTTTCCTTTTCTTCTTTCAGAAATGCTGTGACATAATTTACTGATCTAGCCCGATGCAGGACCGGACTTATGACCTCACCAACAGTCTTCCTGTAGCCGGCAGTGGTAATAGCGTTTGAACGGTGTGTGGAAAGTCAATGGGCTCGGCCCCTCAGCCTGGGTTCAGAAATTTTTCTTTGTTGTAACAAACTGAATACATAAATGTAAAAGAAGATCCTCGCAGTTATTAACGCAACTTATGCAGTTGCGAAAAGAAAGCCTGAAAAAATCAGGCTTTCTTTTACATTTATTTCTTCATTCCGCAGTTCAAATATATGCATTTCATATATTCATAATTTCAAACTGAATACAGTTTACATAGTGACAAAAGTTTGTATGTGTTACAGGCAGCACTAGTAAATAACCTCTGGTGGAAAGCTGACAATTCAATAGAAAATAAATTGCACTTACGAGGAGTCTTTCCAAGCCCTTCATTTGCATCATACTTAACGACTTTTGCTGTACTCTTTCCGTCAAAAATGGCCCAAAGACAATCCTCTGAAATATTGTTGTTACAAAATACACTGAAACGGTCGCCTCCCTGGGTGAAAAATAACAATTTACTATAAAATACATTCTAGGATTAACACACGAATCTTCACTTGTTTCAGCGTAAGTGCGGAAATACATAGATTTAATTTAGTCTGAATTTCAATGCTAGTGTACTTTTTTCTATTAAAAACGAACGCTCCTATCGTAAATAAGGAATTATCGAAAGAAATATAGGCGTGTAGGTAAGTACAAGCACAAACAAACTTGAGACATTTACAAGTGTAATTTCAGAGGTTGAAAACAATAGCTACACTTGTAAAATACACTTGTAAATGTTTTAGTAAATTCACCCCAGGTAAGCAAGTAAGTAGCTAGGTACCCCATAGATAGGTAAGAAGGTAGGTAGGTTGGTAGGTAAGTTACACATTTATTAAGTGCAAACTGTCAAAAAAGAGACTTACTGGGGACAATTAACTAATATAATTTTAAAATATCGTCATAAAAGGTTTAAAAAGTTAAAAATAGGTGGAGGTGATTAGTTGTGGACATTAATCGACCACTCTTCACCGACACCGAGGGGAAAAATCCAGAGAAATGCAGGGAGGTGAATAGCTGATATTAGTATATACCAAACCAGTGGATAGCCAGCACCAAATAGTTCCTCTTTTTCTGGAAAATGAGAGAAAACTCGAGAGAAAAATACAGAGAAATGCTGGGAGGGGAATAGCAGATACTTAACTGAGTTTAAGTTGCCAATCAGAGCGCGCCAAAATCACCATCCACTGATTTGGTATAGACTAATATTGGCTATTCCCCCCCCCGCCCCCATGTAGTGGAATCATGGGATATTTCCATAGGTCACTTGATCTATCGCACGCACGGGGAGTTTTTAGTCCTGACACCGACGTGAACCAAAACATGTTTACTGTACTCGTTCGACTTTAAATCTCAGTTTTATTAAATCTTTGTTGTCTTTGCAAGAATAGTCCCGGTCATACGTCTACAAGTGGCGGAGAATCCGTTTCGCGTTTATCATTTATCAGTCGCTTGCCAGTGTTTCGTAATACAAGAAATGTCATCAGTCGAGGAACTCCAAGGTGTCGTCGCCGGACTTGCGAGCGTGGTTAAACAACTAACAACAAATGTTTCGCTAGTTTCCCAAACAGTGGGCCAGCTAGCCGAGGCAAATCCAACTCAACTTCATGGAAATCTTCAAGGCCTTAGAATGCCTGCACTGCAAATTCCGTCCTTTCGTCGTGATCGTGTTGTTCGCGACGACGTTTCTGAATTCGTCGAGAGATTTACGGTACAAACAGCAACTCTTCCAGCGGCGACTCGTCCTTCGCTTCTGGAGCAACAATGTGAGTAGTATCCTGCGCTAAGATATGACACTTTTTGAAAATTAATTTGCATACACACCCCCTGGATTCTGATTGGTCGAGAGGTGGTCAAGTGATATTTTTCTGGCTTCTGAGTCGAACCGGAAATGACAGAGCGGAAATGACGTCAAAATTTTTTGCCCAAATATGGTAAGCTGTCAATCTCCATCAGAAGTGCCCTATGTGAGCGCATGATAAAACGATTTGGATTGGTCGAGAGCCGAACCGGAAATGACGTCCTAGGGGGAACCGGAAGGGATCACCATGGCAACCAGGGAAAGCGGAAGTGAAATGATGACGACAACCGGAAGTGGAAGTGAAAAAAAAGAATTTTTAATGAAAAAAAATGCTTGATCGATTTTTACAAGCGGGAACTTGTGCCAGGACCCGAGTGGTCAGTGGCGTCCCTCAACAAGAGTTCAAAGTCCAACAGGTTAGGTGCAGGGTGGACCGCGTGGTGCCGGGACCCGAGTGGTGTGGTCAGCGGCGCGTCCCATGGCAAATAAACAACGGAGTTCATTGTCCAATTGGATAGGGGCAGTCCGTCACATGAATAAAGGACAAAGTCCAACATGGCGCTTGTCGGTAGTGAGGGCAAGAGACGGTATGACGCGCCTTCTTCCATGCGTAGAGACAGTGTGCATGACATGGTTTACGACAGCATGGCAAATGAGATTGATCTGTCACGGGTTCCAGACAAATCACGCACTCCATTTTCTCGTTTGATGTCATCATCATCAAAACAACGCAAAGACACTGCAAAACAATCGGAGATATGCTGGAACTTCAACCGATTTCATGGAAAGCTAACTGTGAAGGAGGGAATAACACATGCTCTTATGGTCGACTGCATAAATATCAACGTTGCAAAAAAAAGCGTTGCAAAGCTCTCAATCATGTGGAAAATCGCTCATCATCCTCGAGCTCTCCATCTGATGAGCTGAACACGCTTAGACAGCAACTTGTAGTTCTTTCAACTCGAGAGCAAAAGTACGAAGCCCAGCTTCCAGAAAAGGCAACTACTTCAACTTCAGAGCACTCAAGCTCTGAAAGCCCATCCGCTGATCCACCTTCACGGCCAAATGCCTCACCCACCTCTATGCAGCAACCAACGACCACACTCTTATATGGCTTACCTGCTGACTCTGTCTCAGCCCCCATATCCAAGACAGAGCGTCAATTGCAAGAACGTCATATTCTATGGACTTCAGTTACATTAGCTGGTCAACAATTGCCTCTACCATTAGATAGCTGTTGCTTAGTATCGCTAGTGAGCAAGGCCCATGCTGATCTTGTGGCTTCTCAACGAACTGATCTCAAGTACCAAGCCTTAGACACACCCATTTCGGTCATCGCTGTTGATCCCAAGTCCGACCGAAAGCAGTTACCACTATGGAAGTCCCTTTTGCCTGGGAAACAGGAACAGAAACTGTGTTCACCATGCTTGTTGTTCCGGGTCTTGTGTGGCCAATCCTTTTCAGTGAGATTACCACCTTCATGCACCAGGTATGCAGTTTAGTGTCCAGTGCTGGCTCGACATCCCCCTCAAAGGCTTTGCAAGTTTCTCAGCAACAACTGGATCCATGACTCATCATAGTGAGACAGCATCGCCTAAACCACATGTCAGTGTTACATACCTTCTCACTGGAGCAGCACTCGTTCACAATCCCTTCACCATAGTCTCAACTTTGTCAAAGACTGTGCCACTGTTTCTGCTGCTTTAATTGGATGTCAAGCCATGGGTCAACCACTTTGGATCGAAGGCAGAGACATTCAATCTGGCGTCAAAGTTCTCAGCGGCGCCTTTGAATTGAATCCAATTTCTTACCATGTAACACCTGAGCCCAAACGTCCCGACAGCGGTCAATTCTGCAGTGCTCACCTTGTAGAAATTCCTGAATCAAGAATGCCCAGAAGAAGCACATGACCTCTCCATCAAATGTCTTCCACTTCGGCAGTTGACTCTAAGCTGAAGAAGACTACTATTGCTGAAAATGTCATTCTGGGTGAAGTTCGGGACATGACAGCGGAAGAAGATGCAATCCTTGAAGACGCCGCTAACACCACTTCCGAGCAACTTGCAAATCGATGGCTCACATGGGCAAAGACACATCAGCCATCTGCATCGCGGCAACCACCAAACAATAATAGTCAGAGGAACTGTGAATCGGACTCGTGTACTTCTAAGACATGGCAGCTGTCAGCCCAGACCAAAGAAATGGAAGATTCTGGTCTCTGTTCTTCGATATTGTCCCCATTCTGTGAGGACTTACCTGTTTAAGCCCCGAGCTTCCTTCAGCAGAAGAACTGAACATTGACTCTTATTCAGCGAGCTACACTGATGCGATATTTCAAGCTTTAAATCTAGATGGTTCAGAGTATTCTACTGTTGATGCAGGTATTATGCGCAGATTCAAGGACCTTATTCGTCAATGCCCAACTGCATTTAGAACTTCTCCCTGGGAGTCAACTTGGAGCTGTTAAAGGATTTGAACATCGAATTGACACTGGAGATGCCCCTCCCATCTAAGTCACCTATACAAGAAAAGTCCAGAGGAACTCAGAGCAATCATGGACAGCTAGAAGTGGTAACCAATGATCTTAGTTGCAATGATGAATGCACTACTAGCAAAGAGACTGCCACCAATCATCAACTAACCACTTATAAGAGTACTGTTATTGATCCTGACATGGCAAAGTTAGCATTTGCTTTTGGAGAGTATCTTAGTAGTCTTCCATCCTCAGAGGCCTGCAAAGTCGTCTGCCAGAAAATACCAGAGGCGCAAGACATTCTGAAACGTTGCGGAAAACTAAGAGGGCTTATTGCAAAATGTCCTTATCTGTCCATGTCTGGCGGTTCCCATGGAGGAACATACATTTTAATTCTTGATAGAGACATGTTTGCATCTCTAGTTTCCAAAAACTAAGATCCCTTAAAGAAGGGGTGGACACATGAGGACTTAATTTTGACTGTTAAGATTTTCTCGTTTAGTTTTAATTTTTATTTGATCAACATGTAAGTGTTTGTCAGAAGTCGCAAGTTTGCTCCCTTAAAGAGGGGATGGACTGTAGTGGAATCGTGGTTGATTTCCATAGGTCACGTGATCTATCGCACGAGCGGAGAGTTTAAAAACCGAAGCATGTTTACTGTACTCGTTCGACTTTAAATCTCAGTTTTATTTAATCTTTGTTGTGTTTACAAAAATAGTCCCGGTCATACGTCTACACCCAGCATCGTTCTGCATTTCGCACGCGAGTTTTTCCTCATTTCTCGTAAGTGAAAAGGAACTGTTTGGTGCTGACTATCCACTGACTTGGTATATAAAAAAAACACTTATTCACCTCAGTGTCGGTGAAGAGTGGTAGATATTTACCTCGCTGTTTCACGGTTCATCAGATAACCATCAATATTCATCTCCACTTCGGTGAATAATCGCTAACTATGCCGAGTTTCAGTAGCCAATCAGAGCGCATAAAAAACACTCTCCACTGGTTTGGTATAAAATAAATACATATATGCAGTGCAAAAGGATGTGCGCAACTCGCAAATGCCCATTTGTCCTCTGTTAAGCTGGATAAGTCTCCATCTCCAAATCTCCAAACCCCATCACGTTCTATAATCGCCCCTAAGGCGCACTTTTTTCTTGTTCTTTTCAGCAGATGAATTGATTTATAGTTTATCATGAAATAGTTTAGCAATCATTCACCTTTGTACTACCCCAGTTAGGATCCATTGTGATGCCAGCCTCTTGCAGAGTACTCTGTTGATCAAGAACTTGCCTTGACTGCGAGAAACTTCCTATAATTCAGATGAAAAGTTAACATCACCAACAATAAGTTTTACTGAAACGTTGTCATCAAGACACCTGTTTTTACCGACCTAATGATGCAGGTGGCAGTTCTTGAGATGTGCATTCGTAAGGCAAACTTTCGAGGGATACAATAGATCGAAACGAGGCCTTTAAATGATTTGAACTCTATATGGATACACATACAGTTTTATAAAACATCAACATTACGTCACGAAATTTTAACTTGCTGTTTTTTGCCGTTTTCCTGTTTTCCTGTTCCTTGTATCCTTTCCTTGTATGATATATTCCGTTGCGGTGGCACGGGAGTTCAAGATTATCGCTATATATTCCGTATATATTCCGGTGTTCGTATTTTCCCCACGTGCGTGTTTGGTTCCATTTGGCCGCTCGATTTACACCACTACGGTCGAAGCCTATCGCTCATTGAAGCGCAACAGAATACTCATAAATGTTCCCAAAATCGCACGATCAATTAGAACTGCTTAAGCATCTGATCTGGAATATAAAGGCCTTGTATTCACTGGATAAAATAGTCCAGACACGCGGAATGCAATACCACGGTAAATTAGCGAAATGTGCGGTCTTCAATCCATTTTTAATGACATCAGCAAAACGGAACATTTTGTTGCGCCACACAAGAATATTATATAATCAAAATCGAATTCGGCACATCATTAATAACATGTTAATAAACCAGCAAAAAATTATTTACACTGCTCCTCTAGACCTCATCAAGTCTTCTTCGGTGTCTGTTTCCTCCAGAAAGCAAATGTTCGAGTTTTGCTCGATTAACGATTAGCCAATACAAAATTGATTTTCGTTTTTCAAAAACATGTAAAATAATTATTTCTGAGCGCGAAAACAATGATAAACGACAGGAGTTATTACTCCACAGTGCAGGAAGCCACGGTGACCCTAGTTATTTGATACATCAGAACCTAAAAACAACAATTAAGACAAAATATCTGCTACACAGCCCGATCCAACAGCGAAGTTCCTCTCTTGGGAATACTGAACTAAGATCTTTCCAACAACAACGAACGCAATCTACAGTACAGCTTCAAAATTACCCACAGAAATGTGCTCAACGCCACTACAAATCAATATCTCGCAAAAACAGTTCTACAGTACGTCTTCACTTCCTCGAATTTCCCTGCTTTACTGTTTTTCTAAATGATAAAAAGTAGCATACAAAGACTGTGAAATTTTCATTGTCGTGTATTAAACAGAAAAACCATGTAATTAATTTTTCTCACCTTCTGAAGAGTAGCCACTTTCAGATCTTATAACATCATTGGCCGAAGCGGTTGCGGGCACTTGGTTCAGTTGATAGGGCTACGGTAGATACACAAAATAATGTACGTTTAGAGGCCTGAATCATGGTTTCAGGTGGATAGAGACACAGGAGAGAGAGACACAGGAAGCCCACGTGGCCGGAGCTTAATCCAGTTTCTTTAGCATGAAGTAACCAAGAGTGTTGCTACTCCCCCAGATTGGATGTTAGCCCATCGCAGGGTCACCCCCATCTTTTTTCCCACTGGTACCTATTTTGTTCACCTTGGTGGAAGGACAATGAGGAGTAAAAGTTCTTGTCTAAGAAACAACACGATGGCAGGGACTAAGCCTCGAAACGCCGACGCTTAGCTCTGAAGTCCAACGCGCTAACCACTACACCACCATGCCCCCACCATGATTTAAGGCAGCTGTATAACAGAAAAATAACCTAGTTGCCTTATGGGAGTACTTCATTTCTTACTCCTTTCCCCCACAAATAATATGGTTGAGATGCTTAATTATATAGAAGGACTACGCCTGGAAGAACGTTAATGACTCAATTCAATGAACACCCTTGGTACCGCGATTTGCCATTTCCAATGATGTTCGTAATAACGAAAGTCGCCCATTTATAACGATGGAGTACAACAACAAGGCGACGTTTAAAATAGACAGACGACAAGAAAACGCATGTGTGATCGTGGAAGAAGCTAGAGCAGTGTATGTGTCATAAACAAACAGAGTCGAAGAAAATTCTGAAGCTGGTATTGGTTACCTCTGTCGTAATATAGATTATGCCGCCAACTACTGGGTACATAATTTAATTCTTAAAGTACAAAGAGAGTCACCTCGCTCTGATTTTGAATGATGACAGTTACGTCTGACTCCATATTTTCGTCCAAATTGATATTCTTTGTGTCTGAAGTCGAAGTCAAAAGATGTAATAAGTGTCCCAATATATTATTCAATACCATTGGCTCCTGTTAATACATAAAATATAAGAAGAAGAAGAAGAAGAAGAAGAAGAAGTTTTATTCAAGAAGTGGTTTATGAATATACGTCATATGCATAATTTTATCACGAAAAGGGAGAAATCAACAGCTTCTCAATAAATATTATTGAAACTTATTTCAAACAAACCAAACACCTTATAACAAATGACTTGTTCCCTTGAGTGAGATCCCTGCATAATGTTGTTTGCATTTTATTGAAAGTAATTTATTCAATTTCCACTTAAAAGCTAACTTCAAGTTTAGTTATAATAGTAAAATGTGCACATAATTATTTTACAGTAATATTTTAAATAAAAATTTAGCAATAGTTAGTATTAATAACTCTTACATAAATCATAAAAATACATTAAAAGTGAAATAATAATAATAATAATAATAATAACAATAATAAAATTATTTATAGCGCACCAGTATCCTAAGTGTTTAACCTATTAAGAAGGTGATAAAATTAGTTTTAAAATTAAGGAATATCAAACACGTTAAAAAACAGAAGGATTAATAAAAAGGATAAAATGGATCATAAAAAAGTTATAAAAATGCCTTAAGAAAGGAAGACTTAAGTTTATTGTGAACTTTTGCACCAGACCTAATTTTAAACGATAGGCTAAATGCAATTTGGAGAGAAACGATTCTCCTGTTTATTTCTTTTGATGTAGCTTGCACGTGTAACGTAATGACAGACAAAAAAAAAACAGCTTACTAATTTATGACTTTGGTCAGTTTACCATTTACCAAAAAATTCCGGAAATTTCGATTGGAATGTAAATGGGAAGGCTGATTTCTGTTTCCCAAACGGAAAGTTTCCGGAGAAAACGGGATTTTTTGAAAGGTAGTCCAAAATTCCCAAACGGAAAATGTGCTTTCCATTTATTGTTTTCTAACCGTTTTCTACCAGTTTCAGGTCCTGCGCCAATAGTCAAATTAGTTCCAGACTCTCTGTAAATTAAAGTGGAAAAGACAAATGGTACATGCTATTCTCGAAGGGAATTTCCCATTCAGAAGGTTTCGCTTACCATTTGCGCAAACCGTAGACCAACCGGTTTCTCCCTGTAATGATAAACAACCTTTGTAATTCAAACAAAATGGCTCTTTGCTCATGAATAACTGACATGTACTTGTTGGCTACTAAAACGGTCTAAAACGTAGATCGGGACAAAGTTTTCTTTTTGCTTACCTTCAAACGAGATTGAACCACTTGTGCTAACACCGGGTTTAAATGTGGACTCCTAAAAAATGCACTCGGTTTAGTGTTTATGCACATTCTATATCGAAATTTCAAATCAAGGGGGCAAACTTGATAAGGATCTTGCTGTATTGGTGGGAATAATTAATCCATACTCTGTAAATTGTCATTTGTTACTTTTACATTTAAAGGCTTGTTTCTAAAAAAAAATGCTGTACAATTAAGTTTATGAGATTGATTGAGCTGCTTAGAATTTTCCAGTTGAAATCTGTGCCGAGATGGCGACTGACAATTGCAGGCTGCAAGACTGCGGATTACGAGACTTTTTTTGAAAAAGGACAAAGAGCAGACAGGCAAATGAACGTTTCCGGGACGAAAGAAAAGATCCCTAACAACACAGCAAGCAAAAACTACAAGACGCGCGCGTGGGGAAGCGACCAAGATGCAAAAGCAAGCTCTTAAGCGATGGATGACAATAATTAACAGCCAGCCGCCAGCAAAGCAGCAGTCACATCGTGCGCTTAAGGCGACAAAAATCAACCTGCAAAGGTCTGAAGATAGCCTAAGGCTGTAAACAATCAGAGTGCAAGAAAAATCAGCACACAGAACGAACGTTACGAGGTTTGGGGAGGCCCTACTCCTCACTAAAGAGCCTCGGTTCACGGGCAAGTCTAAAAATGTCCTGTAATTATTTTCATTTCATGTGTTATTCCAGCCAGTTGAAACAGGAACAATAAAATCTCTAAAGATTAGGTTACTAGGGTATTCATGACCATCGTGGTTTGAAATGATAGCTTTATTAATCGTTTGTCACAAGATACTCACTTTGATTTTGATCGCGACATTAGCAAAGTTTTAAAAAATTGCTTAAGACGCATCTTTTTAATTAGCTTTCATTAGATCCATATTGATATTTTGTAAATTTTTAATTATATAGTTTGAACTTTTTGAAAGATTTTTGTTAGCTTCATTGGCCCCGCAGGGTATGGACCCATTGGCCAAAACCCGACGGGAGGCATCGTTGGGGTCCCCGCGTTTAGCATTCTTATTAGTATTACCATAATCGGCGCGCAAGGTGGTATCGGGAATTGTAAAGAACACCCGCAAGTGGGTATCGGGAGGAGTCATAAATTTTTACGCCACGTGTACATATTTTCGAGCAGAAAGAATTTTCAAAGTACAGAATTTGCATGCACAACTTTAATTAACAAACACCCGACTATGACAAAAAGTGGTGTCGACCCCTCACCCTTTTGACGTCAGTTTATTACCAGACAATCTAAGCTAAAACAAAGAAAAATTATCCTAACAAGTAAGTGTGATAATTGCCTGCACTGCGAAAGGTGTGATTAATGAAATTACCTTAGCACATCACGACGGCTTTTCTAATCATATACTACACATTCTTAGCTAAATATAGAGACCGTAAACATCTTCGTACGTTGCATATGAGCCGAGTTTTAATATTTAGATTTTTTTAAGCTGCGGGCTGAACTTAAAATATGGTGACCGGGAGGTGTTTTCCGGATAAATTGGACAACTGTTTCCCTCTCGACGCCAGCGTTGCAAGCCGCCGTTTTTAAGTTCATTGCTCACAGCTAAAGGTTTCCCAGAGACCTTAGCGCACCCATGGATGGAATGTACCCAGGTTTCCCTCAAACATGAGATGTGACAAATTCGGCCATTTTCATCCATCAACACGGGATTTTTAAGTATTGCTTCAAGATTTCTGATTAACCGTGAGATTTGGACGCCAAATTATTATTATCATCATCATCATCATCATCATCATCATCAAGTGAAGGAGTCGTCTGCTTGTGCATCAGTATTAATGTTGCACCATAGTTGTTGGTGATTCAGGTGATGGTTGAAAATTGAAAGATTTCAAGCTCTGTTGTTCTCACTAGACCGCGATCGGCAGTGGTATTGATCTGCTGTTGGGTGGTTTTGTCATAGACATTCATGCTTCGGGAAATTCAATTCCACTACCCCCGTTTGTGTTTTTTAGGGTGAAGTCGTAACTGAACCCAGCAGGTGTACCAGCGTAGGTTGCGGTCAATAAACTTAACCTGTTCCTATAAAGTAGACAGTGATCTCACTGGCGAGTTCTAAAGAGGATGAGGTTTGGGTGCGCTTCATTAAAGTTATATGTCTTTGTCATGTTCCATCCCTTCTATATGCACCAAAAGCCACAGTGCTACTTGTAGGGTACACAACCAGTTGACTCTATCACTTGAAGAAGGTCAACAGTCAGCAGTCAAAATGTCGCGACCCACATCAAAGTAACTATATCAGTCGTGAACCAGATGATTAAGAAAGCTCAGTGTCAGCAAAACCATATTCTGCACTATTCATATACACGCAGAGAATGGGGATGGTTGATTGTATTTATTTGATACACATAGAATTGCGTTCCCAAGGGTTACAGAGCCAGAAAGAGGCGTAGTCAAATGCCTGAGAAATTCAAGAAATTAAGACGGTTCCCGCTTAACGTTTGACGAATAGATGCGAAAAATACTTACTAAAAAACTACTCATAGCACGGTAGCATTTTCAAAGTTGTTTGAAACATCTCATTTTAATTCACTTCTCCAAGTGACCCTGCGATAAATTCTCAAGCATTCTCGAGAACAATAACGTCAAATCTAAAAACGGGTGCCATTTTGTTTTGAATTGACATGAAGCGTCTTTTTAATTGAAATATGGATAACTTCAAATCCAATTTTCTCTCGGGGGATCAGCCTGGGAGCAAAATTATCGATAAGTTCTTCTTATCTGTTTTCAAAATGTGACCGTGCTGCAAGTACTTTTTTGGCAACTTAATTTTTCATACATTCGGTAGTCACCTCTCTTTGATCTTGTATTCCTTTTATAGATGTTGCTGTGGAGTAGATGTTCACCTTTCCAACATCAGCACTGTGAGAATAAGGTGAGGTTGTATGTTCATCTGATGTGTCCATAGGTACTTGACCAGAACTCGCATCACAAAGCAAAGCAAGCACACCTAACGAAAATTTTTCATGTACAAAATGTAACTACATACAATGTACATACCTTATAATATAAGTATTGCAAAGACAAAACGGCTGAAACTTCTTATTCTTCCCCTATCTTGAAAGCCAATTTACAATATTATGCCCCTTACTGACACTGACTGAGGAAGTGCCGCATGGGAAAATATTTGGCTCGAGGTCATGATATACTGACCGATCGCGGCCCGACTTAACTCAGTTAATGAGTATTTTATAATTTCACCACATAGTGAAACACACCAAATTCCAGCTACGGATATTTTTTTAAATGTATTTTCAATACAATAATGGGATCTTATCCCAGTACCAGGTAACTTAAGAGCTTTGTGCTCCTTGCAGGTTCAGCCACGCGATATTGGTTTGTGGGAGAGGAGCCTGACGAAACAGCACCCTTGTCTTCCTGGTTGGGGATCTAATTTGTCGCTGGGTTAACAATTTGCCCGTAAAAAAAAGCTGTCACTGAAACCTCAACAGAGTTTATAGGTCACATGGCATGATAAGGATGAGTGATTATTAAAGGAGCTATATCACTTATTTTTAGGATTAATTTAAAAAGCTGAAAGACATACAGTATGTTGCCCAGTATCCGACCGGTACCAGTATCTGGCCAAAAAACTTCAACTTAAATTTTCGTGTCGCACTTAGAAGTTGGCAAACAACTAAGTATTCCGAAAAAATATATATATTATTCCAGCTTCCGATTGCTTGTTTTAATGGCCTTACTGTGTAAAGGAGACTCGTAGAAGGCGCCGTTCTGTTTAGATGAGTAAAACGTTGAGGGGTAAATTTGACGTTTGAAATTACTATTGTTGATATGAGGGTCTGTTACATACGATATTTCGAGGAAAATCAAGAGATTTGGCACTATTAGAGTTAGAGATCAAGTGTTCAGGGCCTTATCGAATTTCTAATTAGAATAAAAATGTTTAGGAGAATCGGAGTTAATAGTTTTCACTAAGTTTCGAGCTAGGGTGTCCAGTCTCCGACCAGTTTTCTGTTGATGTCCAAAGGTATTTTATAAGTTTTATACAAAATAAATTTCGGTACTTCAACTGATCTCAAAACTATTATTAAAATGGCTAACCACAGGAAAGCCTGTAAAAAGTGTGTTTGTCAGCTAGGAAAGTCACTTTTGACATCAGGTCAGGAAAATGTGATCCACTTCACGTCGGACAATTAGGACGACTTCAAAATCATTCAAATTTCGACCATTTTGGTTTCCTCTGTAGAAACAAGAAAAAAAGTTGAAAGTTCCCAGTGGAAAGGGAAGCTTTGGCATATCGAGCACCGCTAAAATTCTGTTTCGGGTTCATACATTATGCCTTCAGGTTTGTTTACAATGTACGTGAAAGACTAGGCCTCTTCTTGTCATTCAAGGATGTTCTGATGCTAAAATCCCCAGTGTTTTCGAAAATTCGTTAAATTTGGCGCGGTTTGATGGTAAATTTATTGGAATTTGCAAAATTTGTTGTCGGTCGTACGACTGAGAAGTTTCCCCTACTCCTGCGTTTCATTACCTGTTCAGGTCGAGTCCCGTAAGATCGATGTCTAAAATAAGCATAGACCCAAAATTTGCGGTCATTCACAATCGAAAATCAGTTCATTATGGAGATGAGAAAGTTGGTCACATTTATTCGCCATGAGCCATCCTTACTATATGCTATTTCCGTGTTGAATGAAAATATTTCAATTTTATTCCACATGTTTCCTACATTGCGTGACCTTTCGTTCTTGTTCAATTTGTGGAATTTACTGTATCGAAAGCATTGAAATGTACTCTTTATCTCTTTAGGTCCCGTTTGCGCAAATGGTCATCTGTATGGGAAGAGAATTCGATATGGACGATACACAAAGACTAATCGTGTCGCTTGTAAC
>Ga0126336_10000503_pt1 | contig 16235 bp, 21 predicted proteins | sample SidCmetagenome_FD_92530 | JGI IMG/M metagenome (GOLD analysis project Ga0126336, IMG submission 92530) | Coral microbial communities from El Islote,Puerto Morelos, Mexico - Siderastrea C C metagenome | ecosystem: Host-associated > Invertebrates > Cnidaria > Coral | place: El Islote,Puerto...
GGGGGTTCGAGATCTTGTACGTTTTGATTGATGTATTGAAGAATCGCCACGATCCAACATCGTTTCCATAGACATTCGATCACTTCTTGATAAAAACGAGTACAATAGTCAATTTGACCACTGGCAGTAAAAGGTGATTCCATGCTGACAAGAACCGAATGAACTCTAAGAAAAAGGCGTCGCGTCCTATAAAGCATAGCACCACCTAACCTCTCGTGTCAGATGGTCATGGCTTGGACACGTCTCACGAAAGAATGCCTTTGGCGCTTAGTGATGCGAAGTGCCGGGATTTCGGCCGACCGATTTGATGATTTAGACACCACCGCCGATCCTCGTCAAATCTTCTTGGATCTCCTGGCAGAGAAAGGTCAAGAGAATTTTACCCCGTATTTTATTGCGTACATGGAAGGCATGCGTCATTATTTACCCTGGCAGGAATATCGCCACGTTCGAGAATGGGTCTTCACTACCATGACTCATGTCATCCCTAGCTATAAAACCTTGTTTTCTATGCTATTGAGTAAATTAGCCTGCTGTGTCTTAGACGCAGTGTGGCGTTATGGGTAAACGGCAACAACGTCAGTTCGAACGTAAAGTGTTGAAAGCGTATTACGACCCCCGTCATCCAGGCAGTTATGGAGGTATCCAACGATTACAAAAAGCCACGGGGGTCCCGGCGAAAATCGTGAGTCGCATCTTACAGAAAAATTTAGCCTACAGTTTACACAAACCCGTGCGCCGTAAATTCACCACCCTACCGACCGTGGCCCATAGCATCGATCATCAATGGGTAGCGGATTTAGTCGACATGCAAAAATTAAGCCGATGGAACCGAGGTACCAAGTATTTGTTGACTGTCATCGACGTGTTATCGAAATATGCTTGGGTGGAACCTATCAAGAACAAAACCGGGGCGGAACTCATACGAGCCTTTGGACAGATTTTACGTAGCAAGAGGAAACCGGTCCAATTGCAAACCGACAAGGGGACCGAATTCACCAATCGTTCGTTTCAAGCGTTTTTACAAGACAAAGACATTCGACACTTTACCACCGAAGGGGATACCAAAGCAGCCACCGTGGAACGTTTTAATCGCACCTTGAAAGAACGCATGTACCGTGCGTTCACCGCCAACAATTCCTACGACTATCTCACCTTCTTGCCCGACTTAGTGGCCAGTTACAACGACAGTGTCCATCGTTCGATTGGTTTGGCACCGAGTCAAGTGTCTTGGAGAAATGATGCGCAAGTGTGGAAACGTCTCTATGGCAAAAAACGGACCAAAACCAAGACCTTTGCTTTCCGAGTTGGAGATTGGGTGCGTTTGAGTAAAGCACGTCGTACCTTTAAAAAGGGGTATTTACCTGGATGGACCGAAGAAGTCTTTCGTATTCGATCGCGACGGTTCGATCCAAGTCGAGTCCCTGTGTATAAATTAAAAGAATACGACAACACGTGGATTCGGGGTACGTTTTACGAACCCGAATTACAAAAGGCACGTGTATCGCCAGACGATTTCTTTCGGGTGGAAAAAATTTTGAAACGACGGGGTCAACAAGTCTACGTCCAGTGGAAAGGCTGGCCTACTAAATACAACAGTTGGATCGACAAGAGTGCTTTGGTCCCGATTGGTCCTAAGAAAACATGAGTTTTTACGTGACCTTACCTAGTAATGGGAGTCAACACGTGTTTCCAGACAACAAGCCGCGGCGTTTCACCAACCAATTACCAGAACGGTTGATTTTTCAAGAACAAGATTGGGAAGTAGCCCTCGCCTCCATCTCTTTACCTTATTCTCAAGTTTATTTGGACCCCACTAAATTAGGTACGAGGATTTTGGAAGAAAACGTCGTCAACGACCACGTCGTCACCACCGATGAACTGTTGGCAGAGCGACCCATCACCGATGGGATTTCCATGGCCAACACGTTGGTGGACCTATTACGGAAGAAAAAAATGACCTCCCCGACCCTCGTCCAGTTTGAGGATGCCAATGGGATGTATCAAAGATGGGTGTATCGTTGGTTTCTACGTGGCAACGACCGCATATTGCTGCTCGATGCGTCCAACATCGATAATCAATACGAAGCCAACAAGAGCAATTATATAGCGTTTAACATTACGTTTGCCGAACGTTTTCACATGATCAAGAGAGTCAATGCCACGCTGAAATGGACTCCGGATGAAAGAACGCAACAACTAGGGTTTGATCATTACTATACCGACGAGAACAACGTGGAGCAATTCTTCGAATTGGATTATGGTCTTATTCCCTCTGCCAAGGACCCCAAAGGCAAGAACTTGAAAGGACGTCGAATACGTAACTCGGAATTGTGGTGGCAAGTGGTGTCCAACAAGGATAAGAAGTTGGGAAAGTACGACGAACCCCAATTGAGACTATGGCCCGATTGTAATTGGATTTGGTGTGGCATCGAACAATACTTTCGCGAAGTGTTTGGTTCTCCTACCCGTACGTTATACGTTCATACCGATGCAGGGCAAACGCAAATGGTGGGAAATACTACCACCGATGTGTTACGCGCATTTACCTATACCCATCGAGGAGAAGGTCAGGATTATTTTGAACCTCGTCAATTGCAATTTGTACCGATTCGAAAAAATGTGATGGACACGATTTCCGTGTCCGTTCGTGACGCCAGCGGCCAAGAAGTGCAATTTGTAGGAGACCACCCTCTTATTGTCACCTTGAAATTTGAACGTCGTAGTGCTCGCTTGTAAAAGTATATAAATTGAGACGAATAAAACCAAGAAAAAACATCATGAGTTTTTACGTGACTTTACCCAGCAACGGGAGTCGATCGTCGTTTCCTAACAACACAAGCAGTGTGTATACCAATCAACTGGCACGCCGTTTGGAATTTCATGAAAGTGATTGGGAAGTGGCCTTGGCCTCCATCTCTCTACCAGATTCTCATGTGTTTGTGGATATAGAGAAACTTGGTACCAACCTGTTGGAACAACGTGTTAGTGTGGGTGATTTGTCCGAGAGTGTCAAGCGCGTCAAAAGTGATGAATTGTTGAAAGGACGCGCGATTAACAATGGCATCATTTTGTTTAGTAAACTGGTCAGTATATTGGATGCCAAAAGTGGACTTCGCACCAATCAGACGCAATGGCATTTTCCATGGGATCAACGCGGAGAAGATCGTGTCCTGCTGTTCGATCCCTCCGACTTGAGTAACGATTTCATCAAGGACAACAACAATTATTTGGCGTTTGGTTTAACCTTTGCTGAAAATTTTAACCTCGTTCGAGAAGTGGATGCGCAATCGAGAGAAGCCGATGAATTGACGAAAATGGAAAACGATGAACATGTCTATACGAATTCAGGAGGGGAAAAACATTACTACGAATTAGGACTCAGTGTGAATTTGGAGAAAAGAGGCGGTACCCTCCATTTAGGGGTACCCAACAGAAATGACAATGATAAATGGTGGAAACTGACTTACAATCCCAAGAACCTACCCGAACCGCAAGTGGTCTTTTGGCCTTATTGCATTTACGCTCTCTATGGAATTCAACAACATTTCAATTATTTATTTGGAGCACCTACACGTACCCTGTACGTTTACACCGATGCTGGACAATCCCAATTGGTCGGGGGTACGATGACCGATTTATTACGAGAATTCGTGTATGTGAATCGCGGAGAAGGGCGATTTTATTTTGAACCACGGCAATTACATTTTCTACCGATTCGCAAAAATGTCATGGAGACGATTTCGGTGGTGTTACGCGATGAAGCGGGAAAAAATTTGAGATTCCAAGAAACCCAAGAGTATCGATTACACAAGGGACAAGTTCAAGACATCACCGAACCCACCATTGTCACCTTAAAATTTGAACGACGTAGTGCCCGGGTGTAATGCTATATAAAGAGAGAGACGAAAACCACATGGACAAAAACAACATGTCGCATCTTCGTGTCTTTGTGCCTGGAGACGATCGACGTCAACGTGGACGTGGACTAGGCGGAGTCATTCGAAATGTAGGAAGCGCCGTGGTCCCTTTTGTAAAAAAACAACTTCCAGCCGTTCGACGTGTGTTGAAACGTCGCCTTAAAAAGTTGGCGCGACGTGGTTTAAGAGCCGTGAAACGCACCATCAATCAAAAAGGCGGGGCTTTAAAAAGGAGAGGACGACGCCCTCGACGCACCACTCGACGACAACGAACGATTGGAAGAGCTCGTGATATTTTTATGTAAAACATGGCATGGACACGCCGATCACGCTACACCTATGACGCTAGGAGAAAAGATCTTCTTTCCATACGACGACGAGGACGACGAGGACGACGAAAACAACAAGGGGGGAGTATTGGCACCATCTTAAGTTCAGCGGCCAAAGCAGGATATTCGTTGGGGAAAGATAAAAACTACCGACGGATGAGTTTTTCAGGATTTTCGGATCGTGGAGCCAATCAATTCCGCAATTTCGTGTATCCGTAAAAAAAAAGTATAAAAGGATAGGCCAAAAACAGACCCCATTTGAAGCAAGATGACGGCACCCGTGACGACGTCCCGTTTTTCGGTGGCCACTTCCAATGAATCGACCGATCTCTTTACCTTACCACCCACGGACATTTCGTCCATTCGACGCAAATATGTTTCTTTGGAACCATTGAGTACCAGCATCACGCCGGTGGAATTTGTCGTGCCGCCCATGGTCGAATATGTGGATTTATCCAGGAGTTATTTTACAGTGGATTTCACCTTGATGAAAACTAGTAGTACCAAAGCCGACAAGACCATTCAATGTGGACCCCTACCCAATCTCTTTCACACCATCATTCGTCAACCTAGTGTGTATCTGAACAATACCTTGATCACAGAACAAACGGATACTTACCCGTGGAAAGCCTACTTGGAAACCATTTTGAATTATTCCTCCGATGCTTCTCAAACCTTTTTAGCTACCCAAGGATGGTACAATGCTTTGGATGGATTTGCCGTTCATACTGACGCCAACCTCTGGGATGCCTCCGATAAATCTAGTGGTAGTGGCAGCAAATATGGTCATGCCGATCATATTACTGCTTTGAAAAAAGGTGTGAAAACAGCAGGAAGTGAGAAAGACAAAGCGTTGGGAGATTTACTGCGATTAAGGAATCTCTGCTTGAATGGTATCCGCTTGGTGGGTCGACCTCATATTGACATTTTTCAACAAGATCGTCTTTTAGTGCCTGGTGTCGAAATCAAGATCCGCTTTGATTTGAATGCCCCTCAGTTTTGGCTCCTAGGAAACAATACCACAGGAGTAGACCAAGTACCTGAAGGCTTCAAGATGAAATTGCATTTATGTCAAGTGGATCTTCATCCCACTCTCTTCCAAACCGTGAAAAGACGTCGCTTGACTCAAAATGCCCTCTATCCAACCGTCCGTTCTGAAATTCGCACTTACCATATGACCAACGAAACGTTGTTTGATGAATTTGACATTTTCAGAGGACGTATTCCTGACCGAGTGGTTATGGTGCTGATCACACCCAATCAATTCAATGGTACTATTACTACCAATCCCTTTTCCTTTAAGAAACACGGATTGATTGATCTCAAACAATACGTCAATGGAGAAGAACAACCTTACGAAAGTTTGGAACTCACAGGAGCTTACAAACGAGATAATGATATGGAAGGCTATCACCGTCTCATGCAAGCCAGTTGTATTCAGCCCAGAAACAAAGATTGTTTGATCAAACCACACCATTGGGGTCATTTAGGAATTGATTTGGACACCGCCACAGCCACCGACGTGGGTGAAATCGGTGATGGACAAACCACTTTATTCATGATGGACAACATTGCTTCTGGTTGTGCCGATGATGCCAACACACTGAATCCCAGAAAACGAGGCAACTACCGTCTGCGTTTCCGATTAGCCAGTAGTGTGACCCTCAAAGTACTTATTTACGGTGAATTTGAAAACACCCTGCAAATTAACCGAGACGGTATGGTCATCTATCCGATTTACAAAGAGTAGACGACATGGAGTACGTGGCCTTTACCACCACCCAATTACAATATTTAGGGGATCAAGACCAACAATTAGCCCCTTATTTTGTGGGCGTGTTTGCTGCCGACGAATTACCGGCTTCTCCACGACGCGATATCCCACAAGCCTACATCGTCAACACAGACCCTCGGACGCAACCAGGAACCCATTGGATTGCTCTTTACACCAACCATGGTCGTTGTGACGTGATGGATAGTTATGGCTTACCCTACACCTACTACTCGTCACCCTTTGAACGATGGATCGCTCGTTATTGGAAGGAGGAGGATGTTACCCAGAATACCCAGACATTACAAACGGTGTTCTCTCATAGTTGTGGACAATATGCTCTCATGTATTTAAAATATCGCGTTCGTGGACGGAGTTTAGATGATTTTTTAGATCAATTTAAGAAACACGATTATGTTTATAATGATCATAAAGTAGGACAAATGACCCAACGGGCCATTGTCAACACCTTGTTTTATCCTGCCTGTTGTTTGGAACGCGATCAGACCAATGGTATAAAAATGACCTAAAAACATGAAATAAACCAGATCATCATGTATCCTTGTGTGGATCCCTTTTATTTTGTCAATCCCAGCAGCATTTTAATTGTGGGTCCTTCGGGATGTGGTAAAACCGTGTTTGTCGAAAAGTGTTTAAAAGAACGAAAACAATTATTTCCTCAAGCTCCTTCTTGCGTGCATTATTGTTATGGCATTTGGCAAGACAAATACCGTGATTTTCAAAAACAAGGCATTCATCTTCATCAAGGGATTCCTTCGAGTCAAAATTTAACCCGATGGTATCAATCCTCTGGCGGAGGATTACTCGTGTTGGACGATCTGATGGATGAAGGGGGCAACGATAAACGCGTGTTGGATTTATTTACCAAAGATTCCCATCATCGCAACGTGACTGTCTTGTACCTTTGTCAAGACATGTTTCCTCATGGAAAATATGCCAAAACCATCTCGAGGAATGCTCATTATATTGTGGCTTTTAAAAACCCTCGCGATCAATTGGGGGTACGCAATTTAGCGTTGCAATGTTTTCCCAAACAATGGTCCTCGGTGCACGATGCCTACGAAGACGCCACGGCACGTCCCTACGGTTATTTACTGTTTGATTTACACCCGAGTTCCCAGGACGGAAAACGTTTAAAAGGCAACGTCTTACAAAACGAAGGTTACACTTGTCTCTATCAAACGCAATGAGTGCTGCTGGGGCCGAAGACGATTACGAGCACTCCCCTCCAGGTTTGGGAGGAGGCGGAGGAGACGACGAATCGCCCACCACCAGCGAAGCGTCTGGATTAGGACAAGCTGCGGCTGATCTCGAGGAGGCTATCGCCGCCCGTCCAACTCGAAGTACCGGGGTGGCTGGAGATTTACGACGTGGACTACGAGAAGCGGAAGACGAACTCGTCAACGTCGAAAATATCGATCAAGTGTTAGCTTTGTCCCAAGCCACCGGTTCCCCAGGGATATGGCAACCCCAACCCGAAGGTTCGTCGGTGAGTTGGGATCCCACACCTTCTCTTCCAGGGACACCCATCCCTCGAAGTTCCACCCCGTTGTCGAACTATTCTTGGGAAGGCACCTTTGCGTGCTCCACCGGGGACCGCTCGATCCAGAGCAGCCGCTCCCTTTGATTCGCCTACGACACGACGACGACGAACGATGGCCACGGCTGCGACCACCCCTGTTCCCATCGTACACACACCCCCGGCGGGGGGCGCGCGCGGAGGACGGCGGGGCCGAGGACGGCGGCGCGGGCGCGGAGGACGGCGCGGAGGTGGCGGAGGAGGAGGAGGCGGAGGCGGAGGCGGAGGCGGAGGCAGAGGCGGAGGCGGTGGTGGAACACCTCCTTCCTCAAGAGCGAGTGATATTAGTTTCTCCAATGATCGTTTGTTAAGACAATTACGACGATTACAACGGGATAATTTACGTGAAGCAGGAGGACGACGACGTCAAATTGCCAAAGTGACACACACCAATACCATCACGACTTCGTATAAAAATGGACAACCCCCTGAGGTAGAAAGTTCTTCTGCCTCGTTTGCCCTCTAAGAAAGTATAAAAAGCAGGGCACCTAGAACGCCCCACACCAACAACCATGGCACGCCGACGACGACGACGACGTGGACCACGTCGCCCTGTGCGCAGACAACATGGAGGAGCTCTTCTGACAGCCGTGGCTCGACCTCTCCTCGGCAAATTAGCTCGAGCTGGATTACGATTGGGTAAAGCGGGCGCGTTAGCGGGAGCCAAATGGGGTATAAAAAAGCTGGCCAAACGATTTCGTAAAGGTAAACGTCCTCGTTCCTAAAGATGCAACGGTTTCGTCGTCATAAACCTTTTCTACAAGCCATTTTACGCACGGCGGATCAAAAACAACGCCAAGATCTTCTTCAACATGCCAATGCAGATCAGATCAATGCGATCAGTGAATTGGTCCTGAACTTATTAAAAAACAACATCCCCATCTCATCGCGCGTGTTGTCTACGTTAAGCCAGGCCAAGGAGTCTTTACGGGGCATTGGAAAACGACGTCTTTCGGTCAAACAACGACGCCAACTACTACAAAAGGTGTCTTCCCCTCTGGTGTGGAAAGCATTGTACAAAGTCTTCACCATCTGTTGTCGACATGCCCAACAGCAAGCTACCTAAACTCTACATGGTCCCCGAAGAAGATGCACGACTTATTGAGTGGTATAAAAATGTGTACACCGACGATCCCATTTTACACAAGACAGCCCAATTAGCGGCCGAACAACATCGAGTTGTTCAGGATCCTTCGATTTCAGCGTCCCTCAAAAAATCCATTATACGTGAAATCGAACCGCGTTATCATCAAGCTCGTACTGCACTGCTTCATCGTCAAACACCTGTTGCCGCCATGGATGTCAATGTACCCGAAGACGACGACGGCGCTCCTAAAGAAATAAAAACCCCTGTCGTCATGTCACCCGTCATCAGAACCGTTCGAAAACTCCCGTTGGCTCAACAACGTTTATTACCGGCGCTAGGATGGGAAGATTGGGAACCAAGCGGAAAGCGTACACGTACCCGAGCCAGCAACCAAGAAAAAAGAAAAGGAGGAGGAGGAGCAAGAGGACGCAAAAAGGCTACGGGGTAAATGTCGTCGGTGCTTTACAGAAACTCAACCCACCTGAAATGCATTGGCCTGGTTATCAATATTTGGGGCCCTTTACCAAATTGGATAAACGTTTAAAACGTGGAGATCCTGGTATCAATCGGTTGGACAAGATTGCCAAACAACACGATATGGATTATGCCAAGGCCAAGACCAAACAGGATATTTGGAAAGCCGATCGAAAAATGGTTCGCGCCATTCATCAATTACCTGGCAAGAAGAAATTCCCCGAACGCGTGGCACGCACTATCATTCAAGCCAAACAACGTTTAAAATTGTAAATCTTTATTTTTTCATTAATAAAACGATGTTACATGACACTGTGTGTTTTTTTTATTATCACAAGACGAAAACATCAGATTCCTACCCTACAGTCCCTACACAAGAAGGAGAAAATCATCCAGGAAAAGGATCCCGGTGAACTTAACTTGCAACTTGACTACTTCTGGCCTTTCTACACAAGCTAGTGATGACAGACACTCATCCTAAAAGTAGTTAACCACACCTATGCAACATGTTAACAACAAGTTAACGTCGGCATGGAAGAACACGAAGAAGAAGAAAATCGCTGCTATGCTGACTAGATGCGACCGTGAAAAACATAGGCAGAACCATGTGGTCAAAAGGAAAAGTCCCCAGGGTCCAAATTCACTTTATCGCCACTTTCACGACCTGCTACGCTCGACTACGAAGGCTCTATGAGACCGAACCGAGAGACAACCCAGACATCCTTATTCCTAGGGGCTGGGACTGTTGTGTTGTTTAGCAAAGAAGAAAGTCTTATTCTAGGGCGAGACTATCAAACCATCCCAGACCTTGGTGTTCTTAACAACCCTTTTTTTTTCTTTACACGAGGAAATTGAAAGGAAGAAAAAAGAGAAACCATACATGCCCTCCACTCTAATGGGTTTGCCATACTTTTCTCCTTTTGTATAAAACCCCCATGCCTTATCTGGAAGAAAACATACCTCTCTCCCATCGAAAATGGCATTCCAACGAAGCATTCCATTGCTTTGACCTGTTCCAACAACCCCATCCCAGATACAGGACAAGACCCCATCCCAGATACAGGGCAAGATGTTTCTAATGCGATGGAACAACCATACTATGTTGCACCCATTCTCGTCGTTGATTCACCTCACCCCTTCCCAAAGGAAAAGAAATCCTCCCATGACCAAATGCTAATCCCCCAGAAGAAGGCATTCCATAGAGTTGGGCTTCGATAGGGTGTGGAAAAAAGATTGAAGAATGCCCTTAACCATTTTCCCCTGGATGCCAACATCTCCACCAAGTCCAATCAGGGTCCTATCAATAAGGAAGAGAAATGATCAAGCCGTGATTTACATGGAGCTTTTGGAAAAAAAAAACGAGAAAGACTTTCCAATCAAAGGCAGATGTAATTCCATCAACACAGGATGAAGTCATGAATGACGAAACCCCCTAAAAGGCGCCCTTTTCTAACAACTGCGAACAACTGTTGTGACAGCAGGGCCAAGCACAAAAGTTATTCCCTGGGATTCAGATGAAAAAAACGAAAGACCCTTCCAAGAGGAGGAAATAACACCCCAGTGTACTAATGGGAGCGAACCCCCTTCCGCAGTGACCAATCTAGGAACCAGAACAGCCCATACCACAACCCATACAACCCAGGACAAGTTGACGAAAGAAGAAGAATAATTTGGCATACTGAAATACCATGATCTGAACGGAACGAACACTAAATGAACTCAAGGAGGGTCACTGAAGACCATGAAAACATACCGAAATAACACTAATGAAACTCAAGGAGGGTCACTGAAGACCATGGAAAAATAACTAAAAGACACTAATTTAATAACAACATACCAAGCCCCATCGGAGAGCAAAGGAGCATTGCATTGTAAAAATAGTTTCCAAACAAGGAAAGAAGAAGAAGCAGTTCACAATATCAGAAGACCTGGAACAACAACAACAACATGCTCATTATGGTGTCCAGGCTCACAGAGCGATCAGATTGCTGTTCAACTTCAAGCTAGAAGACACCACTTCAAGCAGTTCACAACTTCAAATGTGTCACATCAGTCACAACAATTTCGGCAAAGGTATGGTAGCTCCTCTGCTATGGAGTTCAAGAACATGATGAGGCTTCATGAAAAAACAAGTCAACAGTTCAACCATGTGCATGTATACACACTTTATGATGTTCAAGGAATAACTACATCCAAAGTCAAAAATGAATGCTGATACAACAGACGAAGAACAAGAACATACCACAACAACACGAAACTGTGGTATCTGTGGAAACTGTGGTGTAGACAAATTATCCAACGGGAAAGGATTCTCACATGGCCATCATGGATCCTAAGTACAAGGCTCACTGCATTCTGTCCCATCTGACGAGTTCCAGACTACATGACATGACAGGCTTCAGGGTACAAAACTCTTCAAGGTCTTCATTCGTGGAATGACCTGCCCTTGATGCTCTCCCAAATAAAACACCGCATACTTCTCACTTTCGGAGGCATAAGGATGAGAACGCGTTCCCCAAAAGCCAACACGCCATTCGTGATCCAAGCCATTGTAAATGTAACGAGCCCCATACCATACGGGATTGTCTTTCCATTCTTTTTTTATGAGTTCTATGAATTTTTTATCTTGCTTCCAAAAATCAGGGTATGGTATCTCCACCGCTGGCGTAGGAATGGCTTGACGACAATAGGGACAAGCGAACGTCTCCCTCTCTTGTTTCCATTGATTCACGCATTCCACATGACTTGGTTGCTTACAACACCCCAATACAACAGGAGTCAACGCCTGTATTTCTTTTAAACAGATCACACATTCCTTCTCTTCCAGCTCCATTTTGGATAATTGAGCAGTCACTTCTTTTTCTTCCTTCTCAGCCATTTGGGATACTTCTTCTTCTTTCTTGTTCTTCTCAGCCATTTTGTTTGGAAAAAGTCGATGGTTGGTCAGTGAGCTCACCTCTCCTGTTTTTTATACATTCGTTGAACCTATCCCATCATCCTCTGGGGTTCCCACGTGGGGTCCCTTCATGGGGGGATACCCCCCCATCCCCCTCCTCCTTTGGGGAAAAAAGAGAAGAGCCTGGGACCTCCTCCTCCAAAAAGTATATAAGAAAACGCGGGCGGCGGCCTTCCTCGCCCATTCGTAAGTCCTGCTGATCGAGATATGGCAACAAGACAAAGTCGACGATTGAGAGGTGCTCCCCCCGAAATTTCTCCATCGTTTACTTGTTTCGTGTGTCGAGACAGAATTTACTTGCGCCAATACAGCCCAAAGGCTCTCTTGTTGTAACAACTTCGTTCATCGACGATGCCAACGACGATGGATCGATCAACAAACTACTTGTGGTTTATGCCGTCAACCTCTTGTCTCCACCAACACCACCCCGTCGTTTCGTTTACCTGTCACATCGATGACACGATTACAAATCATCGAACGATTGGAACAGTTACTGGAATCGAATGAATTACAAAGCCACATCGAAGAAGTAAGTGTTATGTTTTGTGTCTTGGCCAAACAACCAACACCACCACCATAACACCACTCGTTTTTTTCCCACTCTAGTGTACTGATCAAGAACTACGCACATTATATTATTATTCGATCACTTTTCCTACCGTCGTACAAGACTCCCTTGTTATCATCCTCGGACGACATTACTTTCAACATCTTGCTCTTGGCATCACCATTCAACTATGTTATGGTCTCCCTGACAACATTCACACCATTCGATACCATCGGGTGGAATACGATCGGGAAGGCACCTTTCTTCTTGACATGACTGGACCTCCTATTCATCACGGTATCGTGATTCGTTCCCATAGACAAGTCGAACTACTTTCCTTCTTTTAATTGTAGATCCTCGTCCATTCTGAGGTGGGGCATTGGTTGACAAGAGCTCGTGTTTATCCTTTAGCCCAAGATATCATCTCCATGTTAATTTACGCTATTGGACTTAAACCTACCACCTATCTCCAACGAGGTGAAATCTTTATCAGTTTTCAACTCTATGGATGCCATCACGATCTCCGTCACATTGAAAACATAGTACATTATTTGGCTTTACCTCACGAAAGTTATTGTTTTAATTATCAGTTTCAATCGTTCCTACGCGCCTTTCATCTCCCTGGCCCTTCCACGCTTCGTCATTTAATTTGTCGCATTTATGATGACGAACAACAACTCGCCCACCATGTGTACAATCCAAGTTCCACTCAACTACAGTGGACACACGCCACACATGCCCTGTACCATTCCTGGATGCATGACGATTTTGAGGGACGTTACAATTTTCGAATCTTACATGAATGTTGATTGTTTTTTCTTCCAGTTCAATCACCATCGATGGGTCTCTACGGATATTGATTATCTGGCTGCGAACATCCTCACAGCCCTCACTACCATCCACGACGATGAATGGGATAACATTGAACTTTTCTTTATACTACACATTACTGGATCGGAATTTTTAGAACAATTTGTTGACTTGCATCACACCAATCTACTTCATTGTTTACTACCACCTTCTCATGTTGCTTCTCAATATCGTTATCACTACCTTCCTGGAGATTGTCCCCATTATCGATTACAAGAAGTACACATCACCATCATTTAATTTTTCTTCTTACAGGTAGATGCTCCCTGGCACTGGCAAGATGTACACGCTGTTATGGAACATTTACAAACTCTCTATAGACACTCTTGGCATGTTCGACATCTGTACATTCGACTGTTTTTTGTTGTAGAGGGACCTGCTCGTTTATATTCACAAACCTATCAACATCTTCACAACCTTGTCCATTTTTTATTACCTCATGCCATCTATACCATTGACTTTAACTACCAAGAACAAGCCTGTTATCACTACTACAAAATCGTCACCTTTCAAACAACTCTTCACACTTATTTATCTCCTGATTTCTTTTTTTAGAACTTTCCAAGATGGATCCTTGGCGATGTCCAGTATATGATGGATTGTATTCTTAATCATTTCATCACCTATAACCCTCATCATACTTCTATGTTTGGCCATCGACACGAGATCGACTTTTTCGATATGGAGATCACCATCAGGGCATGTCCTTGTCATCCTCCCTCTATCAACCAAATCAATGAAGAACTTCACGAATTGTTTTCCTTTCTTTTCACTTCCAATCAATCCATCGAACATCCTATGACCTATCATCTCCACGTTTTTTGTTTATTTGACCATGTTTCACATCATACTTCTCGCGTCGATAACTTCGATCTCCATATTGTAACCGAACGAGTCCATCATGAATAAAAAAAAGTATAAAAACCATGTCGTCTCTTTCCTGTTTGTTTTGTTTTCATGATGAGTTTCTACATCACCCTCGTCAGCGATCAAGCCGAAGGTAATGGGCAAAAGTTTACTACCAAACTGACTCATTTACATCACTTGGTAGAAGACGATTGGGAAGCGGCCCTCGTTCACATCTCTCATCCCCAATTCAATCAACCTCTCGCCAACGAAACCCTACAAAATTGGAGTCAAGAAGATAGTGAAAAACATTGGATGAAAACAGACATCAAACGAAAATTTAATACGTCCAGCCCTATTGGTACCGTCACCAAAACCATTCATTTACCTCCCGGGTATTACAACAACCTGAAAGAAGCATGGATCGCCATTGCTTACGAAATCGAAAAAGCACGCATGGACGTCATGTTGGATGTCGCCTTCATCGATGATATTGCCAAACGAAGGAGACTCGTCCAAGACAATCTCGCCCTTTCCTATGTCAAAATAGCCGAAGGAAATCTATCCAAACAAATGGATTCCCTCTATGTTTGGATTCCACCTCAACTCCAATTTCAAATGGAATGGAAAATGGCCGGACTCCTGGGACTCGTCACCGATGGTACACCCACCTCGCGGACCAAACAAGGGCGCAATTACCTTCTCCGAAATATTGTCGAAGACGGCGCCAGCACCATCGACAAATACCAACTCACCATCGGTCCGGTCGAACAACATCCTCCCTATGGACATGTGGAGGTTTCTTTTAGCAATACCGAACAATTTTGTAACCTCTTCTTAGGACCCAATCTTAGCAAACAACCGTTTACCACGACCTCCACCGTCAAACGTCAGCAAGGACAACAACAACTGATGATCTATACCGATCTCGTTCAACATAGTATGGTCGGTAATCAACACAAGGGATTTTTACGTACCATCGACGTCGACCCTCTCACCCATCACTTTGATGCCACTCAACTCATGTATTTTCCTCTACGCAAAAACATCTTTGACACCATCCACATTGACATCCAAACAGCCAATGGTCAACCAGCCCCCTTCAAACAAGGCAACACTGTCATCACCCTTCAACTCTCTAGAAAAAGTCAACGCAACGCAACGCCTTCCTTCATTTCTTGCCCCAACCATCATGGAGGACCTGGCCAATGAAGTCAGACGCATTGTACGTAATCTTAATCTCGGCAGCAAAATTGAACTCCTCCTCGAAGAAATGCCGCTTAATTATCATCCGACTCAAAACATCGGCAAGAAAAAATACAAAGGAGAAGTCGTTTTGGCCCATTCCCGTTATCATCAAGAAAATCCCACCGTTCCATGTACCATCTACCAACATTTTGTCCCGTTGAACATCGATGCCATACTTCAACAACGTCGAAACACCGAAGGACTTCTTCTCTGTAACAATTCACCCAAAGCCTCCATCGACACCCACGCTTTTGTCAAAGCTTGGTGCAAAGGACATTTTCATCCCGGTTGTTATTACCCGGGCGATTACCAAGAAAAAAATCAAGACCTCCAAGTCAAACAACGGACACTCCATCGATGGTTTCAAGGGCTCGATCACAATATCCACCATAAAGACGACGATCCACTTCCTAACTTCCCTTCTTTCCATTGGTGTAAGCGAGACGATATTCGAGATCCCTGCAAGATTTGTCAACAAGTCTTACCCATCGATACCGATACTACGTGGAAACCTACCTGTCAAAGTTGTGTAGAAGCAGGCTGCATTATCCCACCCGACGAACGTTGTTGTGGTCTTTGTGATAAAA
>Ga0126336_10000504_pt1 | contig 16232 bp, 11 predicted proteins | sample SidCmetagenome_FD_92530 | JGI IMG/M metagenome (GOLD analysis project Ga0126336, IMG submission 92530) | Coral microbial communities from El Islote,Puerto Morelos, Mexico - Siderastrea C C metagenome | ecosystem: Host-associated > Invertebrates > Cnidaria > Coral | place: El Islote,Puerto...
AATCAGGAAGGAAAAGAGAAAAGACGTCCCGAAAATATATTTCCTCTGAGGACGTACAGAGATTGAAGGGCAGCCGCAAAGACTGTAAAATGAATGTCCAAGCACAGTGTGAAGAAAAGTTACACACTGATAAATCATTACCACTTTTTCCACTGCATAAGAAAATAGTAACATAGATTCAAACTACCGAATCAGGAAAGAAAACGTTTGGCGAGATTTCTCAGCGTATGTTTTCTGAAACAATGTCCGCCTTTACCGAAGTGGCCGAAATGAAGACAAAAAATAGCGAAAAGCGCGCTATATTTTCAATCAAATGCTCTCGCGGTGCGTTATCAATATTCGAGATTAAAATTAATTGCGAAAAGCGCGCTTTATTTTCAATCAAATGCTCTCGCGGTGCGTTATCAATAGTCGAGAAAATGGAGAACTGGAAAAACACCAAACGCAAAAAAAACTACTTCCGTCGATGAAAAGGAGAAAGATGAAGTAAAACTTCATGCTGCCGTAGTGCTGAATATCACTTACTGGGAAATTTACGAACCTAGAAGGAATACATAGCGCAGTCGACGTGTCAAGGGTTTCAACGACAGAGTTAACTTAAAGTTTTTTTTTCCCCGCCATCAACCCGGAGAGAAAAATAACTTTGTATCGAAGTTAAATCAAGGAGAAATTACAACTGAACGTCACGGGACACAAATCTAAGTTGTTTCAGAGTGCTTGATTTCTTAGGACGTAAAGAAACTGCAGAAATAGAAATTTAAGCATTTAACGCTGTGTTTTTAGCTGTGCTTACAATTTCTTTCATCGTCAAGTCAATCATTTGTTCTTAAAATTTCAGAAACAGTAGGTTTTGTACAGAAGGCTTTGACTCCGAAATATTGAGACAAGACAAAGTAAAACATAGTGAAATGGGAGAGAAGCATTTAATAAGAATTGTCACACTTTTATGGCGAGTCAGTACAAAAATCATGAAGCAGTGTGAACAACAAGCATTGAACAAATTCAGTACCAGAAAGGGCGACATTTTTGGCTATACCACGCAAAATTGACACTGGTTTACCTGTACTCTTTGTAGCTCTGTGTTCCAGCAGCTCCAAATGTTCAGGTACAAATCGGATCGATGTCATGTAATGTACGTTAAATCGCTTTCACAGTTGAGTGTTGCTTTGTGGTTTGCGTTAAAAAAGTAAGCTTAACATGCTGAATTATAATGTTCCTCACCTCCGTAGTCTTGTTTCAGTGATCTGCATAGAATTTATCGTTCAAGTTAAAATATTAATTCGGTCCTCAGCTCGATCAAACAAGCACAAGATGACTCCGTTGTCAGCGTTGTGCGAACGGGTCAATTACAAACTCGTTCATTTGAACTCCCGCAGATACAACGGAGAGATCGGACGCTTCAATCGGCTTTGAACGATGATTACAACAATTTTTCAGGAAAAATCAAACAGGTGCGACATTTCAAAGCCAATAATTGGAAGATTTTTCCCAAACCTTGTGCGTGTACGTTCACTTCGGAGCAGTTTCATTGATTCATTCAGCTCTGCAAAGAAACGCTGCAACACTTCGCAAGGTTTTGGCGCCTTTTTCTGTCAGTCATGTGATCGCGATCGATTCTTGTTCCCTTTTATCTCGGAGTTTCTCTCTCTCTCTTTTTTTTTCTCTTTCTTGATTTTATAGCAATTACTGATTGCGTTTTAATAATGAAAACAATTATTCTACTCGGGCTTGCTGGATATCAAATAATTATAACCATTTCGGCGCTACGCGCCTCGTTGGTTATCTATCATATCCAGCGCGCCCTCGTTGTACGCAAATTTGCGAGTACCCACGCGCGTTTATGACGTTAAGGGTGGGGCAATTTTCTCTAAAAATAGCACATTTGTCTTTTTCGATGGGGCCGCGTGTACCCCGCGCTTACGGTCTCCGTCCCCGATTTTGGCTCCTGAACACATTTATTTGCCAATGCAATCAATATTCTCAGACCTCTTAATTTATTGATTTCATCCAGAGACAGTGCCGTGCCAAAGATATAAATATCCGTCACTGATCCGTGGAATTGATGGTTTTCCCAATGGTCGTCATTTCCGATCTTGTACGGCATTCCCGTGGGACCATAGAAACTCTCCCCTAGAGAATACGCTCTATTGCCTACTTTTTTGCCATCAGCGTAGATTTCCATGTTTTTTGTGGCATGTTCCCACTTGATTATCACGTGTGTCCACTTCCTCAAGGAAATATTGCTGCTAATTAGGTAGGGCCATTCATCGTTTCCAGTTCTGTGGCGCTGAAATGCGATCCCCTGGTTTTTAGTGCTAATCAGAAACTGCCATGGTTTGTGCCAGTCGCCAAAGATTGCTTCAGTCCGATCGAGGACCCACTTTTTTTGTTTTATCCAAAAGGAAATCGAAAAACTTCGGCCGTTAAGATCAACTATAGGAGCAGTGGCAAAGGAATTTGTTTGGTTGAAAACAGGAGCCTTGCTGCTGGGACACCGCCCTTCAACAAAGGACGGCGATGCGCTGAAACTAACAGAAGAAAAAAAATATTCTGAGTTAACTTATGATTGCACATGCTTACGACGTTAAATAAAATGCACGTCTGTTCAACACGTCGTTGAAGAAAGCCTTTACAATAACAGTGAAATTTTTTTGGCGACTCATTGGGCAAGTGCCATCGATTACAGAACAGAAGATAACCATATGACCCCATCACCGCGTCTAAGAGATATGTACTTTGATTTTGAAATGAATGTAAGGTTTCCTTTTCTTCAAGATCGACTATTTTTATTAGCGAATGACTACCAGTAGAGAAGTATTTGTGCTTGCATTTTTTGGTGACAAATCAAACTTTTAGTGAAGCATGTGAGAAGCGCCTTAACTGAATGTAGGCTAACCAAATGAGGACATAAATGTTGCGATTGTTACTAATAGTTTTCAGTTTCCACAAATAGTAACAATATGGTTTTATTTTTGTAACCAACCTTATGTCCTGATCTTGACCATTAAGCAGCCAGTGGTTAAGGATTACCATCTCTGAAAAAAGAACAGTCGTTCTCCAAGTCTACCACTATATCTTGGAAAACAAGGCACTCGATTTTTGCCATTTCTATCCCTTCTTTTTTTTCTTTTTAACAGTCTCTCATTAAAATATGTTTCTCCCTTGTGCATAAAATATGAGAGACCTCAGCCACTCTCACAAAAGTTGCTCAAACTTAAGCACTTACTGATCAAAAGATATCTGACTTGAAACGCGAGAGTTCTGATTGATATATGAATGGACAGATCGACGGACGGACAGACGGACGGACGAATGGATGGATGGATGGATGGATGGATGGATGGATGGATGGAGGGATGGATGGATGGGTTAGGATAGGAGAGGGTATCTTTATTTAAACACAGCATTTTATCAAATTATCATACAAGAAATATTACAATTTGGTTTACATAAAATCCGGATTAGATCAGTTTAAGACTATTCACACTGGTCATTAAATTAGGAACTATTTGGACGATTTGTTGGTGGATGGATGGGTGGACGGACGGACGGACGGACAGACGAATGGATGGATGGGTGGATCATAGATTAATAATAATCGGCCCTTCGGGTACTCTTTCTTTTCAATATTTACACCTGATTGAAAAAACGTTGTAGGGTAAAAAGTATAAGCCATGAGCGATATGACAAAAAGGAATTATGAGAAGATAGTACTAGCAAGCCTGTCGGCTCAGCTGCGTTACGTTTTTCATTCTTGGAAAGAATCCAGAGTAGATTGAGGATACCTCAAGCTATGTTATTAGAATGTGCACGTCGTCTGAGTTCCCGCTTCCCGTAAGACCATTGAGTCATATTGTCCAAGGTATATGCTTCTCACCCGACAACTGTTTTTTTTTTTCAGTTAGGTGCACAAACGTATTCGCATGCCAAAAGTTCGTACCTGTTGGGGGCATCCTACAGCATTTAAACTGTTCAAGACAGTGCAACTCGTCACAGTCACTTCTGTACACACCCGCCATGTATGACCATTCTGGGCATGCGCTCCAGCCTTTTTGATCGAGTGATTTCCACACGCCATGATCAAAACACTCCAAAGGCATTTCTCTAAAGGTCCTTGGCCTACAGCACGTAACTTGTTCAATGTTGTGCAGCAATGTACCATTTGAACGGTAAAGTCCTTGGAGAAAATATCCGTCAGGACAACTCGCCCAGCTAGATTTTCTAGATTAGGAAACATTGAAATAAAGTATAGTTCACACTTAAAGTTTCGTGAATTTTTTGTGAGATTCCGGGTTACCTTAATTAGAAATTTTTGGGCAAATTTTCATCTGGCTGGCATTGGTGATTGTCAGTAACAATCACCAAGGACACGAGGATCAATTTCCTGGTGTACACTCTTTTTTTATAAGAACCATTTTTATAAGAACGATGAGGCTGAGATTTATCCCCAAATTTAAGAAAATGTAGGGGCTAAAATAAGAACGTCCTCAGGCTCAGTCAAATCGATACGCGTTCTTATATAAAAAAAAAAGAGTGTAATAGCAAAACTGGACATGATGTATGAAAGCGGCTCCACTAACCTGCTTAATGAAGTTTTCCAGTTAACTTTTTGGCAGACGGGAGTTTCATCTTCGTACTCTTGAGGAGGGATGCAGCATCTTACTTTTGTAACCTTCTCAATACCGCCCTGATAACCAGTTGATTCCCTCCATAGTCCATTCAAGTATCTTCCCTGTGAGCAATTCGCCCATCCTGGCCGACTAAGGGCGATTCTCCAATTGATCTCAACGCAACAGTTGTCTCCTGAAATCAACAGAAGATCATATAATTTCAGCTATAAGACGTAAAAGGTGACAAGGATATTGTTCTACCGGAAGAAATTTAAACCATTTCTGCTGTTCTGGTTTACTGTAAGTCTCTTTATACGACCAGCGAATTTATGAGTTCGAGTTTGCGTTCAAGGCGGCTCGAGTCCGGGTTCACTAGAATTGGGTTTTGAGATGACGAAAAAGTAACGACCGCAGTTTTAGTACTAAGGGGTTTAGTTTAAAGGTTAAGGTAACAATTTAACTGTTAGCTTTGAGATAACTCGCTTGAAAACTGCAATCGAGCTCGAAATCAGCAATCCGAACTTGCACTCATGGATTTCGAGATGCCTTTCCTCATGGACCAATTCTCCCCCTTGAGTTATTTTGTAACATTTTAGAAATCTTACCGTATCGTTACCGCCGTTATAAACAATCACAGCATGCTTAAGTTTCAGCTAACCATACAAATTCTGAGTGAAAATGCAACAGATTTTCAATTTAGTGTCGCACTCGATCCGTTAGAAATCCAACCGTTTCCTCATAAGTGACGGCTGAAAAGAACAGAACAAATCAAATGGCGTACAGTGAAGAGAACCGCTATCCATTTCGTATTATTCTAGATCTTTTTATCACTTCAATCTCCAACTTTAAATCTTGTAAATATACTCGTCTCGCACACATCACATGGGCTGCCTGCGATTACCCAGCATCAATTACCTCCTCTGGTTCTGAGTTTCCACGTATTGCTGTCGTGAAAATTACTTTCTCCGTGTGTACTTAGCGAGGTTACTGCTATTTCGTATTCTTTCCAACAGTTCAGGTGAAGAGTGCAGCTGGTCGTAGTTCTGCTTACGTTAACTGTGTTCCATTTGCTTTTTACTGCCTGTGAAATCACTTCTCTGTAGTAAACATTGTAACTCAGAACTGGACACGCCCCTTGCAAGGGAGGCTCCCAACTGACGACAATGGTTGCTCCTGCTACTTCCATGACCTTGTTTATGATCACAGGGACACCTACACTAGCCTGCTTGCAGACGTCTCCTATTTTCTTTGCTTCACGCGGAAAAGGGACGCAGGCTACACCTACACAAGATCATAAGTGGACAGATAGTAAATTTTTGATGACTTATCAAGTATGTATCAGTTCAAGATGACTGATTTCATTGTTCCCATGTTTGTCTGTGGTTACAGAAGATATGTAGGTTTGCAACATAAACACGTACTATTTTATCCAGAAAGCTATTTTATATTTCTATTTATAGATTTTGTTTATAAAATCATGAATCTCAAACCTCTTAATCTATTGATTTCATCCAGCGACAAAGCCTTGCCAAAAACATAAAGATCCATCACTGATCCATAGAACTGGTGGTTTTGAGAATGGCCGTCTTTACCAATTTTGTACTGCACGCCCGTGGGTCCATAGAACCTCTCGTTGGGGGGTGAGTACGACCCTTGACCTATAACTTTACCGTCAGCATACATTACCAAAATCCCTGTCGCGTGTTGCCACGTGACTACGACGTGCGTCCAGTTTCTCAAAGGAAGGACGTTACTCTCTAGGTATGGCCACTCGTCACTTCCAGTGCTGTGGCGCTGAAATGCGATCCTCTGGTTTTTAGTACTAAGCAAAAACTGCCATGGATAGTGCCAGTCTCCATAGATCGCTCCAAATTGATCTCGAACCCATTTTATTTGTTTTATCCAACAAGAAATCGTAAAGCTCCGGCCGTTGAGACTGACAATCGGAGCAGTGGCAAAGGAATTTGTTTGGTTGAAAACAGTAGCCTTGCTGCCAGGACACCGCCCTTTGATAAAGGACGGCGAACCACTAAAACTGAAATAAGAACGAAAAAAGTTTGGCTTTCTCCTCATTGTAACTGGGCGCAAGAAATAAAAAAAAACTCATACTCCTTCACGTGAAAAAAGGTTGAAGTAAGAGAGTCCATTTCAAATTATGCCCTTTGCAATAGGCAATTAGTCCGTCGTAAGTTATTTTTGGATCAGCCACGCAGTAATATTATGAAGAATAGTGACCCAACGTTAGTGGTTTTGGACAACAAAGTTCGGTACCTTAAGGGACCTTTGATAAGGTTCAAAGTGGCGTGGTTTTCTGTCATAGGAAGGATTTTACGGAATCACAACACCATAAAGCGAAGAAACAGCTCACAAATTCAGAAAACTGCTGACATCCCGGCCTCTGCGCTAATTTTCCCACCGGGATACACGCTGACATGACTCAGTAAAGCACAGCACTTTATACCTTATGTCCTCATCAACTCCATTCAGCAACCAGTGACCAAGTACCTTGAGCTCTGAAAAAACTAAAAATATAGAGGATATTACACGGCGGCAAGAAGATATGAATTTTATTTTCGAGTGGTAAAAACAATATTTTACGAAAGAGCGCATCTCTAAGCCAGCGTGTAATTTTCTTTTTATCAATTGACAAGAGTATTTTTGCACAAACAACAGTGCAAAAGCGGGAAAGGACGTCATCGATATCCTCACTAGTTAGGATATGGAAAATACGCCACTCTAGTCCCGGATGTAGTTTCGAATGAACTTTACGAATGGTCTATTTTCCACAAAAACACTTTTGTCTATACGTCAAAATTTACACCTTTTCTTCATTTTCATCAAGCACGGGTGGAACAATTGTTTTATTAATTATTTTCTGCCATGTATTGTCGCTGAAATTTCCAATTTTGCCATATTTTGGGGAACGCTTTTGAAAATGCGGCACTTTACTTCGCACCAGTTGTCATACATAGACGCTTTTTTATGTGTTATTTTTTGTTGAAATACCGATGAAAATTTACTTTTAAATCAGTTGGAAAGCCGCCGTTTGTCAGAAAAATTGTTGCAATCTGTGAACAGATGGGGCAAAATCGCTCTGCCAGTTATCCAGATTTTCTCCGCCCTTTATGTCGGTTCAAATATTGGCGCTTGCTAAAAAGGAAAAGAAAACTTTGAAGCATCTGAGTACTGATTACAGACGACAATAACTCAAAAATTGGGGTACTTTTTGCGAAGAAAAAGGTCAGTTATAATTACATAAAAAAGCTGCATACATGATGCTGAAAGTTCGTACCTGGTGGGGGCATCCTGCAGCATCTAAACTTTTCGATACAGTGCAACTCGTCACAATCACTTCTGTACACACCCACCACGTATGACCATTCTGGGCATGCGCTCCAGCCTTTGTTATCAAGTGAAGCGCTCACATCATGATCATAACAATCCAAGGGTTTGTTTGTAAAGTTTCTAGGCCTGCAGCACGTGGAGTGTTCAACGTTGTGCAGCCACGTGTCATCTGAACGGTAAATTCCTTTGAGAAAATAACCGTCTGGACAGGTAGCCCAGCTGTGCTGACTAGATAACGAAATAATAAAACAAAGTAGATTTTAATTCAATTTAATTTCCATCAAGAGGGTAAAATTTTGGGTAATTTGTCAACTGGCTGTTTCTTATTGGCTAGTGAAGACGTTGAGGATGGTCCTCTGGCCTTTACGCGCTAATCGTGTGACAGCGTGAGGCTTGGGCTGAACACGATAGTGCGAACTTCACGTTTGATATTCCATCAAGGACGACCGGGAAGGAGGTTGAAGGGTGGTTTATTTGTGTGTGCTGATTCAAAAATACATAGATACACAGACAGATACACTCGACACGCAGTAATGGCAGACATTTGTCGGGTGCTTAATAGAGTACACCATAGAGAATTGTAGCGGTGAGAAAGGTGATGTGCCTCAAGAGGGATTGTCTAGAACAAGTGCCTGTGACGAGTTCTCTCGTGTTTACGGACCTTAATTCTCACCGGGACCTCTTGAAATGATTATACGAAAGCAATAATAAAAGAAGATAACTAGAACGGTTATTAAACTCATCACTTGTTCAAGTCGTGAAAGTGGTGATTCAAGTGGTGCAACCCGTACGAGTTGTACGAGCCGTCAAGTGGTAAACGTGATAAGTTAAGTTAAATAACATGAAGTATTAGTTGGTGTCCTTGAATCTCATTATAGAAACTTGGAATCCGAGTCATGCTTCCATGGGCTCGGTAATTTGTTTATTCCGGTCCTCGTTTCAGCCTCAAGGCGTCCACTACTTGTTTGTTTGTCGTAAACACTGGATGTAGCGAATTTGTACCTCACCAAAAGCGAATATTTTGGAGTCACGCGCTTAAAGTATGAAGCATAGTCATGTTTGCATGGGTTCAGTGTTTTGTTTGTTTCGAGCGCCATTCATGTTTCGGGCATACTCATATTCACATTGGCTCTGTGTTTCATAAAAGCGTATGTTTTGAGGTCACACGCTTAAAGAACGAGGCATTGTAATATTTGCATGGGTTCAGTGCTTTGTTTGCTCCGGCGTCCCTTATGTTTTGGGCGAACTCATACTCACATTGGCTCAGTGTAGCGTTTGTTTCATAAAGGCTTTTGTTTTGGGGTCACCCACTCAAAGAACGGAGCATAGTCATATTTGCATGGGTCCAGTGTTTTGTTTGCTCTGGCACCCATTTCCGATACAAGTCGTCTAGTTAATTTCTTGACTTCTTGTGCGATAAACTTCCGGGCGCAATTTGTGCGCTTACAGAACGAGGGCTTGGCTCGTTCAATACTGCAGTAATGAGATGCAGTTTCACCAGTTGTACGACTTGTACGACTCGTACGAGTTGAGTTAAGCGCCCTTCCTTAATGAGATGCAGTTTCACCACTTGAACGAGTTGACTAAGGCCTTCCTTCATGAGATGCAGTTTCACCACTTGAACGAGTGGTACGACCCGTGCGACTTGACTTGGCTCCTGTCTTAATGAGTTGCAGTTTCACCACATAAACGAGAAATGAAACTTCATTTTATTTCACTGAAAAATACCCCATCACGACTTGACCCAACCGAACCAATTGTAACCAGTGTTTTACGACTGGTACGAGTTATCACCACTTTCACGACTTGAACAAGTGGTGAGTATTGGACATGCTTGGCTATAATTCCACTCAAGAATATGTGGTCTGAAGTATTTTATGCCTTGCAATGGAAACTGCTGACACTGACAGTTGTGTAGCACTGGTGCGCCTTGAGCTTCCATTGATATTCTTCTCGATCAATTATATTTTTTTCTTTTGCTTTTGTTTAAGATTATATAAAAGGAGCGAAAAACAAAATGAATCTACCAATCAGAAACCTCAGCAAGTAATTAGCGTCAAGCGCGGGAAAAAGCCTCCGAGCAAGTCACGATTGGTTCTGGTTTTATACATCTGATTGGCTCAGAAAGCGGAGTAAGAAATTTTAACCAATAATATGCAATCACGGATTGTGGTAAAGCAAAACCAAAACAAAACGCAAATCACTTTCGCCACTCAATTCAAAACCACTCCATTCTACAAACCTGACCTGCTCAATGGCGTTTTCCAGTTTACTATTTGGCAGATAGGAGTTTCATCTTGGTACTCTTGAAGAGGGATGCAGCATCTTCCTCTGGTAACATGGTCAATCCCGCCCTGATAACCAGTTGAGTTTCTCCATAGTCCATTCAAGTACTTTCCTAGTGAGCAATTTGCCCATCCTGGCTGGCCTAGAACAATTTTCCAATTGACTTCCTCACAACTTTTGTATTCTGTGAGCAACATACAAACAAATGAGGCAAACAACTGCGTGACCTTCTCAAACCAAGTTTTCGATGTTAGGTTATGGAGAGTCAAACAGCACCACAAGAAATCACTGCTCAAAATAGCTTAGAGGATTTAATCAGTAGACTTAAATGTTAATAAAGCCACCTTGAACAACATAATAAATGGTACCACAAGGACTTACTGCTCGGCAGCTTTTACTGTAGGATTTCATCCACAGACTCATAAGCTAGAATTACCTTATGCGGCATTTTTCTTTTTAAAAGAAAGTACCACTCAATAACGTTCATTTGAATGGCAGCATTCTAGATTTTATCCACAGACTCAAACGACCGATGGAGAAACTTTGTATAGCCTAATACAAAGAATTACCGGATTTTACTTTTAAGGACAGCTCATCTACAGAACTTAAACGATAGAAACAACTTATGCAGCGACTAACAAAAATCCCCACCGAAGAGGGCTACTCCATAGCTTTTATTTCTGTTTTATGGGCATGATTTCCTTAACATACTCAAAAGTTAGAACCACATAACATAAAACGGTCTAACAGTGAGGGAAATAGTTAAGACAAGATTGTTTGAGTATTACATTACGTCAATTTGTGTTTAACTAAACAGCTCATCGCTTCAGAAGTGAGCACGGTATGCCAACCCACAAAAATCAGTCAAAACTGCGAATTGTCCCCGGGAAAACAAAACAATACTGCTACGGTATGTTTTGTATGCTTTGAGGGTCATTTTAAAAATTGTAAAACATGCCTTTTTTCGTAGGAGATCAATTTTCAACGCAATTTTACGCAAAATAGAAAATTTCAGTTTCTAATTTCCAGAACGTCTGTCGAATAACCGACTTTGCCGGCTTTAAAGCCCCTTAATTAACTTAAGGAAGATTAACTTACCAGATGCAAAGACCATGATTACACTCGCACAAGCCTGTCAACAGAAAAAAAGAACAGCTCAAGACATTCGCTCGCGATTGGTAGTCTGTGGTCGTTTTAGAGGAGACGTATCCCCAACTCCCCGTGTTCAAGCTTGTTCAAATCCCCTTAAAGCCTATAATCTACTTCTCTTCAGCAAGCTCCAGATCGGCAAGCTCGTGCTTTCTAAAAATAAAGCTCCACAAAACTATTTGTCAACTATTTCTCCACAAAAGTATTTCTGAGTTTGCCAGAGTGTGGACGTCTCAAAAACAGTTTGCCTGGGTGAATGTCGCAAAAACAGTTTGCCATTGTAAATATCGCAGGAAAACGGTTCGCTTCTGTCAATATCGCAAAAAAACGTTACCAGTGTGAACATCGCGGGAAAACAGTTTGCGTGTGTGAATATCGCAAAAAAGGTTGCCATTGCGAATGTCGCTAAAACATTTTGTCAGCGTAAATATTGCAAAAACAGTCTACCAGACGTGAATTTCGCTAACACAGTTTGCCAGTGTGAACGGCGCAAAAACAGTTTGCTAGTGTGAACGTAGCAAAAACAAAAATCGTTTACCGGACGGCTGTGAACGTCTCAAGAACCAGTTCGCCATCCAATCTGAGCATCACAAACACCGGTGCGTTAACTGATAACTTTTGACAAAGTTTTGCTGCTATTTTGACTCTCACCAATTCGTTAATAATTGTGAGTGGCGAGAGAAAGAACTTGGACAATAAAAATCAAATTCTTTAAACCCCCTTCACATCTACCAAAAAATGATGGATACCAGTGTTATGCAACGGATGAACGTAGTATATACCAAACCAGTGTACAGTGGTTTTCGTGCACTCTGATAGCAAATGGGCCCCTCAGACTCGGGACAGTATCTGATATTCATCTTCCGGCATTTTTCTGGATTTCCCGCGCGAGGTTTCTCTCATCTCTCAGTCAGACTTGGTGATAAACACAATGAAATTCATAAAAATGGCGCATCAATTTGGATGCAAAATTATATCGCGCCTAACTTTTCAAATTTTACATACCCCAACATGTAAAATGGGATTTCAACGAGCAGATTTTCGCAACTGAGGAAAATTCTCAAACCTAATTGATGGCACCTTATTGTATATTGTTTTTTTTTTCAGATGAGTTCCTTTGAAAGGCGACTGAATTTACAGTCTTTAAATCAAGGTTTAACATCAGTAATTATGGCTTACTTCTGTTACCAACATCTTGAAACAAAAATAGTCAAAATTATTCTCTCATTTTCTTTGCCATTCGGCAAGCTCATGCATCTCCTAGTATCACTATGTTTTCGAGCATAGAGAATTTTCTGTTCCAAAATATTGTATACCCACCTGAATTATCTATGCAGGTTTAATTAGGACGCTAGGCGATGGTAGAAAACGCAATCATTTACCATCCGGCTGTAAAATGATCCTCGTTGGTGTATGTGAGGTTCAGGTTGGAAGTCACCTCAAACGAACCCCTAATTACTGGCTAGAGTTAAACACCATCCTTGAGCTCATAAGAACACTTCCCATTTCATGGTTTCCGTGTAAGGCACTTTGAACTCACCATTGACTGCGTGCTGCTTTTTTTTTAATTAAAGTATAAAAAGCACATGTACTTACGTACCGTCAATATTATGCTTGCTGGGCCCATGGATATCTTTCGTCTTGCTTGCATATTCTCAGCGATCCTTACAGGCAGAACAAACTGCCAAATACACAATTCACTTAACATGTACGTGAACTTAAGTCTTTCTTCAGTTACGAGTTCCTGTTTATTTGTCAATCAGCATTCAACTCATTTTAATTACAAATTATCATAATCATACATAATATCGTGTAGGTACACCTGCAAATTCATATGGAAACCTGAGAGGTCGCATTAAGTTTCAGACAAGAACTAAAAGGTGTAAAGTGGACTTTTGCCACAGCAGTTTTAAATTTCACTTTTCAAGGTCCCTGGAGATTTTTTTGCCGTCAACTGAACTTGTAAAAGGATAATTACCGTATTTTATCGATTAAACGCCGGACCCCGAACAAACGCCGGATTCAAATAAACGCCGGTTCTACAGGGCCAAGTTTTAAATAAACGCCCCCGGCGTTTATTCGGGGTCCCAGCGTTTATTCCAGGTCCCGGCGTTTATTTGAGATGGGTATATTAAATCAGAATTATTTGTCGTAACTGCATACTAGGTCTCTTTCTACTGTTTTATTTGAATTTATCACCTTATTCTAAATCACTTGCACAGCACGTTTGCTGTCGAGCAGTTGCCAATATACTTCCGCCGTGTTACAAAGAAATGTAACGTTGAGAAGAGTTCAATCACTGTTCCTCTCAATGATGTTTTTTGCTAAATGACTCTCCTGATTCACTGAAAGAAGACAAAGTTGGTGAAGTCGTTTCACATTTGTTAATGTTTTTGGATCTTAATAATGCACTTAGTAATTAAACGCCGGGTCCCGAATAAACGCTGGGTTCGAATAAATGCCGGGTCTACGAGGCCGAGTTTTAAATAAACGCCCCCAGCGTTTAATCGAGAAAATACGGTAGTAACATGCTTAGTAAACATGAATCATTGAAATAGTTAAGTAATTATAAGATGCCAAGGTTTGCTGAGGTCGGTATTTGGCTGAGGGACGAATGTCTAAACTGCGAAAGTCTGTTCGATCAAAAACTAAGTAATCCTTAATTTTTAAATAAACATCAATGAAAATAAATATGACATAAATTCGGTACACAGGAGACCTGTGATAAAATTACGAGTTACTTGAATATGCATCAGCCTTTGTTATAACCAAGCTGTATTATTGCGACTTTTTTATTTTACATTTTTAATTATTTTAAGAAACAACACAACACTTGTTTCGGCATCCCTGATGCCATCCTCAGTTGAATGAAAATGCTGGAACAGGGCTTTATATATATAACAGTAATTAGAATTGTTAATGAAAATATAAGCAATAATAACAACAACGAAAAAAGCGTGATTATATGAAAATTATCATCGTTTTATAAGACTGTGGAAACTGAGGTTGGCCAAAATTTTAAGAATAAGCTAAGGCTGAAATTTAGCTGGACTGACTACAGATGAAGATTTAATTTTGTATTCTTTTTTCACAAGAGCTCAAACACAGGTTGACATAACACAAATTGTAGGTAACAGTTTGGTCTGGGCAATTGCAAGGCTAATTGAGCCCCAGGTACTAGAGTTTACCCTTAGTACTACATAAAGTGTAGGTGCTTTTTTGATTTGAGTTTCTAGTCATGTTTGAAACACTGTACCATGTCGAAACTCAGCCGTTCTGATAACAGCAAAAGTGTACCGACAGTAAACCAGTTTCAATCAGTGCCTCAACTCAACTTTATTTCTCCCTTATTTTTAAAAATGACTAAACCATACTTGAACATTTTTTAGATTTGAGCTGTATACTGATATAAATTAATTCACTATTTCTATTTTATTTACCTACCTATACTAGTTATGTTGAGATTTCCAACAATTTCACACATTTGTCTTGCGTGCTATAGCCTTTTTGCACTGTGAAAACTAAAAAAATGGCGTTTCTCCTGCTTAACCGGTTTAAGGTAACCGAGCTCAAGGTAGTGGGGCAATAGCAAATGATTAAAAAATGGTAAGCAGTTTGGAAGGGGAACTATACGATTCGAGATAGCCGGGAGGGAGTTTAAATAGTAGGTGCACTGTGTGTTTAGTATCGTTTGCATTGTATTTCCATTCATTTTTATTTAAATGACTACATATCTCAAAAAAGCTATAGAGATTAACTTAAAGGCCTAATGGCCTAAAAAGGGAAAAAGAAGAAACACTCTTCTTATTTCAATTGTACATCAGTGAGCAATGCTCCATGAGAGAAGTTGGCGCACGCATATCTAGTGAGCTTTCCTGTCGCGTGTTTAACATCTGTTTCTTTTTGGTTGGCAAGGTTACCTGTTTGACCACCAGCTTTAAACAGCTTTATGGAAACAATTAGGTCTCAAACAAGTTTCTTTTCATGTTTCTTTGCTTGATACTTATTAGTTAAAGTACCCTACTCGTGTATTCCAATTTATACCAACAAACATCGTGACAAACGTGACAAGACTCATTCGAATCTTTCGTCCTCTTAAAAAGGAACAAAAAAAAAACATATTCACGTTTCAGGAACATGTGGACAGAAAGAAAAACAAATCCTGCCCAATCATGCGATCCTAGCTTGCAAAATAGAACTACACTTGCACTTCGTCTTTGATCAACTCTATCATTATAACAACGACCTCAAATGATTTTTTGTGCAAAAGATAGATGCTAAAAAGTGCCCCATGGAATCCTTTTTAATTTATTTTCCTAAGAATAGTAAATATGACAAATTGCTCTTTCTAGACTTTGCCATCATTTTTGTTTTTTATCCCCGTGATGCACGTAGGCCCGTCAGCAAAATAACAACTGAATTAACATATACGTGACTGAAGCCTTCTTTTATCTCATACGTTTACAACTCACAATTCATTACCGTGTGTATTAACCTTGGACTCATTCCCTCATCAATATTATCGCATTTGAAGTGTATTCAAACTGAAACTGACTTTTAAACTAAAACTAAAATGTCAAGGTGTATTCTTTTAATTCGCAGTTACAACTTTAGCAATTTTCTTCCAGTTTCCCCTCAGTGAAAGCAAGAAAAAATAACAACGGTATTTGTTGGTTGCGGCAAAAGACAGGAAACGGTCATTGAAAGGAAAACGAATGCAAAATTAATTCGCCCGTCAGAGGAAAACTGAGAAGGGACAATATACAGTTTCGTTGTCACGCATTTTCCAGCATGAGCCTTTGCGATATTAATAGAAACAATCGCAAAAAATTTAGTCCATAC
>Ga0126336_10000505_pt1 | contig 16225 bp, 13 predicted proteins | sample SidCmetagenome_FD_92530 | JGI IMG/M metagenome (GOLD analysis project Ga0126336, IMG submission 92530) | Coral microbial communities from El Islote,Puerto Morelos, Mexico - Siderastrea C C metagenome | ecosystem: Host-associated > Invertebrates > Cnidaria > Coral | place: El Islote,Puerto...
CCGTCGTCTCAAACGTGATCCCGTACACGAAGAAGTCATGAAAACCCTACGTCGTTTCATGGACGAGGAAGAAGGTATGGATTATGAAGAGGCCGCAGACGAAGCCGTGGATAGGCGAAAATTTTTATTAAACAGAATTTTTCAACCGCGGCCAACCCTAAGAACGAAGAAGAAGAGGAGGAAGAGGAGGAGGAGGAGAAGGGGGAGGAGGAAGAAGACGAAGAAGACAAAGAAAGTTGTCCATGAGACTGTGCAGTGAACCGAGTTGGCCAGATGAAATTGTATTGTAACGAACGTGAATAAAAGTGATTGTCACGTGAGCTCTCCAAGGTTGCTTTTGCTACAATTATTGCCTTGAGAAATGTTTATGTTTGAGCTACTTGAAGCTACTCTGAGCTGTCTGTAGCTACAGAGGTTTGGCAGAGAGAGGTATGGGATCAACAAAGACCGGAAGTGGGGTTCCTCCCTTGGTCTAGTTTCCGTCCAAATAAGGGCACCCTAGGAGGAGGGTTAGAGGTGGTTGTGTATGCTTCAAGGCATTGCAAGGTATCGCCAAAAATCGCCGTAAGAAAAAGCCATGAATTTGTTCTTTAATGACTGGTCAGTAGTCTTCCTCTGAAGCCTCAGCCCACAAAAGCCCTAATGGGCAGGGGTCTTCTCTTCTTGAGCTAGCCAGCAGCACTCCCCATTGGGCCGGAACTCACGATCCCAATTCTCCAGAGAGCCTAGCCTGCTGGTTAGCAGTCTTTTTTCTGACCTGATCCTAGTCAACGGTCTTATCCTAAGGCCTAAGCCTGCAATCTCTATCAGTCAACAGTCTTTTCCTTTTAGACTGGACCCTGCAACCTAAATGGACGTCGCTTTTCCCTATAATATGAGCCTGCAATCCCCACTGGTCAGCATAGGGTCATTCCCGCCACACGGGAGCTGGTCGAAATTTAAAAAAGCTTAATAACATACATTCCCAACAGGTCAGCAGAGTCACGTGATCTATTATTATTAATAATATTATTATTATTGTTGCCCCTCCAAGTGAAATCGTTTCCCTTTGTACTCGCCCTCGCAAAAAATCCTGGGCAAAGACAAGAGGGGTAGGGAGCTACCCCTTCATTTATTGCCACGTGACAGGCCTCGCCCACATGAAAGGTATGACGTGACAGACATCACGTGAGTCACCCACTTCATGGAGATTGATTGCGTGACACCTATCCTCTCCACCAAGATACCTGGTTGGCCTATAATGAAGGAGGGGGTACTCACACCCAGCACCCCTTGCGGATTCCAAAGGGGTACCCCCTCCTCTAACCACCCAAATATGGTCCGCGCTTTCCAAGGCACGTGGCAGTACTTTTCCTTTTTTGACACTGTTGCTATGGTGACTGGTGTCGTAGGGTAACCCCTCCTCTAACCATCCAAACGTGACACTAAACAAAAACAAATATAAGAACGTTGGCAACGCGACAATACAACGGGGCAAAACAGAGAGAGAGTTTGTTGTTGAAAAAATAACCAGTGTTTAATTCAAATTTTCACAAAAATTTATTTACCAAAAATCGTTATTTCTTCTTGACTCACAGGTCTTGTCTGACAATCAAAATAAAAAGTGTTCATTCAACATGATGTCTGTGCTTCCTGCTCTCGTATGATGTTGTTCAAGCACTGGGCGTTCGCCTGCCATTGACCTTTAATACTTGTGGACTCCCTCAGGGGGCGATTCTTCTTCAGCACGTTGAATCGCTGTTTTTTTTGCTTTGGGACTCCCTCGGGGTGTGCCTCGCGATACTTTTTCCGTTTAATCTCGGTCAATTTCTCCCGATTCTTTTGCCTGTATCTCTTGTTTTGGTCACGTATGACCTCAGGGTGTTTTGTTGCGGTACCTTCTTTTCTGCTCACAAAAATCTCAGGGTGTTTCTCGCGGTACCTTTTTCTTTGCTCCCGTTGTTTCCGTTTCATGTCCATTAACGCCATGAGGGGGTCTCTTCTTACCCTTTCATCCTCTACCTCCGTTCTCTCCAGTTGCGTTCTTTCCTTGTTCACGGCCTCATTCAAGGTCCCGTCGTCATGGACATTTAAAAAACTGGTCAGGTCGTCTAAACCCTCTCTTCTCTTCTCTTCTGTCATCTTGAAAACGGACTAAAGCTGAGAGTAAAGCCCCGTTTCACATGCTTGGGGTCTTATACCCGGTGGATTGCAAAGGATGATGGGGAAATGTAAAAAGGGGAGGGGGTACCCCCACCCCTTTATTGTTTTTGGGTTCACGTGACTTCACCGCCATTGGTTATTTCACACCAATGACCCCCTCCCCTATTTTTCCCCCACGTGACTTTCCTGTCATTGGTTCTTCCACTCATCTCACGTGACGCCTCTTCCAAGACTACGTCAACGCCTGGTTGAAAATCAAACAAGAAGCCAGCGGTTGGCCCGAATGGGTAGGAGACGACGAGACCAAACGTCAGCAGTACATCCGCGAGTCTGAGGAGCACGAGGGCATCCTACTGGAGTATGACAAGATCGAGTACAATGCAGGACTCCGCGCTCTGGCCAAAAATGATGTTGAATTCCATGTGGGGCAAGTTCGGGCAACGTCTTAACAAGACCCAAGTCGTGGAATCAGCGACCCTCATGATCAAGCCTTCCGTCGTTTCCTGGATACCGACACCCTGGATGTCCGCCACGTGTCCATAATCAATGACCACCTCGTGGAAGTCGACTATCAACACCAAGAGGAAGACATTCCCGTGTACCCCAATCTCAATATCTTCGTGGCCTGTTTCTCCACCTCTTGGGCGCGTCACCTAACCAAAGGGCCTCTTTCCGCCATTTTTTTTTCACACACCAACAAAAGTCAACATGAACCGACTCAAAGGTAGGCTAGGAGTAAAGCTCCGTGGCGCATCCAGGGTTTTATACCAAGTGGATCGCAAAGGATGACGGGGAAATAAACAGGGGGGAAGGGGGTACCCCCACCTCTCATCAGTTTTTGGTTTTCACGTGACCTAACTCTCATTGGTTTTCAACCCCATGGCATGTGACCTTTTTTTCTCTATAAAACCAAGCAACTCAACCCCCTCATTTCATTCTTTTTCACTCAATGCAAAAAGCAATCAAGCAAGCAAGCAAGGAAGTAAGCAAGCAAGCAACACCTACGGATATCGGTAAGCTTTTCTTTTTTCATCCTCGGTTCTTCACTAAAGGAAACCCACCCCTTTCAAAAACCAATCTAAGTAGTTAGCCTGTCCTGGCGCTAACCCGGCTAGGTCCCACGTGCTCCAGGATTTCATTAATGATTCGCTTTCTCTACATGACATCCTCTAATTTTTTTGTGGACTTTAAAGGAAAAGAATGGAGTGTGTGATTTGTTTGGAACCCGTAACAAGGCAATCCGTATTGGCATGCTGCCACCAACCATGTCCTGCACAATGTGCCAGCCAATGAAAAAAGGTACGTCAGACCATCTCTTGTCCTCACTGCCGACAAGTGATTCCCATCACTGTCCTTGATGTCGTGTATCCCGAATTGTGGAAAGAAGACGTACATTTTGTGGACCAAGTAAAAAATGTATGGAAAGACAATCGCCTTTGGTATGGTATTTGTCACGATGAATCTGGGTCAAAAGAAGGATTCTGGGGAGAACTCAAAGACCCGTGTGCACCTAACAGAAAAACAATATACTTTCATGGTCACAACAAAAGTCAAGTCATACCACGCATGAACACCTGTTTGAGTTTCTTGTAAGCCACGCTCTCCAAGTTGGACTTTGGACTCTTGTTGAGGGACGCCGCTGACCACTCGGGTCCAGGCACACGCTCCAGCTTGTAAACTAAGTATTGGTTGATTAAAAAATTGATATTTTCCTGACATCTGGCTTGTTGCTATGGTGATTTTTGACATGACAGCTCACCCCATTTTCACCGTTTTCACTTCCGGTATGACGTCACTGACCCTTCTCCACCAATCAGAAGCCAGAAAAATCCAACATGGCTGACTTTTTTCTTTCTCCACCAATCATGACCTCCCATCAAAACGAGGCTGGCTTTGCTGAAGGGTCATCCCTTACTACTGGTGGTCATCAAGACAAGGATTCTCAGAGATAGAGCCATGGTGGAATTGCGGCTGTTACTATGGAAACCACGATTTATTAGTATTCATGGCACTCCTCGGTTTTCCATAGATTTTTGCAAATGCTATTATTTTAGTTTACTAACTTGTTTACGATGTACGTTGTCTTTAATAACATATCACACTCTTATCTTAAACTATACGTTGCATTGGCAACGGAAAACATAAATCGTTTTAGTACATCGATGGTTCTCCCGCTGTACTGAGCCTTATTCAAAACCCAAAACTTTCGGACATAATATTTCGGACGAATAATTTTCGGACTAATTCCATGTGATTTCGTATGAAATTAGGATAAATTTTCGGACATTTGAATTAACTTGAAATGGTAGTTGAAATGGAGTTGAATCTCCTTATGTGAACTGATTCCGGGAGCACTTTTATCCGAAATTAAACACGTTCACGTTCATACTTGCAAGAATCACTTTATCTTGAACGCACTGCCCATCACACATACAAAGAGGGGTGCACGGAATATCTGCTTTTACGCATTTGCATCTTTTGCCACAATTTTTTCTTGTATCCACAATAGGCCAGCTCCTTACAGCTGACAGCTGGGCAGGCGGGGCTGGTAGGGTGGTCCTTCGTGGTTTCAACTTTCCTTCTCTGTCGAGAGTCTAGCCCCAATCTGTGGGGTCAGGAAGCACAGGCTTTGCAATGGTCGCTTGTCGCTATACGTATACTCCTTGATATGTGGCACGCTTCACATGCAGTTTAAGAGCGTCTTGGGTGAATTAAAGTCCTTCCAGTGCTCTCCTTTTTCTTCGTAAACAAGAACTCCGGGCATCATTGACCTGAAAGAAGGGGAATAACAATCGCAAAAATAAGTAAAATTCCATGCGTTAGGAAAATCATAAAGAAATTCATATCAACACTAACCTTTTTAAAACAGCTACTCCTGTCGTACATCAAGATGACGAAACTCCCTATAATGGCCAGAGATTGACTGGAAACAGCGGATGGGGTGCTTGTCAGCTTCATAAACGCGCTTGAAACATCTGGAAAGTTGTCCCCTGTCTTCCAGGCAGTTTTCTTCCCGTGTCTGGCAAAGAAGGATGTGGTGTCGCACCCCATTAAGGCGTGGAACAGAGGAAGACACTTCGATTTAGATGGACCAAGAGTCAGTTGCAAACAGCTGTGCAGGAAGGATCTTGTGGTTCTTTCCTGTCCCACAGGACCCCCAAAGGTCATTCGAATCTAGAGATACCACCACAGCAACAGCTGTATAGCTAGCACAATCACGTCAGTGTCTGTTGTTTGAATCATGACTGACTTGTAACCTTTATCTACTGCGTCGGCCACAAGAACTATCATTCTTGTATCGGCTTCTTAATGCGAGCAGGGGGACATCCTATTACTTTCAGTCGCAGGTGGAGAACAGAGTACCTCTGTACCATTTCTAGTTATGTCGTCATTGTCTTCGATTGCTAGTGTCACGATCTGCTCTGACAGCAATGAGAACAGCTCCTTCTTGTTGTCATCTGAACGTAAGACGTCTAGCCAGTTTCGGGGGACTGTAATAGTTGGAAGGACTCTCCTTCTGGCGCCCGCTCTCTCCTCCATTGTGCTTGCTTTTAAGCTCCTATGGATATATTCATATCCATAAGAGACCAAATCCAGTCTCTGTACTTTTTCTAGCGACTGTTTAATCTATGGAAGGAAAACCTTCTCACTATATTCCTGAAAAGTCTTGCAGAATTTGGGCTCTAACTGACTGGAACGCAAAATGCAGCATCCAGTATCACCACCGATGGGGTGGGGGATTTTGTTGTGTCAACTTTTTTTCTCCATACAGTTTATCAGGTCGCATTTTGTACCTGACCTGATTCTACCGCAGTCGGATAGCGAAGGAGGACAGCCTTTCTTAGCTTAATGCTTGCGTTGTCTACACCATTCCCTTAGACAGTAGGATGCTGTTTTAGTGAAATGCTACAATCCCGGCCAGAAACCTTGTTTCTGGCACCAAAATGTTTTACTTTGGCCAACATTGATTGAGGGAGCGGGGTGTTTCAAGGAATTGTGGCCTCAGTTGTCTCGAGAAGCGGAAACTTTTTTGCGCATGTCTAGTGAGGGTAAAATCAGACTTAGAAATTTGCGATCATGCGGGTAAATTGCAAGGTGATACTGTGTGACAGGGTTGAGTTTATAACTCGAATAATTGTAGTGTATACATCATCATGTATTTATAAATTGGCAAAAGGTTCATTTGCCAGTGCCCAAGAGCCATTTAGCTAAAGACATTTTATTTTTTTTCTGAAGCATCTCAGCGATCCGGAAACCTAAATCCTTGAATCTGAGTGGCTAATGGCGGGCGCTCCAGCGGTTCGGATTTTCCCATCCGGACCCCGCGTACGGACCGCTCAACTCCGCGGGAAAACTTGAAGTGAAACCATTTCACTCTGGCGCAACGAAACGTGGGATTTTTCCTCTTAAAAATGGATCTTTTCTCTCACTTACCGTTGTAAAGTAAAAGGAAACATCAGCAATGGAATAAAAGGCCTGGTTATTCTCCGAAAAAGGCGAGTATTCCTGTGTTTTTGTTGACAAAACTTTGCTGGCTTGTTTTTCTCGAGTTGTCAGAGCTCTCTTATTGACAGGCCATTTGATTTGACATGGGTTAACGGCTGCAAGTTAGTCTTTGAAATTTCGTTATTTTCCTTGGAGATCTCTTTTCTTATCTTCTCCCATTTAGCTTCATTTAAGACAATATCAATGATTATTAATAATTGTTTGCTAAAATAGTCAAACAAAAACCTCGCAACGCCATGTCTTCGACAAGAACTGCTGCATGTCAACAAGTTTTTCCAGTGTAGTTTCCTCAAAGTATCGATTTGCGAAAATCTTGACCAAGAACGTCGAACAAAAGTGTTTAAAATACTAAGACATGCAGGCGGAATCTATGTAGTGTAAGTACTTTCCACTACAAGTCTTACTTGTTTTTAAGATCTTTCGGTAAAACCAAATTTCACGTGTGATTTCATTTTGAACAAGACAAAGCGGCAAGGACTGACAAAGCTTATTTGTTTGTTCTTGCTAAGACAGGGGGGGCGTGTTCTCAAATCTTATTGTTTTATGGTATGTTTTAAGTTCTGTTTTATCGTTAGTCTATCCTTTATCCCAACGGTTTGCGAGCGGTTTTTTCTCATAAGCTTAATAACTTTTAATTAACTTTGATCGTGGGAGATAGCGCACGTAGAAGGACTGCAAACAAACAATTCTCAAACCAATTAGTCTCGTTCTACCTCCAAAAAAGCAGAAAAAAATAAACACATTCACCGGCCTAGGTAGGTCCGTATAGGGAAAGGCAGTTTTTCCCTATACGGACTTCCCGGCCGGTGAATAACATATATGTATTTTAACCTTTTTACAACGGTAAACCATTGTGTGAATAATTAAGAGTCTCACTGTGATCTCGCTTTACAGTGACAACGGTTTACCGTTGACACGTTAGCTTTTGACAGAGATAACATCAACATAAGTAAACTTCAGTAGAAGTTTTTTGGACAATAAAAGATCTGTCATTATCACTTATTTTCAACTGAAAATATATATATTTTTAAATTGCACGCGTTTTCATGGCAAATGCAAGGTGATTTCCTCTCATAAGCGGTAAGTAAGCCTTTTTTACCGGCCTGAAGATACCAAAATCCTTTGCTATTAATAAAGTGACGAATAGTGCGAAGAGAGACACCCGTTTCTGAAATGTTCACCTCTTTCATAATGCGCGTAGCAGTAAAATTTCCCTCCCTACCGCGCACGCCTTATATTAATTTATACAGGGTCCTGATAATAAGTCTCTGCTGTCGGTCGGTTAACTTTCGACGCCTATCTCGTCTCAAAGACTCATTTTCGTCTTCGGATCGATGAAAAGAAGAATGCTTAACATCCCTTAGAACTCTCATTACAGTTGCGGGTGATCGGTCTGTTTTCCTTGCAATTTCTCGAAGAGATAACTTCCTTTCTATAGACAAAAAAAACGTATTAAAGGTCTTTTATTTGATGTGGTTTGTCCCGTACAAACCATTTTTGATAGTTTCGTGTTACCCGTAAAACTCTGTTTCTTAACCGATATGTACAACAGTGTTTATTTTTATACTATTTCCACTCACATAACATTATGCGTATTTTGGAAACATTACCAGAATTGAAAAAATAACTGAAACATTTGTTGCGTCAAAGAAACACCCTATTCACATCACTATCCTTTCGTGATCTTTCTACCCATCTCTATGCTAATACTCCAGTTGTTGTAATGTCAAAACATCTGATAACATTATTCAGACACCCTCTTGTGCATTACACAATCCCGGCCAGAAACCTTGAAACAGTTTGTGCAAGTGAATTCCCCCTTCCCCTTTTCAATGTTGTTTCTGGCACCAAAATGTTTTACTTTGGCCTCGGTTGTAGTACCGTTCCGTGGAATGAAGCTGTAGCCGTTGTCCCGGCTGCGTTGTGGTCGATGTTATCGACTGCGGTCGTTAAGTGAATGCGTTTGCATCGAGGTTGGGAGGACATATTGTGTCCGTTTTCTTTGAAGTGTTTACAAACTGCATTTGCCACATTTGACGATAGCCGTAGCACGTTATCATATGAAATCGACATCCCAAGAACATGCAGTCTGTATGCACTCTTTCTATCAGCCATTTTTGCGTGTTTTCACATGCAGCATAACCCCTATGTATACTGGTAAAGGTGCCTCTTGACTTTTGAAATGCCGAGTACCTTCCTCGGTTTTACGGGCGTGCTTCACGTTGTTGGATTTCAGAAGCTGAGCTGATGTTAATGCAGCTTGACTTGACTCCCCAACCGACTGGCATTTAGCGTTTGGCCAGCAAACTCTGTAGTATTGATTTTCTTTGGCAGTCATGAGAAAATGTTCCATTGCTTGTATCGGTTTCATAACATTTCTTTACGTACTATTTTAGTAGCGCGTGCTTGACACATCGCATCGGCATCGTTGCGTCAGAAATTAGAGGTCCCTTATCTTCATCAAACGCCAGCAACACCTTTCTACCTTTGGCGTGAGCAGTCAATACAGGAACAGCTGTCATGAACTTTTCCTTTAGACGTGTAGAGTGTATCTCTTCTGCTTCCTCCGCCACGCCTTGTTGTGCCGGCTAGCCTCTTACAATTTTCTTTTGTCGAGTCAGAGAGTTTCAAGACGGTGGTATGTGGTTGCTCCTTTCTAGAATCTTGTATTTGGAAAATCAATTCGGCTAGTGTAATACTATGTGGCATAGCTTGGCTGTTCTTTCCGGATGACTTTTCTTTGACATGTTCTCGCGATCGGTTGTACAGCGCTGCTAGGCAATTCGCTTGATATTTGGCTCCAAGAGCTATCATATCACAAGTACTTAGCTTAGATGTCAGATCGAAATCGCCTAATTCATGAGGAACAGATCGGACGCAGGAACCGATATCCATTTTACACGCCTCTCTTAAATCGCCCTCGGCAGCCGGTTTCTCGCAAGAAAAGCACACTGGGACGTTTCTGCCCTCTGGATAAGAAGTGCCTGTCCGCTAACTGCTGCTTTGGTCGTGGCTTTCTGCAAAAAATTTCCTTTTAAGTATGCGATTCAGGTTTATGTCACACGGCACAATGACTCTTTATTGTCCGAACAATTTCATTTCCGTCGTCCAATTGTTCCCAGCCAACCGCTAAATTTAATTCTCCTGATTCATGAAATGAAGCTAAATCCCGTTCAGTAGTGAGGTATCACGCACCCTAGTCGTGTCGTTTCGAATTAGCAAGACCGTGAGTTTTTTCCTATGTTTCCCTTGGCAAATCATACATTTTAGCCAGTAGACACAATCTCGGACAAAACTGTTGAGACACTTCGGAATGAATGAGAACTTAGGCCGTGAAAATCACTTACCACAGCAAATCTTCCCCCCTCTCCCCCTTATCAATGTTGCTTTGCCACTAAAAACCCCCTGAGGATTCCTCAGTCCCTCCAAACAACATTGATGGAGGGGAGGGGGGAGGAAAAGCATTTCTGCGATCTTGTCGGTTTTTCTATACAAAGAAATGGAGAAATACGCTCGCTAATTGCGTTTGTCTCAACTAGTTTTGTCCACGATTGCAGCTTGAGGCAGCGACATGTTTCGATTCTCTGCGTTTTAAAATTGAGCCATTTCTCCTTGACAGACATACATACAATAGTTTCTACAGTGGTTGCACCGAATTATAAGACGCAATATAGAGTACAGTTTTACTCCTACAATCCAAACTAAGCGAAGGTGCTGCAGGAACTCCAAGCACAACATGCCAGATTAACGCCTGTATTCATCAAATAATTTGGGCAAGAGGAAATTGTTAGCACAAAAACGGAAACAAAATCCATTTCGTGACCTAACTTGAACATTGATATCTGCATTTTGGAGGAAAACGTACCTTGATCCTCGAAAAAGTGCAAGAGGAAATGCTTCGCGGGGGGTCTTTTGCATGAAAATTTTGATTGCCGCTAACTTGCTAGAAAACGAAAATTGAGCTTGGCACTATATCAGGATTTGATCAATATGGGGATGCTTATGATCCTGCAAAGTATGGTGCTTGTATCAAACACCGCACAATTCTCGAGCTTTACAGCCGGACTACGTGAGGTAGGAATATCATAGCATTTAGAGACAAATCTCTACGAAACGCAATAATTTATTTTTTGTTACGTTAAAATATTAGTAGTGTATGGTGTATGAAAATAAGCCTTGTTACTGTCTAGGTAAGGTCTAGGTGATGACGTCACCTTATTACTAAAACCTAGACCTATTGTATTCAGATACAATACAATAACCCTTTATGTTCCCTTCATGTGTAAAGTGGACAGGTAAAATGGATAGGTAAACCATTGATATGTAAATTTTTGTCTCCCACGTCGTTTTTAACACAGTAGGAAGAATAAACACAGTAGACTTGCCCAAACTTGCCCGCTTTCTACGAACCCTAATTGGATATGAATCTAATGGCCTTTTTTTATTCTTTTTGCTCTGTCACCTTACAAAAAACCTATACCTTGCTTTGCGTTATATTTTCTTGCGCTCGAGTTCGATAAAAAGCCAAACACGGCTAAAAAAATTTGCAAATTCTGGAAACCCACTGAAGCAAATTCTTTTAATAAGTTTTAAAAACACTTATTGTTCTCATACAAAAGAATGCGCTCGAGTGAACTTAAACTTATACGCTCGAGTGAACTTAAATGTTAACAACGCAGAAAAATAATGAGACATCAAACGCACAGATATTCTCTAAAAATGTATTTCAATCGCTCAACTAGTACAAAGCAAACTCCTTAATACAAAATCAATCGTCCTCTTCTTCTTCAGGAAGGTGAAGTCTCTTTTGATTTCTTTCGCTTGTGGTGTGTCACAGTTTCACAATCAAAACATCTCCTGATTTTGTCCTTCACATATTTTCTGTCTTTAGGAATGTTTTGACTACATACAGGGCAAAGTTCAAGGTTACCATGCCAAGAGCACTTAGGACATTTCATGACCGCAGTGTGATAAATTGAGCCTTCACAGTGTTAACACGGATTCGGAACCTTTTCTTTTATGAATGGTGCGCTTTTTCATGGTCGCTATTCTCGGCCCTTACTTTGCTTTCCATTTCCAGATCTCTGTTTTCAGTCTCTTGGGACTGACTATTCTCGGAGGCTGTTTCGTCGTCTTCTTCGCCGTCTGTAGATTGTTCGTTGTTGTTTTCGGAGTCTTCATTGTCTCGATATTCTTTTTGTTTATCTAACAAATCGCTTAGAAATTTCTTATTCTTTATCAAACACCTATCGACTCCCAGCTCTGCCAGTCCATCTAGGAAAGTGTTGAGCGCACGACGTTTGGCTACGTCACTGTTATGCGGAAGTAACACATATTCCACTAGTTCTGAGATGTTTGTCACTGGAATGAAGCGCTTATGTCGGAGGTATTGCCCACGAGGTGTCCAAAACAAGATATCTTAGGAATTGGCCATACTGTGCAACAGATCAAAAGCACGCTTTCTGGAAACAGCTTGGGTAATCTCTCCTTTCGCTCTCGTCCTCCCAGTCTCCCTTTCTCTTCATATTAATCTGCACTCGTTAGAGGTAAATGACAAATGATAAGACTTTAGAAAGTGCGGTTGCTTCTATAACATAAGAAACCCACAGCTATTAAGAACAGGGGTAAGCAAACCTTGAATAAAACTACTACCCTCTTGTACAACAGGGTAGTGGTTTTACAACAAGGTACTGCAAAACGTATTCCAATACTTCATGAACCTTTCTTTCGTGAATCACGTGCTTCTTCACACCTTTGTCCAAACTAAACTGAGCGTTTGCTATTGGTTTAACTTTCACTGGCAAAATCTTGCCTCGGCATCTCTTCCGTTTGCCTGAAGCCTCCACTTTCATGAAGCCTATGTTGGCACTTCGGTTTCCTTGGCCTTCGACTTGCTCACCGTACTCAGTGCCTTGAGCTTTTTCTTAAGCTGAAATTGGGTCAATCGCTCCGTTTCTCTCCCCTATGGTCTTGCTGGATGATTCACTTGTGGGTTTCGAAAGAAATACTACACACTTTGAGAATTATTTTGCACTTTCATTGACCAGAGACTTTGCTGATACAGAACATGGCGGCTTGCGAGTCCTGGAGCTCAAGCCGTACGCGTTTTTCCTATTTATTTCCGTTTTGTTTTTCACTTCCGCTTCTCCTTTTTTTTGCGTGGTTTCTTTTTTGTTTACGTGGTTTCTTTTTTACTTGCCTGGTTTCTTTTTTTATTTGCGTGGTTTCTTTTTGTCTACGTTATCTTTTTTATTTGCGTAGTTTCTTTTTTATTGGCTTGTTTTCTTTTTTATTTGCTTGTTTTCTTTTTTGTTTGCGTGGTTTCCTTTTTCGTTTGCGTGGTTTCTTTTTTGTTTGCAGCGTGTCCCTTGTGGACCACCGTAAGATAGTACTGTTCGTACAACTTGTGATTTGGGGTGTGAATTTGCCTCATCTCGCTTTGTAAAAGTACGAGGGTCGATCGACAGTGGAAACAGTGGAAACAGTAGAAACAGTAGAAACGATGGAAACAGTAGAATAAATAGTAGAAACAGTGGAAACAATGGAAACGGTGGAAACAGTAGAAACGAAGGAAACAGTAGAAACAGCAGAAACAGTAGAAACAGTAGAAACAGCGGAAACAGTACAAACAGTAGAAACGGTGGAAACAGTAGAAACAGTGGAAACAGTAGAAACAGTAGGAACAGTAGAAACAGTGGAAACAGTAGAAATGGTAGAAACAGTAGACACAGCAGAAACAGTAGAAACAAAACCACTCAAGATCACTGTAGGTTACGAACGAACGTTCTACTTGGTGAGGAACGATTTGATAACGTTGGGGTACCAGGCAGTATCTTGCAGGAGCTACTCCACTATCTCAAGCAACAGAGCCTAGCGACAGTTCCAGTTTTTCCAGCAATGCAGAAATTGCAAGATTCTATGAATGGTCTCCTCTCCCGAACAGACCTTGGAGAATTCAAAAAAGCAAAGCAGTAAATGCAGCTGCAAAACAAGTATTTGACATTAAAACAACAATCGAATTCCAGCAGCACAGAATCGAGTCTTCCGTACTCTGAAGAACGGATAGGAATTTCTAGCAATCTTCTAGCAGATAATGTACCCACGGCCATTCAAAGACCGGCAGCAGTCACAGTGACCCCAGTTCAAGAGCCAACGTCTGTACAACCAGCCACTGTTAAAACACCAGTACAAGGGGCCACTGTTCAAACACCAGTGACTATACAAGCGACTCCCGTGAAAGGCTTGCCTCCCACATTCATCTTGACACCCCCTCCCACAGTGGAAGCACCTTCGCAGAGAAAGCAAAAACGTCTTCGAATCCGGTTTGTACATTACTTAGGGGAAGACGGGGGAAGGTCCCGGCGTCTTAGCGAAAGTCATCATTACAAGTACAAGTATTCTCAAAAAGAAGACGATTAATGTGTATTAAGGACTTGCTTTGTAAAAGTTCAGCGATTGAAATAAAGGTTGATTTGTTAGGGAATACCGGTGTGTTTGATGCCTCGTTATTTTTCTGCGATGTTAACATTTAAGTTCACTTGAGGGTATAAGCGAGCACTCTTTGTAAAAGAAGAATAAGTGCTTTTAAAACTTTCTTAAAAGAATTCGGCTCAGTGGGCTTGCAGAATTTCCAAATTTTGTTTAGCGGGGCTTGGCTTTTTATCGAACTGGAAGGCAAGAAAATATATTACGAAGCAAAACGTAGGTTTTTTAAAGTGATAGAGCAAAACAGAATGACAAAAGGCTATTAGATTCGCATGCAATCAGGCTTGTAGAGAGCGCAAAAGTTTAGGCAAGTCTATTGTGTTTGTTATTCTTGTTCTGTTAAAAACGACGCAGAAGACATATATAGGGTATACCTATCCATTTTACCTGTCCACTTTACACATAAAGGGTTATTGTATAAGAATAGAATAGGTCTAGATTTTAGTAATGAGGTCAGATGTCATCACCTAGACCTTACTTAGACCTTCCCTACACAGTAAAAAGGCTTGTCTTCATAAATCATATACTACTAATGTTGGACTTGGTTTTCTCTTCACGGTCATGTCCCCGTACAGAAATTATTTAGGTCCCATTGGCTTTGAGAACGATTGTTCTAAAGGAGTAGAGTGATGCGCAATTGACGGTCGTAAAACTAAGACCACAGTAATCACTCTGACCAATTACAGTAAACGCAAATAACGCCAATCACATCCAAGAGAAAATACAAGTAATCAAGTGCCGAATCTGAATACCTGAGAAAGGTTCGCGAGTTTTCAAACTAACCACTGCGTTTGATAAACCAAAGTCAACACGAATTAATTTCGACACTCAATTGAAAACCTATCTAATGTTAACAATAATATCTTATGTGCCGTCTGTTTAACTTATTACAATTGTCATTCGTATCAACAATTGTAACAAAAAAATCCAGGCTCAATCGGAAATCGAACGGCCTACGATTACAGGTGCAGTGACGTAAAACCAGCTGAGCTATCAAGCCACGTGGCCAAACAAATTCAACGGCATTAAATTCAACCAATTTACTTTAACTTTAATTCCTTGTTTTTAAAAGTCTTGGTGTTTGTTGCGTTGTAGCCACTCTTCAGTCTTGAGCACTAGCAGCTTTTTTTGAAAAGGATTTCATCCACTTAACGAGAGTTTAATCCGCTAGAGGTAGGGCCAGACAAATCCAATATCCTTCAATTTGGTCGATCCTTAAGGGCACTTGTTTTTCAATTGTTTTCTAATGATGGAGGCATTTATACACTTTGGTAGAGTCCTTTCTAATTACTCACAGTTTCTGCAAATTATTCAGGTTGGCAAACACTCCATAAGGTAGGGATGTGATAGCATTTAAAGCCAAATCCCTACAAAACGCAATGATTTATTTTTTCTTAGGTTAAAATGTTGGACTCGATTTTCCCTTCAGGGTAATATCCCCGTACAGAAATTATTTCGGTTTTATGGGCTTTGAGAAGGAGTCTTATAATGCAATAGAGGGATTGACAATTGAGGGTCGTAAAACCTAAAACCAAAGTAATCACTCTAGCTAATCACAGCAAGGGCAATCAACTCCAATTAATTCACGGAGAAAATAATTAAGAACAAGTAACGAATGTGTGTGGCCGAAAAAAATTTGGAAGTTTTATTTTTAACTAATAACAGCATGTGATAAAGAAAAACCAAACCGGACGCGAATTAGTTTAACACTCAACTCAACACCTTCCTAATATTAAGCACAGAGAAATGCCATTCATGTCAACAATCATGTTTGCCGTAACAAAGAAGCCTGCAAAGTTGGAGCTTGCACGGGATGCGAACCCATGACCCTGTGATTACCGGTAAGGTGTGCTAACACCTGAGCTATCAAGCTATGTGGAAGCTGGTTTTTATGAAAGATTATATATATCAGAGTAGACAGATAGATGGGGGCCGCCTCTTTTGTTTAGTGCACGTTTAATCCTTCATCTGTATAAAATTTCTTAGATTGAGTTGCTTTCAGCAATTTTTCTCATTACGTGCCGTCCTTACGACGTATACCTCAAGCACATGAGTTAGTGAAATTAAAAAAAGTGATAAGACATTCGTTAAC
>Ga0126336_10000506_pt1 | contig 16210 bp, 13 predicted proteins | sample SidCmetagenome_FD_92530 | JGI IMG/M metagenome (GOLD analysis project Ga0126336, IMG submission 92530) | Coral microbial communities from El Islote,Puerto Morelos, Mexico - Siderastrea C C metagenome | ecosystem: Host-associated > Invertebrates > Cnidaria > Coral | place: El Islote,Puerto...
ATGAGTGATTGCTACTCGTAATGGATTTGAAGTGCTCCGTTTTCCTGTCATGCAATCTTCGTTTAGTTTTACCTATGTAGAACTCCTGGCAGTCCCAACAGCTAGCCTTATAAACAACCCTGGGCATTTGAGCACGGGTGAGTCTGTCTTTGTAGGGAAAAAGAGACTAAATACGATGTGTGCTTTGGAAAACAACTCGAAGGTCAAAGCCGCCGTAGAATTTATTGATGCAAGCCTTCACTTGTTTGGTGACGATTCTGCTTTGTAACCTTTTTTCTTTCCAGAAATGCGTTTATATTTCCTAATGTTTATTACCACGGTTTGTTTTTTGTTTCTTCTTAAGATGGCCAAAAAACAAAAGTATCTACGATTCAGTAAGATTACCTTTTCGGTGAATTTGATATTGATTGGTTCGATACAGAGCTGCATTTCAAAGATTGATATATCACAATTCATAAACACCCATGGCGTTTTCCACGAAGTTTTGCTTCCTTTACCGTGCGTGCGCAACCCTCAGCCAGATTTTCAATTTGAAATTAGTCTGATTGACTCTACGTCACAAACCATGTGTGAATTTCGTAACAGTTTCTCGTTTCCATAACTTTGCAACTCGTGTTACCATGAATGTATGAAAACCCTTTAAAAATACTATTTTATTTCTTATAAGCTTTGCAGGTACCTATCGTAAGTTCATAGTCAGTGTCAGAATTATAAGCCTTGAGCAAAGTGAGTGAAGATGTGTTCTTGTTATCGTTAAGGGAAATGAAGCACCTTGTTTTCTCTTGTCATCATCTAGGTAACGTAACGAGGAAAATTTGGAATATGGGAAATCTTCCAGTTATTCATGAAGTGGGAACCAGTTTTGTGTCACTAGGTAATGCCATCACGGGACACCCAAAGAAAGCTCGTAAAAGACAGAACAATTACGCCAAAGAGAGTGTCATTGGATCTTATGTGGCTGCTGGCGTAGAACTATGCAAAGGCAATGAAGACAAGGCAGAAGAGTATCTAAAAGGCAAGGGTCGCGCAACTGGTAAAGCCGTAGTTGGGGGAGGAATTTTAAGAGATATCCCTGTTTTTCATGAGCTTGCAACATGTGGGGAGTCCCTTGGGGATGTAATTGGCGGGGGAGATACGAAATCTGCAGAAAAAAGATGGGAAACGTATGTAGAAAGCAGTGTGATTGGCGGCGGGATAGGCGCACCTGCAGCAAAAATTGATGGCGATGATAAAACAGCGACAAAAACTTGCAGACGGCTGTGGTAAAGCCGCCTCCAGGTTTGGTGTTTCAGCTGTCGCTGTAGAAGCTGCTGTAGCTACTGGCGGACTAGCAGCTCCATATGTAATAGCTGCTTCCGCAGCTGCCGGGGAGGCAGTTGGTGGAACGACAGGAGCCGCTTCAACAGCAGCAGTGCAAGCTATAGATAAGGGAAAAGTAGATGATCATGGTGCAGTTATTGGTAATGGTTTGTTCGGGGGTGCACTTGGGGGAATAAGTGAGGGAATAGCTGCAAAAAGCGCTGCGAAAGCTAAAACACGAGCTAACAATCCCAGTAGACCTAGAGCAAACTCCCAGTCGGTCTCCTCAGAAGCTGAGTTCTTCCCTCAACATCCTGCTAAAACGGAAGGACGAGACAGCTTTTCATTCGAGGGAGGGAAAGCCCAAAGAAATAGTCAATATAAAGTTGTTTGGGGTCCTAAAAGGCCTGGTAATAAATTAGACACCAAAGGTGCCGCAGAGGCTGCACAACGCGATATTCAGGAAAGGCTTCAAACTTGTAGTATTAAAACCCGTCCTAGTAAAACGTGTGTCCTTCAAGATGAGAAAGGCAATGCATTCGGCACTTCATCTGTGAGGGGAAGCAAAAGGACCGAACTAAAGGATACTATAGGTGGTAAGCAAACTAAAGCCTTGAAGTCTATTCCAGAAGATGCCCGTGGAGTCGGACATGGTAATTGCGCTGAACAAGTTGCTGTGAATAACAGTCGCTATTTAAGGCAAAAACCAATAATGGGATGTTCGAGAAAGGTGGTAAAATTAGCGCACAGGCATTTGGGCAAGTTAAGGGTGCAAAAGGAGTATACGGTGTTCCCGTTAACGCTTGTGGTTCTTGCAGACCAGTTCTTGACACGTTTGGCATCTTACATGGTGCCATCAAAGAAATACCCCTTGGTTGTGATTATATGGCACAAATGATTGCCGCAGGTATAACTGTTGGCTGTAAAGATTGTCAGCGTTGTCAGGAAACAAAGAAAAACTAACTGTATACGTAAAGCGATCAAAGTAGTTTCGCATACTTTGATGAAGCCTTTTTCAAATTGCACTTCAATTCCAAAACAATCGTGATCAAATTACAATTTGAGTGGCCATAGAGCAGTTTTCATTTGCGTGTTGTAAACCCATACCAAAACAATAGCTAGCAATTACTCTAACCAATCACAGCAAACACGGATTACCCATTGAACCAATCAGAACTTGAAGCAAATACATGTATCAGGCGCTAACCGCGGGAAAACGCGTGCGAGAAAGTCACGATTAGTTTTTGGTCTTACTTCTGATTGGTCGAGAAAGTGGTGTAAGTTTTTAAACCAAAACACAGAGAGTATTAAAGAAACACCAAACCAAACTCGAAACTAAAACTGTTCTATCAACCAAAAATTGTGACGTTTATTCCAAAATCTCGTAAAATTCCTTCAGTGTTCTACTGCCAAGGGTTTAAAACAAGTAAAAGAGCAATCAAGGATACTTCGTATGATTAATAATTGAAGCCAATGTTATGCTTTAATTGAGCACTTTACAACGAGTAGGGTCTGGGACAAGCTTATAGCAGGACTTAAAATTAAGATTATCGCAAAAGAATTCTGTTAAAAATTTCCTGACACATGAACCGTCCCCCACAATTATACAGATCTGTAAGTTGTCTGATTTATAGAAACCATTCATTTAGCTTGTATTCGGCCACTAGTTGGCAGGATTAATTAATAATAACAAGGTGCTTAAAAACGCATTTTACAACGTATGGAAGTCTCAATGCTTTTTACAATAAGTTGTGTACCTAATCTAACTATAGACACTGTTAAAAAGAAAAGTTTTTAATCTCACTTTAAAAGAGTCAACTGTGGACCACTGTTTGATCATATTGGGCAAGTCATTCCAGAGCTTTGGTGCAACGACTGAGAAGCATCGGTCACCACAGGTAACCGTTTTAGTCTTTGGAGTAGACAGTAGGTTTAAGCTACTTGATCGTAGTAAACGATGAGGCGTGTAGTTAAGGCCACTTTTAAGTTTTTTATCGGATAATGGACTTTTAAGTACTAGTTTCCAGGTCTCTACTCGTTTCTTAAGTGCTCAATACAGCCAATCTGTTCACTGATAGTAGGGTATGAAAACAAATTTAAATTTCAAAACAATCACGCCTGCACTCAAAGGAGATAAGTAAGTAAGTAAGTAAGTAAGTAAGTAAGTACTAACTAAGTAAGAAAGTAAATAAGCAAGCAATTGTAAGCAAGTATAAGTAAGTAAAGAAGCAAGCAAGCAAACATAAGTAAGTGAGCACGACACGAATTTTGTCGTCTTCACCTCTTATTAATGGAACTTGCGAACTATGAATTTTGATGGTTAATTTTATTATTACTGTACATCTTTAATCAGTTAATGTGACGAAATATAGCATTTCGACAGCTTTGCAACAGGAAAATAAACGATAGAGCTATTTGCTGTGGTATGTAGATTGTAATGTCTTACGATGATTACATGTATTTCCTCACATTTCCTTCTGGAAATTAACAGACCATATTCATTTATTGAATCCGCTGTTCCACTTATCAGCCGGGTAACATTTTCGCAACACACTTTCTTATAAGAAGTTTTGTAACCCATTAACAGCCGTGCCCGACGAAAATGGCCGTTAGGGACCACGGGCCTTCCAGGTTTGTGACGTCACCGTTTCATCGACAGCTAATGTTTTTTGGTAAAAAACCGATGCAAAAGGCAAAATTCAAACGAATGGTACATGCAGTGGGACGTTCCAGTGAATTTGACTGGAGTTACATAGAAAAGCGAGAAAAATTTCCTCTCAAAATGGAAGAGAAATTTGAATTTGGTACTGGTTGTGGCTTCAGTGTTAAGGTGATTCCCTTCAATTGCATTGCGCATCCTTTCTGCACATCATTTTTGCGTGATTAGCGCGTGCACGAGCGCGCGCACCTTCGGAGCACCTTCGGAACATGATAGGTTTTCTATTAAAGCTAAGCAGTTCAGAGAAATAACAGGTCGTTTTCTCTTAAACGAGTTCGGTGACCCCCATTTTTTCATACATAAATTCAAATGGCACACGGTCGAGTACAATATTGCGCAATTTCAAGAAAATTTAAAAATTCTGCTTTGAGACATTTTTATTTAAACTCCGAAATAAACACGTCTTTAGGTACAGCAGGATATGTACGCACGCGGCAAATTCTTTTATTATTTTCATACCCTTAATTCCTGTTCAACTAAAATAGTATACAGTGCAAAATAAATGTCTATTTTGTTGATCTGTTCCAATATTTCAATACAAGTAATAACTTTTTAAAGCAATTATAGTCCTCATTTCTACGGTTTCTCAGGAAAACCTTGCGGGTCGTATAGTTGCAATCAGTGGCTATCCATGTTGTGCCAAAACAAGCCCGGGACCCCTATTTTTTATTGCATTTTTGAAATGTTGTAAACATAATTGCCAGTTGGACCAAGTCTTAGAAAATTTTAAATATTCCTATTTCAATGGAATCACCTGAAAAATCCCCTTTTTCTAAAGGTTTTATAGGTTATTCTTCAGTCTATTAAACAAAGAACTCACAAATCTACAAATAATAATAATAATAATAATAACAAAAGAGATAGGACTGAGCAGGATGGAACACGTTTGTCTACTTATCGTTTTTCTGGTTCATAAACTCAAACTTTACGCAAACATTTGAACTAAACGCATTCTCAGGTCATTTTCGCGAAACAAGCCTTCACTTGGAAGTGAAAAGGAAATGTAGTTTACGTGCTCCAAATGATGTTTTAGACGTTTGCAATGAAAATTGAGCAGATTGTGGCCATATTACAATTTTTGTGGCTTAATCCCAGTTTTTCGGCAAAAGCCCAGCTTTCCATTTTGGAAAATCGATCAGCAGTATAACGATAGCGATTTTTTTCTCACACAAAAAAGGATTTTCAAGTAGTCGGCCCGTTTCGTTACTATGAGTTTGTGTCTTGATTGCTTCTGTGATAATCTCCCCTCAGCGTCCACGCGACCATTCCTCATTCTCGCCCAGGGAGAGAGTAACAAAAGAATCGATAGCCCATCTTAACTCTAATAATCGAGATTAAAATCTCGATTAGCAGTGACTGCATTGGACCAATCTGGGCGAGGTCAGTTCCCCTGGAGATTTCAGTAGGCAGTCCTATCATCCCATCTTTACATAGCAAGAATTCCCAGAAACAATGCAAATTAGAACAACAATGACTTTCCATTTTATTTTTTATTGTTAAATGATCGTAAATAATCAATATCAGTTTCATTAAATCCAGTATTTCCCCACTTTTAATTATGAGGTCTCTTAAAACTGAGTTTCAAAAATAGATCTAATCCAACGCGATGCCCGTCTTAATAAGTGTTATTTCGAATTATATGTTATTTGTTCTTTAAAACAAAAGGTAGCCCATTTAAGGCGTCCAGACTGTGCAATGCGAACGAAAGATCACCTATAGGCCTTGCGCGTAAGTTGCGCGCAAGGCCTAGCCTGCATGGCAAGCGTTCCCGTAGGCTTCTCTGCCTGTAGTCGTTCGAGGCAGTTTTCGCTTTTGGCCGCGCGAAAATTGGGGCGAATGGGGGATGGGGAATGCGAGAAAGCCAAAAATGCTGCGGAATACCCTACAGAAACGCTTGCTATGCAGGCTACGTAAGGCCCCATCCTGTGTGGCAAGCGCATGACGGGGAAGTTCAGCCTTGGGGAACAAGATCCGAAACTGACGTAGCTGTTGTAGGCTACGAAAGAGAAAGGACAGGGGGGTCACAACCGGGGACCTCTCACCTCTCCCCCTCTCCTTTAAGCGTCTGTCGCAGAGGCTAAATAAATTAGTCCTCTCTTCAAAGTTCAGAACTGAACATTGACACCCCGAAAAAATAAACGCGTGATTGATGTACTCTTACACCGGACGTCCTTGCGGATTTGGCAGAAACAGTCTTGGATTTACGCTATCCCGTTAACACCCGTCTTAAATGTAACAACAAATCCATGAAAGTACATCCCCTTTACTTGAAGCCTCAGAAGTTAAAGCGGTTCGAGGGAAGACCGCCATTTTTAACTTGTACCACATAATGTAAACGCGCGAATATTCAAAGACACATCGTACACTTCACATGAAGTATGGTGCGAGGGACGTCGGTCGTGCCGATCGTCGATCGTCGCACAGTCACGTGACGTCATGACTATCAAAATTGACTCGCATGGATATACATATTCTATGAGTATGGGGCTCCGCAAACGAGCTCCGCTATAAATTTTAAGACGAATTATCCGTCTGTCCCAATTTCGCCTCATAATTCGTCTAAAAACCGGATTTATATCTAGACGAATTATCCGTCTGAGACGGACAATTCGTCTCTAGTGTAAATTTGGTCACTGTGATAAAGAGCTGGAGTTTCTTTGGTGCAATGTCATCTCAAACTTTCGTAACATCTTAAAGTTTGTCCCTTTTGTTCTCGGAGCGGGCAGATATGTAGTTTAGAGTGTGAAATAAAGCCAGCTTACATTTTCTAAAAGCCATCGGATGCTCCGAAATCCGGCAAATGAGATTCCGTTCCCTAGAATTTTCTGCGATTTAAATTTTCATCTAAAGAATCCCAATAGATCAAAAAGGTCCCGAAACAAACCCACAAAACAGGAAACGGCGTTTTAATTTTTTTTTTTTTGGCTGAAATTTTCTTTTTGGGTGAAGGGAACCCTTTATTTCGGACCCGAAATGTAGTGGATCGCGGTTGCAGACATTGACAGTAACATTTTGCAGACATTAACGATTTAACGTTGAATTTATTTTGTCAAAATATTAAAAAGAACTAACAAAACTCCAGTAAAATACTGCTCAATGGCCACACATAAAGGTTTCATCCACACACTTGTTAAAGCAAGTCCACGGTAGTTATAAAGTGAACATTTGTTTTGCAACTGATCGAGAGCTCATCTTCGGTAACTGTAAAGATAACAGTCAAATATAACTGGTGTGTTCACTGACGTACTGGTTACCTATCACTCGATAGTACCCACTCACAATAATACAAGAAATACACTAGAAAAAAAAATTGTTGAAATCGCAAAAGAGATTGTTATGTAATTTCGCTTTCAAATAGCAATCTCAACTCCCTGCAGCTCTACAACCTTTAAAGCTACAATCTACAATTTAGTCGCTACATGTTGAATACAAAACGAGAAAATAGGCTGAGTGGCGTGCCCGAAATGACTTTCACTTCTTAAAATAAAACGGAAGAAACGGAGCAAAACTGCTCTGACTTGAAGGCCCCGTCCACAATCATACGTTTTCATTCGTTTTTATTTAAAAGTTCGAAGAACGGAGTAATAATGCAGTTACGGGAGTAGAGGTATTTTAAGTAAGGCCACGGATTATGTCGCAGACAGTGCATTGCCCACTGGAAAACTTAGTTGAAGGGGTAAGCAGGCGAGATGTTGAGTCGTAAACGTACAGTAGCCCTAAGCATCCCGGACATACGATAACAGTTTTTTAATTTGATGCGTTGCGAGTACAATATTTGTCGATAGTCAGCAACTTTTCTTATAACGATATTGAGGCGTCACACTTGCTGCGACGTTATGAGAGCTTAAAGAATGTCGAGAACATCTAGAATCGATGCTTGCTAGAATCGATATTATTGAAACAACTCATTGAATTTTGAACCCCAATATCAAAGCGAAAATAAGAAGCTAAGAAAAATTCTGATTTCAAAATACGTTTCTCGGGGAGAAGCACGCGTCTGGCTTACATACATTATGTGAAAGCAAATAGTACTCGTCAAATTTTACACTAGCAGAGTGCAAACTTTGAATTGATCTTTATAATATTCTAGTGGGTTTTGAATCCTCTGAGGCGCAAGGGAACTCGGAAAGTGTTTGATGGTGCTACAAAATGTAGCTACGTAGACTTAAGGACGATGCCTCTTTTTGTTACTATGCATACGATCTGCCCATCTCGGGTCTGGTCCAAGATATTCAAGTTTCTTAAGGAATTTCCCTACAAATACAAAGGTATTATTACGCGGTTTAAGACTATGTGGAAAAAGCAGATCTTAGCAAGGGCTATCGTAATCGAAAAAGAAAATTGGGGTAACCACGCATTTGTAAGAGATAATTGAGCTTAAATTTGGAATTAGGCATTTTGCCATACTTTCTTTCTATTTTAAAGCTTTTTTAGAATTATGGTTGCTTAACTATCTCTGAAAAATGCGTGGACATTTTTCTCAGTTTTAGATTCCAATAACCCTTGCTAAGATCTGATTTTTCCCCATAGTCATAAGCTTTAAAAAAATACCCCTGTATTAGGAGGCACTGACGACATGACGGTTGAAACGGGACTTAAGTGGCCAGGAGCCGTGATTTGCGGTACTTTTTATGGGAACGAACTTCAGATATTGCACGTGCACGTCTTGATGTGTCTGGACAACGTCAACTCTGGTCATGTTTTCGTTTACTGACTGTTTACCACCTGGTTTGGAGGATTTGCTGATGATTGAAGAGACGGCCCTGTATCTAAGTGTCGCATTTTCAAGACTTAGTTCTCTAATTTTTCTATGATATTTACATTGGAGGTATGAGGAAAAATTATAATCCTTAAGAAGCCTTCCAAAGGTGCGTTCACAAATGAGCTTCAATGATCGTAATTGTCGGAATGTTTGCATGATACACGTGATAACTTTACAGAGGAGTTGACGATTTCGTTGTCAAATGGATGAAAGAATTTAGTCAGAGCTTATACATTTTTTGATGACACTTTCGTTCAGACTTAATGTTAGATTACAAAAGTTGCTTTTGCCCAGAGGACCAGTAATGTTTGAGCTCACTTAACCGTTCAATGTACTACACTGCAAATTCTGTGCATCGAATTTTTTCCCTTTTCGGTGCGCTTTCAGTCGCTTTCATTTCTTAGGGGCCTTACGCAAACACGATGGAAACGCCAATGAAAACGTCTTTTAAAACAACTTCAAGTTATTCTGGTCTTGGGTTTTTTCCTTTTAATTATGCACCTTGTCTAATGTGACCGAACTATCCAGTGGATTGATTCGTTCAAGTTCAATAAGAGAAAGGAGGACTTGCCGTCGTCTGCTCACGTTCTGGATACTTTTGGTCATTTCACGTTGTTATTTTGCAGACGACGGCAAATAAATGTACCAAAATGTGTAACTTTTATGTGCAGAGCCATTTTTTCACTAATAAACGTTTTGTCTAGCGACCGTTGCGATGCCGTCGCCGTCGTGGTTTCGTAAGGTCCCTATTTACGTGTGGACGGAAGGCTAAATATTTTACAAAATCTGCATTTTTAATTAAAAACGAGCGAAATTGTATATAATTGTGGACGGGGTCTAAGTTGCCTAGCCGTCTTTGCCAATCAAGTGGCGCTTTACTGCTCCTTCTTAACGACGTATTTCCCTGGAGCAACCTGCTCTAAAGCCAACTCAACAATACTTAAAAATCCAGCATAACTGTCGACTCTGTACAGGAACTTCTCCTTTGGATCGGAGGCGATTTTCACCATCTCGTCAAGGCCGTCGATCGTCCCTCCAGCAGCAACCACGTAGATCTTCACCCCTCTCTTTTTCAGGGCGTTTGCTTGAGGAATGGTCTGGTCCTGCTTCACATTTGAATGGCCATCAGTGACAAGGAACACCACCTTCTTTGCGTTAACACGACGACCTTTGGAAAGAGTTTCAACATTAGCTCAGCTAAAGTTCTTCTACTAAAACTTCTATTTTTGTGGAGTGAAATTGCTCAAGACTTGAAACATTTCCACTCCTTACTTCGGGCCAACGCCTTTTTTCCTTCGACTTTAACCCTTTATGTCAGTGTTCTAAGCGCTAACTACAATCTACCAATATGGATAATTACCTGACGAAGGGTCATCAAAGAGTTTCTTAGCCTCTGCCAAACCAGCTTGAGTGTTGGTATTTCCTTTGTAGAAAGGAATCTTCATTATCTCATTTGCTGACTCAGCGTATGGCAAAAACTTGAAGTTGACGCTGGCTGTCTCAGAAAACGTAACTGCAGCATACTTCGTGTCATTTCTGCTTTCGCGTTCTAATTCCATCATGTTTCTCAGTGCTTTCTTTCCCTGTTGAAAATGAGAACTTCCAATCGATGCGGAGCCATCCATAACAACCACAACATCTTTAGTATCACGAAACAGCCTCCAAGTGGAATCAATGCGGAAAAAGTTGATTACGATCAGATTTGCCGTGACTTGGGGGGCTGGAACCCTTTGAAAATCTACGAAAAAAAGAGATCCTGTTTTAAAACTGCTTGGGTAGGACGCCATGTTTTACTATATAGACAGTGCATCTGAATTCCGGAATTCCTACACTTTGACCTTCAAGTCGTATGACTAAATGGGAGCGCCGGATGGGAGAATATTTGGCTCGAGGTCATGGCCTACGGACCGAGCGCTGTGTGGTCCGTGCACCATGACTGAGAGCCAAATCATTTCCCCGTCCGGCCCGGCCTAACTCAGTTAATACGTATTTTATCATACCACCTTTACTACACTTCGTTTTGTTGGAAAATTTTTAAAAGGAATTTTTGAATGCCTAGTGAAAGTTTAAGAGCGCTCGCGCTAAATGAACAAATGACGTGAGCAGGGCCGAATGGCTTTCTCTGGGCCGGCTGGTGCAACCCGTCCGGCCATACACACGTCAACTCACCAATGCATTTTCTATAGGATTGCGTCAGCGGGCCCTACGGTGGTATAATAATGTTAATTATTTGTGCAGTTAGCTATTTGTATAGTACTGTGCGCGTGCTCATTCTTTTACACCTGTTTCTCATTATTGTTGATTTTTTCGGCTACCTAACTCTGAAGAAAGATTGATAATACCGGGATCTCTTGTTAGGTGTTTTGGTGCGTAGGATGGCTGTATGTTATATTTTAACTTGTTGACTCACCCTGTGGGTTCGTCAAAATAAACAGCGATACTACACAGCAAAACATCTAATAACATTTGTATGTATACTGAAAACTGGCAGAAGTATTCGATTGAACAACCGAGTGCGCTCTCAGCTCTCTCACCAAGAATGGGTAGCCTTTTGTGCAGAATCAATTGAGCCAAAAGCAATCATCTGCGTCGTGCAATTGGTACTTCGAAAGTTAATTTCTGTTGCGGCAGTACATGCTGTATCAGGGTCAAAACCTACGTTACATGAATCACAAAGATTTGCTTTGATATCGGACGCACCTTCAACTTTTGCTGCAATTATTTCTTCATCTGCTTCTTCAACTGGTTCTTCAGCTTTAACAGTGGGACCTCTTGGGTATGTTCCAGCTCCATTATTTGCCCACACATTAGAAGTAACAACACTCACACTGCTTCCCGCTATCAATGCTCCGCCAAACAAACCGTTACCAACAACCGCACCAAGATCATCAACTTCACCATTATCTACTATTTGTGTTGCAGCTGTTGACGCGGCCCCTATTCCACCTCCAACTACAGCCCCAGCAACAGCAGAAGTAACTATCCCATAAGAAGCTGCTATCCCGCCAGTTGCTACAGCTGCAGCTACACTGAGACCTAAAACACCAAACCTAGCTCCAGCTCTGATAAAGCCCTGCTTTCGTCTTTCAGCTGTCTCGTGATCACCAGCATTTTTTGCTGCAAGCATGCCTATCCCTGCACCAATCAAACTGCTTTCTTAATATGTTGTCCAGCTCTCTCGTGCAGTTTCGACATCTCCCTCGCCAATCACATACCCAAGGGACTCCCCACAAACTGCAAGCTCATGAAAAACCGGCACATCTCTTAAAAGTCCACCTCCAAGTAAAGCTTTACCAGCTGCTCGTCCAAAGCCCCTTAAATACTTGCCAGCTTTTTCATTGCTACCTTTGCGTCTTTCAGTTGTAACAGTCGCAAGAGATCCAAGAACACTCTCTTTGCAGTAATTGTCCCATCTTTCACGTGCTTTGTCTGGTTGACCTAAGGCGTGGTCACCTAGGGCCTGAAAACCGGTTCCTACCTCATGAATAACTGGAAGGTTTCCCATAGTTCAGAGTTTCTTTCTTCTCCTTTTGCTTGAAACCTAACAGTGAATAAGAGGGAAAAACAGGGGCTTTATTTTCACTGCTACAGTACACACAGAAGTAGCGTCTTTTATCTGAACTGAATTTTACCGGGAGAATATTATTTTAATAATTAAAAAAGCTGTAAAGAGAAAAGAGATCGTCTCATTCCCCTTCTTCGGCCCATATTGTTATAGCCCTTTTCGTGGTAAAGCCAACATGGAAACAAACACGTCATCTTCAGTCGGTAAAGTATGATCGTCCGGTTGAGTGTAGTCCTGAGAAGGACTGTTTGTAGTGACATTGAATGACGACTGACGTTTCGACAACCTGAAGCGAAGTCAACATCAGAGTCAAGAGAAGATCCGCTCGAAACGTCAATGTCACCAGAAACAGTCCTTCTCAGGACTACACGCACCCAGACGATCATGCTTTACCGTGACTCCACTGTAAATTCAGGAGATCTTTCTCACCGGCCAAAATGCCAAATTAGCCCTGAGGCCCCTGGAGCTGTTGCAGCCCACTGTAGGGCTATTTCAGTCATCACTTGGACAGAACTACCCCCATTGAAAGCCGAAACAGCCCACAGTGAGACTCAATTTGGCCCTTTGTTACCCAGACCCCGTAAATAGGGCTATTATGGCCTTAATTAGAGAGCCAAGTTAGCCCCAAAAATGATACTGTATTTTATTCACCGAAACGGTCCCATTTGGGGGCTAAAACAGAACTTCTGCATTCACAGTGTTATGATATCACTCCTGGCTTCAAACCATTTACAGAGTTACATCATACAAAATCAGGACATTCCACGTCGAATACAGTATTTAAAATGCAAATACAATATTTTTTCTATGAGAACTTGTAGCGGTTTTCCGAAAGGGTCCTTATTAAAATAACGAGTAACTGACACATTCGCAAGAATAAACCAAAAGTTGGGCAAGAACGTCATGCTAGCCCACATATAAGGCTCTAATAACATTACAATCCTATATGAATATATACACCAACTGATTAACGCACCTTCCTCCACTAACACACACTTTCCTTCACTTGTACTCACTTTCCTTCATTTGTACTCACTTTCCTTCATTTGCACTTACTTCCCTTTACTTGTACTCGCTTACCTTCACATTAGTGCCTTATATGTGGGCTAGCATGACGTTCTTGCCCTATATGTGAGCTACCATGACGTTCTGGCCAAAAGTTGAATTCACACTGATGCGTGACACTTATTAACATGAATCAAAAGTAAAAAAATAACATGGAAAAATAAAATTGTAAAGGTGTCAAATAAATTTCATCGACCAAAACGGGTAACAATTTGGTCTGAGTATATGTACATGTGCACGAAATACAAGAACAGATAATTGAGAACGTTCAGATCCACAAGTAACGGCTGGGTAACTTTAAAACATAATTAAGCTTATTTTACTGAGCGTCATGAAGTCGCCGAAACGTCGGGAAATTATATCGTTCGTTTTTACTTGTCTATGTATAACTTGAGAATTCTTTCAATTATTTTGTTTGCACAGCGGCTCGATTCGTCTGCAGTTTTATTACATTGTTTGCAAAGCACCAATCTTAGTTTCAATACACAACCAGAAAAACATTTACCATCACGTGCAAAGTAAAAACAAATACTTACAGGGTCGGTTTTATTTCTTTTTTTCTTACCACCGCCTAATAAGCAAATGTTCTGTGACATCGAGCAAGAAATAGTCGGTCGCTATTCAGTAAGGAGCACACTGGTACACTTTCCAATTCACCGCAAATTAGCACATCGTATTTCAGTAAAAGTGCACAGGGCATGTAAGCTTTTGAAAGTAAAGTGCATATTTAACTTCTACACAAGCCTGAACACGTCAACTACAATTATAGAAACGATGAACCTACACTTCTGATACTGACGAAGAGAAGAAATTAAACGTAGAGGAGCTATTATCTAGGTACTAATTGTTTTACGCAGAGGAAAAAACCACTTATTCCAGTTGAACAGATCTAGCAAAGGTCTCACAGCGGTCAAACGCAAGACGCGTGCGCAGTTCCTGCCATTGTTTTACAGAGGAAAATACAGACGACTGTTGAAAGTTTCACTTTAACCGCAAAGCTTAACACCGTTTCTGAAAACTTAAGCTTTTTACGTTGAGTATGTGCTGGAAATGAAGTAAATGTCATCCACAGGTTTTGCCGGCGTGAAATTCGGTTTGCCGGAACATGTTCTGCGTCGTTTTCATACGAACTTCGCACTCGCAACTTTTGAACTGATTCAAACTCCAAGACTCTGAAAGAGCGGAAGTGACGTAGCTTTTTGCGTTTGACCGCTGTGAAAGCAAAGGTACGTTATTTCTCAGTTAAAACTTCCTGTGGCTCATAACACGATACAAATCGAACAGGAAGCAATGCAGAATAAGTAGAAAATTAACTTTAGTTTTAAAAGCAATTTCATTGTTTAATTATTCCATTGAAATAAGCTGAAACCCTTCACGAGCTCTTGGACTACGACAACATAAGTTGCTTTTAAAAACAGATAGTAACAGCAAGAGTTCTGCTTGAACCCTTCTTACAATACTTTTGTGCCCGATGTTAGTTCCTGTTTGGCGGAATCAATGGCAGTTTTCCGAAAAGGTTAGTTGTCGGTACTGACATTCATTCTGTTTCTCGATGGAACGCAAAAAAGCGGGCAGACAGCTCAAATTCGGTTACTATCGGAAAACATTCAATTTGAAACATTTAGAAGACTTAACTTAAAGCACTTCGATGTGGTTAAACTGACCTTGACAGGAATAAAAGACTGAAAACCGAGACACAATTATCGTGCAAGTAAAAGTATGAGATATGTTAAAGTTTTGTCAGTAAGCGTTGTAAATCCCACTTTCTACCTTTTGATTTCTGTATGGTTCCCGAAATACTTTCCAACATCCACCGTTTATTCTACCCTAGTATCTCACCGTAGTTAACAAAAAGGATATAGGTCTCGTTTATTCTTGCATCAAGTTCTTCAAAAACCAAGAAATATGATTTTAAAATTACTTAATGTTTAAAGGAGCTACGTCACGGTTTGCGGTGCATCTTGAAAAATTTAGCCCAAACTTTTCAAGTTTGTCATTCGCAGTCTATGTTAATCTTCTCCATCACTAACCATCCTTGTTCCCTTTTGGTTTATTCGTTTCTCTTAAAATAATAGTTTGGCAAACTAATATTTTAAGGTTTCCCTCGAATTAACGACAGTTTTCAACGGCCCAAAAACATCTCAAAATATCGTGACGTAGCTCCTTTAACACCTCGAAATACCATATAAACACTTGACTAAACACAACAAACAATAAAGAGCTGAGTTTAATGATCGTATATCAGCTGAAGAGCGGAAAGCAAATGTAAACGAGGTTTACTTGGCCGGAATAAAACAAACCAGCATTCTCCGTCTGATCTCATAAGCCAATATTATAACAACACGGTCCCCATTAAGGTTTAGGATCATCTGAACAAGACCATGCTGCGAATGAAGTCTTCCAAGAGTGATTTAAAACATTACATTTGATCAGTTTGTTTTGTCTTATAATGGAGGTTTAGTTGACATATTATGTTGTGAGTCGTAATAGACAGGAAACGTAACGTAGTATCGAATACGAAGCAGTAAATTAGCTAAATGCATGAATGGTTTCTTTTCATTTAGTAGCCACGCATAGGATATCTCTGCTTTCATAAGCACTGAGAGCAAACGCTGAGCTAATTGTAATGATTAAATAAGATACAGAATGGCCCTTGCACGTCTATATTTCACACAAAATGAATCTTACATTTTTAGACCGATGCAGAACAGGTTATTTACCACTCTTTACAGAGTGTTTTAGACTGCTTTGGAAAACACAAAACAGAAAGTACAAAAAATAGACAGGAGCACCCCGCCAA